>WNFX01005184.1_pt1 | contig 19346 bp, 19 predicted proteins | sample 5400111 | NCBI WGS metagenome assembly WNFX01 (sample SAMN13153363, study PRJNA577476) | soil metagenome | isolation source: 40 cm soil or saprolite under grassland replicate 1 | place: USA:California | collected 2016-06-15 | reverse complement strand
CACTCTCGCGCGGCCGTGCCGGCTCCGGCTCGTCCCGCCACGGCCGCTGGCGCTGGTATTGCGGCTGCGGCGCATATTCGGGCGATCGCTGCTGCCATCCGGGCCACGCCTGCCGCGGGTACGGGGCCGGGCGCGCCCATGGTCCCTGGCACGACCAGGGGAACTGCTCGCAATCCTGGGCCGATGCCAGCGGCGCGAACGCCACCAGCATGACGCCGAGAGCCAAACCGCGACGGTCGAACATTGCCAAACACGCTCCGAACTGGGACGGACCGGCCCCCCGCCGAGGATCACCGGTTTGATCCTACCAGGAATGGGCGAAATTAGGACCTGGTTCCGCCGCTCGCATGGCTCGCGGGTTACTCGAGACGCCTCCCCCCGAACCCGGGTGTTCCCGGGTTCGGCAGTCATGAACCGGTCGACATCGGAAACATCCGATGTCGGCTGTGGGGGAGGTCGCCTCGCGCGGCATGCGCGAGGCGGGAGGGGGGTATGGAGGTCGCTGAATCAAACAGGCACCCCCGCGTCCCTCCCCCACAAAGGGGGAGGGAGCCGATTGCGGCCCTCATGGTCAAAATCCACAAACGAAGTTTTGATCTTGCACCCATCACCCACGCGGCGCCGGCCCGGCATCGCGGCCGGCTTCCGCCACCAGCCATTGCGCGAACTCGCGCACGTGCGGCTTGCCGGCGGAGAGCCGCGATTCGATGATGAAATACGCCCGCGATCCCACCAGCGTCTGCTTGAACGGCATGACCAGCGTGCCGGCTTCGATCAGATCGTTGAGCAGCGGCTGACGGCCGAGCGCCACGCCCTGTCCGCTGATCGCCGCCTGGATCATCTGCTCGTACTGGCTGAAGTGCAGCGCGCCCGCGGGTCTGAGGTCGCTGATGCCGAGCGCGGTGAGCCAGGTGCCCCAATCCATGTACATCGTCTCCGCGCCGGCATAATCGAAATGCAGCAAAGTGTGATGCGCGAGGTCCTGCGGCGTTTTCAGCGGCCGCGCCTTGTCGCGCACCAGCGCACGGCTGCACATCGGGATCATCTCCGCGCCGAATAGTTTCACCGCGCCCTCCGGCACGGTTTCGGGCCGGCAGTAGCGGATGGCGAGATCGATCAGGCTGCGCTCGAGGTTGAGCGCGTCGGTGGTGGCCGAGATGCGCACGTCGATGTCGGGATGGAGCGATGTGAACCGGCGCAGCCGCGGAATGAGCCAGAGCGAGGCGAAGCCCGTGGTCGTGGTGATGGAGAGCTGCCGCGCGCGGGTCTCGGCTTTGAGCCGGTCGGTCGCGCTCTGCAGCCGATCGAGCACGTCGGTTGCGATCCGGTAGAGCGCCTGCCCGCTTTCGGTCAGCTGGAGCGATCGCGGCCGGCGCTCGAACAGCCTTAGCCCGAGGTGCTGCTCGAGCGCCTTGATCTGCCGGCTGACGGCCGACTGGGTGATGAACAGCTCCTCGGCCGCCTTGGTGAAGCTCAGCGTGCGCGCGGCGGCCTCGAAGCCCTGGAAGAAGGCCAGATGGGGCAGGTCGTAGCGCTTGCTTGCGCATGCGTCGCCCTCATGCAAGAGGAGGCTTCCATGGCTGGTCCGCTCGACACCCCGGTTCATCTGCAGGCGCGCGAATTGCTCCCGATCGAGGACGGCGCCGGGCTCGAGGTGAAATCCCTCGGCGGCGATCTCTGGATCACCCAGGCGGGCGACCCCGAGGACAAGATCCTCCACGGGGGAGAATCCTTCGTGCTCGACCGGCCCGGTCTCACGCTGGTAACCGCGCTCTCCGGCCCCGCCGTGCTGGTGGTGCAGCCGGGAACGATCCTGGCGCGGCACGAGCTTCGGCGTGCGGCGTGAGCGCCATGGCCCGCGAGGAGCCCCGTCTCGTTCACGCGCTGCGCTTGCCGGGCGGCGAACGCGTGATGCTGCGGCCGGTTTGCCCGCGCGACGCCGAGGCGCTGCAAGACTATGTCCGCGCGCTGTCGCCGGACGCACGCTACAATCGGTTCTTCGGTCCGCTGCGCGAGCTGCCGCCGGCCGAGATCGAGCGCGTCACGCACCTCGATGTTCGCAACCAGCTGGCGCTGCTCGCCCAGACTCGCATCGACGGCGGATGGAGCCGACGGCGGATGGAGCCCGATCGGCGAGGCGCGCTATGCGCTGGCGCCCGATCGGCTCGATTGCGAATTCGCGCTCTCGGTCGCGGACGATTTTCGCGGCAAGGGCCTGGGCACTCTGTTGCTCGCCGATCTCGAGCGCCGGGCGCGGAGCCTCGGTGCGCGCTACCTCGTCGGCGACGTGCTGCGCTCCAACGAGGCGATGCAAGCGCTGGCGCGCAAGGCCGGCTTCGCCATGGCGGGCGTGCCCCGCGATGCCAAGCTGGTCCGCATCGTGAAGGACCTGGCGCTTTCGCGAACTGCGCTGCCGCGCGAGACGCTGCCGGTACCCGGGCTGGCAAACGCGGCGTGATGACCTGTACTCTGCGCCCGGATTTCGCTTCGCACCATCCGGGCTACAGGGCTCACGCGTATCGATGCGCATCGGGATCGATTTGGGCGGGACCAAGATCGAGGCGATCGCGCTCGACGATCGTGGCGAAACGCTGGTGCGCCGCCGCGTGCCGACGCCTTGCGGCGACTATCCCGCCATCCTCGATGCGGTCGGCGACCTCGTCGCCTTCGTGGAACGCGAGACCTCCCGGCGCGGAAGCGTCGGCATCGCCTCGCCGGGAGCGATCTCGAAGCAAACCGGCCTGATCAAGAATTCGAATAGCAGCGGGCTCAACGGCAAGCCGCTCGACCGGGATCTCGCAAAACGATTGGGGCGGGAGATCCGGCTGGAGAACGACGCCAATTGTTTTGCGTTTTCCGAAGCGGTGGACGGCGCGGCGGCGGATGCGAGCGTGGTGTTCGGAATCATTCTCGGCACCGGCGTCGGCGGCGGTCTCGTCGTCGACAAGGCAACCATCACGGGCCGCAACCGCATCGCGGGCGAATGGGGCCACAATCCGCTGCCGTGGCCGCGTGAGAACGAACGGCCGGGGCCGCCCTGCTACTGCGGCAAGACCGGCTGCATCGAGACTTTCCTCGCCGGGCCGGGGCTTGCGCGAGACTATTGCGACCGCACCGGCAAGAAGCTGACGCCGGAAGCGATCGCGCTTGCCGCCACTCGCGGCGATGGCGATGCGGTCGCGTGTTTCGAGCTCTATCGGGATCGGCTGGCGCGCGGGCTTGCCGGCGTGATCAACGTGCTCGACCCCGACAAGATCGTGCTCGGCGGCGGCCTCTCCAATGTCGCGCAGATCTATGAGGAACTTCCCGCGCTGGTGGAGCGATACGCGTTCTCCGACGGCATCGATACGCCGATCGTGCGCGCCCGGCACGGCGATTCGAGCGGCGTGCGCGGCGCCGCCTGGCTCTGGCCGCTCGATGCTTACAGCCCGCTGAACCAATTGTAGCCCTGGTCCTCCCAATAGCCGCCGGGGTAGCGATGGAGAACGGTGATCCCGATGACGTGCTTGGGGTTCTTGAAGCCGAGCTTGGTCGGAACGGAACGCTGGTGGCGCCGCGCGTGAACGTCGGCCGGGGCGGCATCGCACCGCCGATGTAATGTCGTGCTAGGCTGGACCTCATCAGGAGAGGTCCACCATGGCCGCAACGCCCCCGCCCGTTGCGCTCGGCACGGCCGCGCCGGATTTCCGGCTGCCGGCGACCGACGGCCGCACCTATGCATTCGCCGACGTCGCCGGCCCGAACGGCACGGTGATCGTCTTCATCTGCAATCATTGTCCTTACGTGAAGGCGGTGATCGACCGGATGGTGGCGGACGCGCGCACGCTCAACGCCGAGGGCATCGGATTTGTGGCGATCTGCTCGAACGATGCGAAATCCTATCCGGAGGATTCGTTTCCCAACATGCAGCGCTTCGCGAAAGCGCACGGTTTCCCGTTTGCGTATCTGCACGACGAGGACCAGGCGGTGGCCCGCGCCTATGGGGCGGCGTGCACGCCGGATTTCTTCGGCTACGACGCGGCGCACAAGCTCAAATATCGCGGCCGGCTGGACGAGGGCCGCATGAATGCGCGGTCCGCCGGTGCCCGCAAGGAGCTCGTCGAGGCGATGCGCGCGATCGCGTCGACCGGGACGGCGCCAGCGCCGCAGTTCGCCTCGATGGGTTGCTCCATCAAATGGAAGGCGGCGTAAGCTCGTAGCCCGCATGGAGCGAAACGGAATGCGGGATCCCGGATTTCGCGCCCGCTCCCGGGCGCTCCATCCGGGCTACGCGTCGCCGCCCCGCATCAGCTGCTCCAATCCCGACGCGGTCGCGACCGGCGCCGTCCAGCCGAGCCGCGCAAGCGCCGCGGGATCCGCGACCAGCGGGCCGGCGAGGCGCTCGTAAGTCTCCGAACGCCCGATCGCACGCAATGCCGCTTCGAGCAACGGCGCCGGCACGCGAAACAGGCCGGGCCGGCGGCCGAGCCCGGCCCGCATCGCGGCGATCATCTCCGGAATGCTCAGCGGTCCGGGATCGGCGACGATCAGCGGCCGCCGCAGCGGTGCCGGCGCGCCGAGCAAGAGATCGATCGCCGCGAGGAGATTATCGAGCGAGAGCAACGAGCGCCGTGCGACGAGCCCGCCGAGCGGCAGCGGCAACGGAGAGCGCGCCAGCGCAATCAGCCGCGCCATATTGCCCTTGACGCCGGGCCCGTACACGAGCACCGGGCGCAGCGCGACCCAATCGAGCTCGAGCTGTGCCAAACCCTGTTCGGCTGCGAGCTTCGAGCGGCCATAGGCGTCGGTGGGTTGCGGCTCGGAATCCTCGGTGAGCACGCTTGCGGCGGTCGGCCCGGATTGCGCGCGGATCGAGGAGAGAAACACGAAACGGCGAACTCCCGCCCGCTGCGCCGCGCGCGCCAGGCCGATCGTGGCCTCGGTGTTGAGCGCCCGATGGTCGTCCTCCGGCAGCCCGGACATCTCGTGGGAAACGCCGGCCGAATGGATCACGGCGTCGGCGCCCGCCAGCGCCGCCGCCATGTTCTGCGGCCGCGCGAGATCGCCCACCACCGCGCTCGCGCATTCCGCCGGCAGCACGCTGGGACGGCGTAGCAGGACGCGCAGCCGATAGCCGCGCTTGGAGAGCTGGCGCAGCAGATATCGCCCGATGAATCCGGTGCCGCCCGTGAGCGCGATCAGGGGCATGGCGGGCGAGGCGGCCTCCCCGACAAGGGGGGAGGTGTCTCGAGTAAATCGAGGGGCATCAGCAAATGCTCTCCGCTCCAAAACACCGGATAATTTCAGCTATGCGGTTATCACCGATAATGCACGGCGAGCCAGATGGTCGGGTGGTCCGGGTCGGTCCATTCGACGCGATGACGCGTGTGGGCCGGAAGGTGAACGTAATCGCCCGCTGCGAGCCGGACCGGTTCCGCATGCCCCTCGAGCCCGAGGATCGCCGCGCCCCGGAGCAGGAGAACCCATTCGGCACAATCCTGATCGTACCAGAACCCCGGCGGGCTCGCATGCGCGTGGGAAACGATGCGCTCGATCCGCAGCGCCGGCGCCCGCAGCAATTGCGTGACCTGCTCCTCGGCGCCGCCCGGAGAAATGCCGCCCGGAGAAATATCGGCGAACATATTCCCGGTCGCGACCATTTCGGAGCCCCTCCTGGCGGCCATGCGGGCTAGTGACACGCACCCATGCGATCGGGCAAGCTGATCGATCGGCGTTCGGAGGAACATCATGGACAGCGCAACGCTCGCCCGGGCGGCAAAACCGGCGGAAAAACCCATCCCGTTCGATACCGGGCGCCTCGACGATTTGCTCGAAGACGCCGGCATCGACCTGCTTCTCGTCACGTCGAAGCACAACGTGCAATATCTGCTCGGGGGCTATCGCTTCTTCTTCTTCGATTACATGGACGCCATGGGTGTGAGCCGCTATCTGCCGGTGCTCGTCTATCGGCGCGGCCGGCCGGAGGAGGCCGCCTATATCGGCTACCGGCTCGAGGCATTCGAGCACGAGCTCGGCAAGTTCTGGCCGCCCGCGGTCAAGCCGGCGTCTTCGGGCTCGGTCGACGCGATCAAGCTTGCGGTCGAGCACATCCGCGGGCTCGGGCCCGGCATCCGGCACATCGGGATCGAGGCCTCGTTCCTGCCCGCCGACGCCGACGCGGCGCTGCGCGCGGCGCTGCCGGACTGCGAGATCGTCGACGCGCATTTCCCGCTGGAGCGGCTGCGCGCAATCAAAACCCCGGCCGAGCTTGGCCTCTTGCGGGAAGCTTCCGAGCGCGTCGTCGCGTCCATGCTCGCGGTGTTCGCCAGCTGCGCGCCCGGCACGACCAAGACCGAGCTCGTCGAAAAGCTGCGGCGCGAAGAGGTCGGCCGCGGGCTTACGTTCGAATATTGCCTGATCACGGCCGGCACCAGCTTGAACCGGGCGCCGTCGGATCAGCGGCTCGAGCCGGGCGACGTCATCTCGCTCGACTCCGGCGGGAACTATCGCGGCTATATCGGCGATCTCTGCCGGATGGGGATCTTGGGCGCGCCGGATTCGGAGCTGCAGGACCTGCTCGCCGCAATCGACGCGATTCAGCAGGCGGCGCGCAAACCGATCCGCCGCGGTGCCCGCGGCGGCGACATATTCGTTGCCGCCGAGAAGCTGATGAACGCCTCCCCGTACGGCGCGTATCTGGAATTCATCGCCCACGGGATGGGACTGATCAGCCACGAGGCGCCGCGCCTCGCTACGAACCGCTGAAGCACCCGCGCCGCGGCTTCATCAAGCTCGAGGACACCGTGGCGGTGACCGAGGACGGTTGCGAGGCGTTCGGCGACACCGGCCGCGGCTGGAACCGCGCCGGCAAGCCGGCTTGATCTGGAACAAGGAAATCCGCCTCCGTCGTCCTACAATAGCTCAGCTTCGGGAATCCGGTTCCTGAGCTTGGGCGACCTCGACCGAACGGAAACGCTGCGATCGGGGCCGCCTCTCCGCCGGGGCGCAAGGGCGGACTCATAATTCCTTATCGATCATTTCCTTCGCGTCGCCTGCTCGACCGTTCGGCCAAGGCTTCGAACCTATTTCGCTCCCTGCCGGAACAGACTTCGGCCAATCGCGGTTGACGGCGTGAATTCCGCGTGCGGCTGGAGCCCGGTGCTCGGCGCGTTGCAGGACAAACAATCGGATGACGAGAGACCCGGGATTCCGCCAACAGCGATTCTCCGGTACGCGATTGCAACGCGGCGAGCACGCCTTCGCGGCGGATCGCGGCCGGCTCGCCACGGCGCCGTCGGAGATTCCGGCGCGGGGATGGAAGGACATCCTCTGGCGCGTCTACGCCCGCATCACGGAGTGCCGCGTCATCGCGGTTGCGGCCGGGGTGGCCTTCTACGTCCTGCTCGCGATCTTCCCGGCCATCGCCGCGCTGATCGCCATTTACGGGCTGTTCGCGGACCCCGGAGCGATCGCCAGCCACCTCGATTCGATTTCGAGCTTCGTGCCCGGCGGCGCGATCGAAGTGCTCCGCGACCAGATGAGCCGGCTCGCCGCGCAAGGCGCGGGAACGCTCGGCTTGGCATTCATCGTCGGACTCGCCGTTTCGTTGTGGAGCGCCAACGCCGGCATCAAGGCGCTGTTCGACGCGCTCAACATCGTTTACGGCGAGAAGGAGAAGCGCGGCTTCGTGCGCCTCAACTTGATCTCGCTGGGCCTGACGTTGGCGGCCATCGTATTCCTGCTGCTGGCGCTCGGTTTGGTCGCGGTCGTGCCATTGGCTCTGAAATACATCGGCCTGGAAAGCGCGACCGAGTGGATCATCAAAGTTGCGAGATGGCCGTTGCTGTTCGTGGCGGTCGGCGTGGCGCTCTCCATTCTCTATCGGTACGGTCCGAGCCGGAACGAGCCGCAGTGGCGCTGGGTCAGCTGGGGCAGCATGTTCGCGGCGCTGGTCTGGATCGCGGCATCCCTGCTGTTCTCCTGGTATGCGGAGAATTTCGGCAGCTACAACAAGACCTACGGCTCGCTCGGGGCCATCATCGGCTTCATGACCTGGATCTGGCTCTCCATCATCGTGGTCCTGGCCGGCGCCGCGATCGACGCCGAGATGGAGCACCAAACCGTCCGCGACACCACCGCGACGGCCTCCCGGCCGATGGGACAGCGCGGCGCGACCATGGCCGACACCCTGGGCGCCGCGCAGGGCTAGCATCTACTCGCAACCAAGGGAAACGAACCATGAGACTGCAGCGCTCCACGATCCTATGTTCTGCCATCCTCGCCGGCGCGCTGATTGCGTCGGCAGGTTCATCGCTCGCCCAGCAGAAAACCGCCAAACAGTGCGACGCCGAATGGCAGTCGAACAGGACCTCGATTCAGGCGAGCGGGAAGACCAAGAAGGATTACGTGGCGGCTTGCCGTCAGGGCAGCGGCAATGCGGCCGCGCAGCCTTCAGGTCGCGCCGCCGCCACGGCCACAAGCCCGCAGCCGGCCGCAAAAGGCTCGCCGCGAGATACAAGAACCGCGGCCCAGCCTCCTGCCACTCGCGCACAGCCGGCTGCCAAGGCCTCGCCACGAGATACCCGAGCCGCGGCGCAAACCCCCACTACTCGCACCGAGCCGAGCCCCGCGACGCAACAAAAAACGCAGCCCAGCGCAAAAGCCTCGCCGCGCGACACAAGAATCGCCACTCAGAGTCCCGCCGCCCGCCCACAAGCTAGCCGGGCTCCCGAGGCGAGATCGCAGCCCGCGCCACGAGCGACCGGAAATGCCGCGGCGGCCCAGTACTCGACCATGTTGGCCGCCAAGGCTCATTGCCCGACCGACACGGTTGTTTGGGTCAACACGGATTCGAAGATCTATCACTACAGTGACAGCGCGCGATACGGAAAGACCAAGGACGGCGCCTATATGTGCGAGAAGGACACCGCCTCGGCCGGTTTCCGCGCCGCCAAGAACGAAAAGCAACCCCAATAAGTGCGACGACACTCCGGCGAGCCGGTCTTGCGAGCTCGCCGGAGACGCTTCCTGCGACCTGCAACCGACAAACACGCAACATCATCTAGAAGATGACACTCTAGGGAGACGACCATGGGTTTGCTCGATGTCCTGAACGGAATGCAGAATGGGCCGCGCGGACAGCGCGATCCGACCACCAGCAGAGGCATGTCGCCGATCACCATGGCCGTGCTCGGTCTCTTGGCCTACAAGGCGCTCAAGAACTTCGGCGGCAGTCAGCCGGGCCGAGCTGGGGTCGGGCCTTCCGAAGAACCTGCCCCATCGCCCGGCGGCTCTGGAGCGCCCGGCGGGCTCGGCGGTCTGCTCGGCGGCGGCTTGGGTGGGCTACTGGCAGGCGGGGCCGCCGGAAGCGTCCTGAGCGGCGGGTTGGCCGACCTCGTCAGGCGCTTCCAGCAGAGCGGGCACGGGGACGTCGTCAACTCATGGGTCGGCCCGGGATCGAACCAGCCCATCGAGCCGAACCAGCTTGCGGAAGCGCTGGGTCCGGAGCGGATCAATGCGCTCACTGCCCAAACCGGCATGTCCAAGGATGATCTGCTCAATGGGTTGAGCCAGGAGCTGCCCCAGGCAGTGGACGAACTTACGCCCGAGGGCCGGCTGCCGACCGAGCAGGAAGCCTCACGTTGGGTCTGACCGGCGGCACGGGCCGGTGAACTCGGCCGAAGGCAAGCAATGGGCCCGCCCAAACCGCGGAGGGCAACTCGGCCTCGATGAGGTTTTCGAGCTTCTGCCGCGATCGTGGCGCTCCGAACTCGAAGGGGCACGCTGCGAGCCGGTGAGTTCTGGTGTGAGCGGCGCCTGCGTGTGGCGCGTTCTCAGCACGTCCTCTCCCGACCGGTATCTCAAGTTGGGAACAGGTTCCCATACCGAAGCAATTCGGCAGGAGATCATACGGACATCTTGGCTTCATTCGCACGGCGCGAATGTGCCGCCGCTTCTGAGAATGATCATCCGACCGGATTTCGCCGCGATGTTGGCGTCGGCTCACCCCGGCGAACCGGTTGAATCCTGCGATCTTCCTGCGGACAGGGTCATCGAGGCCCTCGGGCGCGGATTGTCTAAATTGCATTCACTTCCCGTTTTGTCCTGCCCATTCGACGAGGCAATTCAAACCCGGCTCAAACGCGCGGAAGCAGCCATTGCGGAACGGCAAATCGATCCGGCCCAGTTCAGAAGTTTGAACTCGAAAATGACGCCGGAAGGATTATTCCAGCGGCTCGTCACCAGAATCCCGTCGGCCGAAGACCTGGTGGTCGTCCATGGAGATGCGACATTTACAAACATCCTGATCAATGGGCTCCAAGAAATCAGTTTTGTCGACTGCGGACACTCGGGAAAAGCCGATCGCTACGTCGATCTGGCGTTGGTGGCGTCGGAAATAGAGGAGCGCTACGGCAAACATTGGATGCCGGCGTTTGCCGGATCCTACGGGCTCTCGACCTGGAATACGCAAAGAGCGGAGTTCTTTTTGGACCTGTATGAGTTCTTCTAAAATTGCTGTTCCGACCGATCCTGACCCCGCGGGGGTCGTCGGCTTCGCAGACTTCCCCGTAAGCGGGAGCAGGGAAAACCCTCAACGGATCGGCGCGAGCGGCACCGCCGCGGGCGGCCGCAGCGCGTTGTCGGGTTGCGCGCGACGGCGCGCCGGCTCGGGCCGCGGCTGATCGTCGCCGAGCGAGAGCGGCCGACGGCCGCCTTCGGCGGCGGCCGCAGCCGCGGGCGCATGTTTTTTCGCCGGTGCCGGCGCCGGCGCCCCCGGTTTGGGCGCGGGCGGCGCGCCGCCGCTTCCGGATTTCGCCGTCGGCGCGGGAGCCGGCGCCGCGCTCGGTTCCGGCTCGATCCGCAAGCTCGCATCGGGCCGCGGCCAGGCGAAATCGTCCGCCCTGCCGCTGATTGCCGGCAAGGGCTCGCCTTTCACCAGGATGCGGTTGGCATTCGGGTCGTTCACGCCGGACCGCTGCAGGCCGACGCCGACCAGGCCTTCGGGCGCGCTCGTCAAGGTCGTCAAAGGCACCACCGGCCCGGCTACCGGACGCGCCGCCGGCGCGCCGGTGCGCGAAGCGTCCGGCTGGGGCTCCTCCGGCACCGGCAGCGCCATCGGCGCGCCGCGGCTGAGCATCACGTGCCGGATCTCCCGCTCGACGTAATGCGCGAGCTTGCGGGCGCCCGCCTTGGTGAAATGCACGCCATCGCCGGCGCGCAGCACGCGGGTCTGACCTTCGAAATCGGGGCCGCGCGCGACGAAATTGCCGCTCTCGTCCACGAAGCCATCCCACACGTCGACATAGACGATGCCGGCCTTTTCGGCATGCGCGCGATAGAGCTCGTTCAGATAGGCGAGGTCGGCGGTCGAACGGGTGCCGCGGATCGCCGGCAAACCGATCCAGAGCACCGGCACGCCCTTGCTCTTGAGCACTGCGATCGTCTCGTCGATGCGCCTGCCGTAGGCCTCGCCCCATTTTTCGGAGCGAAACTCGTAGGTCATCATCGGCCCGGCAGGCGGTTCGGGAGCCGCGGCCGGTTTTTGCTGCTCGGCGGATTTCGGCTGCTCGGCCCCGGCACCCTCTTGCGCCTCGGCAGCTTGCGGATTGATCGAGGTCGGCTGCCCGCCTTCGAGCTTCGTCTGCGGCACCACCAGCTGTTGCTTCGGAGCGACCCGCGGCGGCCGCTCGCGGATTGCCTGCCGGTCGCTCGTTCCGATCATCATCACGATGAAATCGGCTTTCTCGGCGGCGAGGATTTCCTTTGCAGCCTGTGGCCAATCGACTTCCTTCCGGGATTCCGGTCGGATCAAGCCGCTATAGGTGCGGTACTTGCGGACCACACCGATCTCCGGCGTTTCGGCGAACGCATCTTCGAGCCCGAAGCCGAGCCAGTCGGCCATGGAATCGCCCACGACCACCACGGTCTTGGTCGGCGAGCCCTCCTGCTTGCGCGGCGGCGGTGCCTTAATGGCATCGCCCTGCGACTGCGACCGCTCACCCTGCCAGCCGCCGCCCCCGCTCCATGGCGCCCATTGGCGCTGCTGCTGCGGGGCCTGACGCCGGCCCCAGAAGGGATAATCCCAGAATTGCGCCGCCGCAGGCGAGGTGAGGACAAGAGAGGCCGCACACGCGAGCCAAATCTCCGCCGCAAGCACCAAGGTCGGTGCAGCGAGCTTGCCCAGAATGCTTGCCGTTTTCATCTTGATGCCCCCGGCCGCATGCAAGCGCGACCTTCCCTTCGAGAGCGACGGGCCATCCGCCAATAGCCCGACGAAAATGTCAACTTCGCGGTACTCCGTCCCTACGGGGAGAGTCGCCGGCGAAACCGGCAGGGTGGATCGGCCCCCGATCACGCCTCGCGTGATCGAACCCCCCGCTAGCGGGGAGGCAATTAATGCGCGCGCAGGCGGTCCAGCACTTGCGTCGAGGCGAAGCCGTCCGGGATCAGGCCGGCGCGCCGCTGGAACTCGCGGATCGCGGCGCGGGTCTTGGCCCCGAACCGTCCGTCCGGCTCGCCCACGTCGAAGCCGTGCAGCGCCAGCCGCTGCTGCAGCTCGTAGCGCTCCGTGAGGCTGAGCACGCGCTCGTCGCGCGGCCATGGCTGCACCAGCGGCCCCTCGCCGCGCAAGCGGTCGGCGAGATGGCCGATGGCGAGCGCATAGGCCTCCGCGGGGTTGTAGCGCATGATCACCCGGAAATTGCTGAGCATCAGGAACGCCGGGCCGCGGGCGCCGGCCGGCACCAGCAGGTAGGCGCGGTCCGTCGGGCGCGGAAATGCCTTGCCGCCGATCCGGTGGATGCCGAGTCGCTGCCACTCCTGCATCATGAGCTGGCGCGAGCGGTCCGCGAACAGGTAATCGAACCCCGGCGGCACCCCGACCTCGTAGCCCCAGATCTGGCCGGTGATCCAGCCGTCCGTGCGCAGATTGTTCGCGGTCGAGGCGATGACGTCCGGAATGGAATCGACGACGTCCCGCCTGCCGTCGCCGTCGAAATCGACCGCGTAACGCTTGAAGGCGGTCGGCATGAATTGCGTCGGCCCGAATGCGCCGGCCCACGATCCTTTGAGCCGATCGGGCCGCACGTCGCCGCGATGGAGGATTTCGAGCGTCGAAAGGAATTCCTCCCGGAAATAATCCTGGCGCCGGCCGATGCAGGCGAGCGTCGCCGTCGATTGCAGCACCGGGCGCTCGCCGATCGCGCTGCCGAAATTGGATTCGATGCCCCAGATCGCGGCGATGACGTGGCGATCGACCCCGTAGGCTTTTTCCACCGCCGCGAAGGTCGGCTGGTATTTCGCCAAGATCTCCCGCCCGGTCGCGATGCGCGTATCGTTGACCAGAAGATCGAGATAATCCCACAGCGATTTCGTGAACTCCGGCTGCGCATCGAGCAGATCCATGATGTGGAGATCGGGCTCGAGATTGGCCGTATAGGCCTGGAACGTCTGCCAGGAGACGCCGCGCCGGGCGGCCTGCGGCCACAGCTGCGCGATGCAATTCTGGAAATTGCTGGCCGCGGCCAGAATCGCCTGCGGGGTCATCAGCGGGTGCCCCGAGCCGCCGGCCTCCCCGCTCCAGCCGCGACTGGTAGGCGCGATCGGAGTTGCCTCGCCGCGGACCAGCACGGCGCGTTCATCCTGCCACTGCGCTCCAGCCGGCACCGCCGCGACCGCAACGGCGGCGATGAGCGCCGCGCCGGGAAAGCCCACAAGCCCGTCCAACCGAATCCGTTTCCCGCCCATGTGCCCGCCCTTCCCCGCCACTTCGCGGCGCCGGCCCCATTGGGAACCGCCGATGGTTTCCGGCCGCTTAACCGGTCTCACACACTTGCCTATTGGGGGCGAATTTCTGGCCAAAGCAGGGCCGCGAATCAACCGCCCACGGCAAAATCGGCCTGTCGGGGCTGCGGCATCCTCGCCCGGCCGAGCCTGATCCATGCGCGTCGCACCGCATTTCCTTGAAATTCGCGGGGATTTTGCCGACAAAGCAGCGCCTGCCGTTCGCGAAGCCCACCCCCAGGAATGTTTCGGCCATGTCCCCGATTCGCAAGGCGATTTTTCCGGTTGCCGGCCTCGGCACCCGTTTCCTGCCCGCCACCAAGGCGATGCCGAAGGAGATGCTCACGGTGGTCGACCGGCCGATCATACAGCACGTGGTCGACGAGGCGCGCGAAGCCGGCATCGAGCATTTCATCTTCGTGACCGGCCGTAACAAGGGCATCATCGAGGACCATTTTGACCGGCAGTTCGAACTCGAGTTCACGCTGAACGAGCGCGGCAAAAAAGCCGACCTCGAAGTGCTCAACCGCGACCTGCCGGAGGTCGGAACGACGAGCTTCACGCGCCAGCAGACCCCGCTCGGGCTCGGCCACGCGGTGTGGTGCGCGCGCGAGCTGGTCGGCCGCGAACCGTTCGCGCTGCTGCTGCCCGACGTGCTGGTGCAGGCGCCTCGCGGATGCCTGAGCCAGATGATGGACGCCTATCGCGGGCTCGGCGAGCGCGCCAATCTCATTGCGGTCGAGGAAGTCCCCGCCGACCGCACGCACATGTACGGCGTGGTCGGCGTCGGCGAGCGCAAGGGCAAGGCGTTCTCGATCACCGGCATGGTGGAAAAGCCCCCGCGCGGCAGCGCGCCGTCCAATCTGATCATCACCGGCCGCTACATCCTGCAACCGGAGATCTTCGAGATCCTGGAGACGCAGGACCGCGGCGCCGGCGGCGAGATCCAGATCACCGACGCGATGATGCGCCTCGCGCTGAAGCTGCCGTTCTACGGCTTCAAGTTCGAGGGCCGCACCTTCGACTGCGGCTCGAAGATCGGTTTCCTGGCTGCGAATGTCGCCTACGCGCTCGCACGCGAGGATATGCGGGCCGAATTCCGCGCCGAGCTGGAAAAGTTGCTGGGGGAGAAGATATCTCGCGTCCCGGACGAGTGAGCGAAGCGAACGAAGATCCGGGACACGAGCGCCATCAGCGCTGCAGCCGCAGGCCGACCAGGATCGCGGTCGCGGTGTAGTCCGAGCCCGCGACATTGGACCGCAGCCAGGACTGGCGCAGCTCTCCCTTGAGCTGCATGGTGCGCGACAGCTTGTAAACCAGCCCGAGCGAGGTCGCGTAACGCTTGTCCTCCCGGTTGAGCCCGACGTATTCGTCAAGTCCCCAGCCGACCTCCGGAATGCGTGATCGACTTCGATGCCGGCGTCGCGCCGGAACAGGCCGGAGACACCGGGCTGCGTCGATTCGTCCGCGGACGAGCCCGCGGTGAGCTTCACCGTAGTCAGCCCCGTCGCCGTCCAGACCAACGAGGCACCGGCGATCAACCCGCGCAGATCGGCAAGGCGCGGATCCTGGTAGGTGCGGATCAGATAGCCCACCGAGATTTCGCCGGTGAGCTTGCGGGTGAATTCGAAACTGGTGCCGGCCTTGGGCGTGAACCCCTCGGAGTCGCGCGCAAAGCCGAACCGGTCGAGCACAATGTCGTGGACCCGCGTATCGGCATCGAGCTCGACGAACGGCTTGAGCCCCGGCGTGATCTCGTAGCCGGCGCGAGCCTGCGCGCCGTATTGATTGTAGTCGCGATCCTTGTTGCTGAACGAAGTTCCGTCGGTGAGCAGCGAGTTCTGATAATCGAAGCGATCGATGCTGCCCTTGAGCGAAACGTCCAGCCGGTTGAAGCGCCGATCGATGCCGGCAGTGCCGCCGACGTCGGTGTAGGTGGGGAGCTTGGCGAGGCCGGCCTGCAGGTTGGGGCTGCCGGGATTCTCCGTAGACAACAGATAGCGTGTTTGGAGATCGATGCGAGTATCGCGTGTCACGTCGATGCGGGCGTCGAGCTTTGCATCCACGAACGGCCGGTCGGCGAAAGGAACCGAGGGATACTCGGTGTAGCTGCCGCGAATCTTGGCGGTGAGCTCGTGCCGTTCCCAATCGGAATTCACTTTGAGCTCCGGAGCGACGATCAGCAGCGAGGAGCCGCGCCCCCCGGAACTGCGCGCGGGGTTGCTGTCGTGGCCTGTCGTGACCTCGATCGCCGGCCGCAACAGGAAGGCGCCGGCCCGGACCCCGACGGCGTCGAACGGATCGTCTTCGACGGGCTTGCGAGGCCGCCGTGGGTTCGCGCCGGCAACGCCCTGCCCGGTCGGATCGAGCCGATCGGTGCCGGCGGGTGGCGGCCTGCCTGCCGATGGCGTGGGCGCCGGCGCGCCGGCCCGTGCTTTGCCGGAGCGCACCGCATCCGGTTTGCGTCGGGATGCGGCTTTCGAGCTGAAGTTCTGCTTAGGGATGAGCCCGGGTCCGTTGGCCGCGGCCTGCGGCTCGCTGGCGCCGGCTTTAAGCTTTCGCCGATCCCCATTCGTGGAAATATATCCGGTGCGGCCCGCGCCCGATCCGGGCGGCTGGCCGTATTTGCGGACCGCCCAGCTCGGGAGCGCGGGGCGGCGCGGCGCCTCGACCCGCGCTGGTCCGGGTTCCTGCAAATTCTCGTCGATGCCGGGGCGCAGATTCTCCGCCTCTTCCGGCGGAACGGCTTGAGCCCACGCATGGGAGCCGACCAGGGGCCCGAGCAACGCAGCCGCGCCCGCCACTCGAGCAAGACGAGACGAGCGAAGGCGCAGCATCTTCAACCTGTCTCGTGTCGCTTGCGGAGCACCGCGGTGCGCCGCAAACTCGGCAAACGGACAACGCGGCCGGCTTCGTGAGTGAACGCCGCCCGGGCGGCGCGCCGGCTTTGGTTAACGGATGTAAAGCGGTTATGGTTAACGTCCAGTTGACCGGACCGCCGGGCGGCGGCCCCGGGGCGGCGGATGCGAGGCGGCGAGAGGGTCGCGGCTCGGGACGATCCGTGCTAACCGGCACGGACGATGGGGGATGAGGGACGATGGCCGAGCCGAAGATATCTGGCGGGGCGGAACGGCGGCTCGAGATCGAGTCGGCGTTGCGCACGCTCGAAGCGGAAGCGAGCGGCATCAGCGCGCTCGCCGCGGCGATCCGTGACGGCCTGAGCGCGCCGCTGCTCGCCGCCGTCGAGATGATCCAGCGCGCGCGAGGCCGGCTCATCGTGACCGGGATGGGCAAGTCCGGTCACATCGGCCGCAAGATCGCCGCCACCTTCGCGTCCACCGGCACGCCGGCATTCTTCGTTCATCCCGGCGAAGCCAGCCACGGCGATCTCGGCATGATCACCGCGGACGACGTGATCATGGCGCTGTCGTGGTCTGGCGAAACCGTCGAGCTGAAAGACCTGATCGACTACTCGCGGCGATTCCGGATCGGGCTCATCGCCGTGACGGCGAGGATCGACAGCGCGCTGGCCCAGGCCGCCGACGTCGTCCTGGTCCTGCCGCAGGCGCGGGAGGCTTGTCCGCACAATCTCGCGCCCACCACCTCCTCGCTGATGCAGCTTGCGCTCGGCGACGCGCTGGCGATCGCGCTGTTGGAGAGCCGCGGCTTCACCGCGCTCGATTACCGGCGGCTGCATCCGGGCGGACAGCTCGGCGCCATGCTCAAGCTCGTGCGCGACGTCATGCACACGGGCACGGCGGTTCCGCTGCTCCCGCTCGACGCGCGAATGTCGGAGGCCGTGGTCGAAATGTCGACCAAGAGCTTCGGCTGCGTCGGCATCACCGACCCGCGCGGGGTTCTCGTCGGCATCATCACCGACGGCGATCTGCGCCGCCACATGCGACCGGACCTGCTCGACACGCGGGTCGAAGAGATCATGACGCGATCGCCCAAGACCCTGCGCCCAGATCAGCTCGCGAGCGAGGCGCTGGAGCTCTTCAATTCCTCGCAGATCACCGCCGCGATCGTGGTCGACGATGCTGAGCCGATCGGCATCGTGCACCTGCACGATCTGTTGCGGGCCGGCGTCGCGTGAAGACTCGCCCGGCCGCGCGACGTTCGGTCGTTATGCGATCGGATGACCGGATGCGATCGGATGACCGGCGACAACGGTTGACTCGTCAAGCCTCACGCTGCCGCCCGGCCGCCGAACGAGCCGCGCCTCGCGGCGGCGAATTGCTCGGCCTGGCGCGCGATCTTGCGCCCGTAGGTGTGGCGGCCGATCACGTCGGTGAGGAATCGATTGAACAGGTCCGGCATCGCCGGCAGCGGCCTGCGCACGTCCACGATCAGCACCGCGCGGGTGTCGTTGCTGTGGTTGACGACTGAGTGCGGCCAGCTGTCGTCGAACAGCACCGCCTCGCCTTCCCGCCAGACGTATTCCTGCGAATTGACGATCAGCTTCGGCGGATTCTGCGCCGGCACGCGCAAGCCGAGATGATAGCGAAGATAGCCGAGATAGGGACCTTCATGCTCGGGAACGGATTTGCCCGGTTCGAGAATGGAGAAGAACGCCTGGATCAGATTCGGCACCGCGTCGAGCACGCGGCAGGTTTCCGGACAGCACGCGCGGTTCGCGGCCGGCCGGTGCCCGAGGATCTCCAGCATGAACACGTTCCACCGCTTGGGCGTGGTATTGGAAATCTTGCGCTCGCCAGAATCGATCTCGTGATATTGCGGCAGTTCGCCCGCTGCGGCGAACAGCTGATCGAACTCGCGGCGGATCACCGGATAGGCCTGGGTCACCACATCGAGCGCCGGATAGGTCTCGGCGATGTCGAAATAGGTCGGGCGCCGCGCCCGGTCGACGTAGAGGCCGAGATAAGCGTTCGCCATCGATTTGAACACGTGATAGTCGAGCTTCACGGTCGAGATTCCCCCATCGCTTTCTTGTCGCGGCACGAAACGCCACGATACGGCTTTGCATCCGCACGGTCCAGCGGCACCCGGACGCCGCGCGTTCCCGCGGATGATCTCAGATCCAGCCGCGCAGCTCCCGGAACGCAAGGTGGCGCAGCAGCGCCATCCCGGCCTCGCTGTCGTTGAGGCACGGGATTGCGGCAAAATTTTTTCCGCCGTGATGGCGGAAGATCTCGGCATTCTCGCCGGCGATCTCTTCGAGCGTCTCCAGGCAATCCGCCGCAAATCCCGGCATCACCACCGCCAGATTCTTCACCCCGCGCCGGGCAAGCGCCTTCACGGTCGCGTCGGTATAGGGCTTGAGCCATTCCGCCGAGCCGAACCGCGACTGGAAGCTCATCACGAAGCGCTCTTCGTCGAGCTCGAGCCGCTCGCGCAGGAGCCGGGCCGTCTCGGCGCAATGCTGCCGGTAGGGATCGCCCTTGCGGACGTATTCCTCCGGCATGCCGTGGAAGGAAGCGAGGATCACCTCCGGCGCGAAGGGAAGCTTGACGAGCTCGGCCTCGAGCGAGGAGGCGACCGCGTCGATATAGACCGCATCGTCGTAATAGGGCGGCAGCACCCGGATCGCCGGCTGCCGGCGCATCTGCATCAGCGCCTCGAAT
>WNFX01002303.1_pt1 | contig 19346 bp, 13 predicted proteins | sample 5400111 | NCBI WGS metagenome assembly WNFX01 (sample SAMN13153363, study PRJNA577476) | soil metagenome | isolation source: 40 cm soil or saprolite under grassland replicate 1 | place: USA:California | collected 2016-06-15 | reverse complement strand
GTGAGCGCGTACGCTTGCTCGGCGTGCTCTCGGGCGACTGCCTCATCGGCGCGCAACTGCTGCAGCAAGGCCAGGTAGGCTGACACCAGCGCCTGGTTGAAAGGCTGATCCAGGTCCTGCACCAGCTTGACCGCATCGAGCCCCCGACTGAGTGCCTGCTTTGGATAGCCAAGGCACCAGAGCGCGTGTGCTTGCCACGCCCGCGCGTGCGCTGCATAGTTCGCTCCCTGCGACTCTTGAAGATAGAGGATTTGATCAGGATCGTGCGCTGCGATGATCGCTTCAAATTGCGCGTTGGCGTCAGTCATCCTCCCCAGATGCAGTCGCGCCCCGGCCAACATCATGCCGGCAAACGGCGGCGCTGTGTCAAGAGAGCGCTGATACAGGGTCTGCAGCTCATCGGAGACTATCTGCACTTTTTCGAGTTTGGCCTGGACAACGTAGACGGACTGCAATCCATAGAGCGTCTCTGCCCGCTGGGCGTCGGCACCAACCGTATCGCACAATGCCAGGGCGCAATCGAGCGTACGCTCCAGTTCCGGTGTCGCCCAGCCTTTGGTCACCCTGTAGAGTGGTGCCAGTGCCAGTTGCAGGCCAAGCTCCTGTTTGTCACGTTTCGAGCCGGCGGGCAGGAGCTCAAGCAACTCCAGATTACGCGAGAGCAGGCTGATTGCATCTTCGTTCGCATACACGCACTGCGCCACGGCTGCCGCGCGCTGATAACACGGGATCGCCTGCTCGATCATGCCCGCTCGCTCGTAATGCGACGCAAGCTGGCCGCTGACCGAGTCAAGGTCCTCGGCATGCATTGCTTCCAACGCTTGCGCGACGCGACGGTGCAGCATGCGGCGCTGTGGCGCACTGATCTCTCCATAGGCAACCTCGCGCAGCTTATCGTGGGTGAAGTCATAGCTGTTCGCGCCGTGTTCCCGCACGATACGTTTGTGCCAGAGTTCGTCCAGCGCACATACGGCGCTATCGGCGTCGGCGTTGCCAGCGGTGATCAAGAGGTCGAGCGTGAATTCGCGGCCAATGGTCGCGGCAAGTTCAACAAACTCGCGAGCGGAGGCCGATAGTTGCAGGAGGCGACCGACGAGCACCGCATGCACACGTGGCGGGAGCGTTCGAGCATCATCAAGCGGCGGTTGCCTGGGGGGGCGCTCAGCCTCTGGCGGGCTGGCTAATACTCGTCCCAAGTCGGCCCGCACCATTTCGACCACGAACAATGGATATCCCTCGGTTTCTTGAAACAGGTGCATGACCGAGCCCATATCCAGCTCATGCTTGGCCACCTGCGATGCCAGTTTCGCTGTTTCTGCTGCATCCAGCGGCTGTAGTGTAATTTCTGTCACGCCCGTCGTGGTGCGCAGATGCAGCATCAGGGTGCGCAGCGCGTGGTGCGGTGGCAATTCTTCCTCGCGGGCGCAACCGACGACGAGCAGTCGTGCCATCGGGTCGAAGCGCAAAAGAAAATGCAGCCATTCAAGCGTTTCCTGATCGCACCATTGTAAGTCATCGATCAACAAGAGTAATGGCTGTGGTGCGACGAGTATGGCGCGCGCCAGCGCCTCAAAGAAGCGCTGGCGCTGGCCGTATTCGGTCACTGACTCGTAGTGCGGTAAATCTGGCTGCTCAGCGAACAGCTCCGGCAGGAGGCGCACGACCTCGGTGAGCCAGACCTCGTCGAGTTGCCTGAGCTTCGAGCGCAGACCATCGCTCCTGAGCCAATCCGTCACTGGTGCGAGCGAGAGTTGGCCCTCAGCGGCATAGGAGCGCGCCTTCGCAGTGACGGCACCCTGCTGGCTCGCCCACAGCAGGAATTCCTCGGCCAGCCGTGATTTACCCACGCCCGCTTCCCCAGTCACGAGGACGAAGTGGGGCTCAGCAGTGGTGGCATGATGCCAGGCATCTTGCAGATCCTCCCACTCCAGCTTTCGTCCGATGAGCGTTGGCGTAGCAGCGAGCAGCGGTTGATGGACGATGGCTTGTATAGTCGGCGTCTCTTGATGTATGAGTCGCTCGTAGGCTTCTCGAGTCGCCGTATCGGGGTCGACTCCCAATTCTCGTTGTAAGGTGGTGACACAGGTGTGGTAGACGTGCAACGCGCTGGCACGATCGTTATTCAGCTCGAACAAGCGCATCAGACGGCGATAGAGGTCTTCGGAGAGAGGGTCGAGTCCAATCAAGCGCTGGGCATAGCGTATGGCGGTGACATGGTCGCCCCGCCCTTCAAATAGGCGCAGCAGGTGTTCGAGGACCTGCAGGTGGCGCTGGCGTAGCCCCTCCCGCTCAGGCAAGATCCATTCATCATAGCAGCCAGGTAGTAATTCGCCTCGATACAGGTTGTCTGCCTGCTCGAGAGCGGCTTGGAGTGCATGCTGGTCATTCTTTTGTGTGGCCGCGGCGGCTTCGGTGAGCGCCTGTTCGAACTCAGCGACATCGAGGTGGCATGGCGTGACGGGATGCCAGTGCAACAGGTGAGCGTCAGCAGAGAGGAATTGTTCCACAGCCGGAAATGCCTGGCGCAACTGGTGGAGCAGTTGGCGCAAGTTATTGCGCGCCTGGGCCTCGGTTGCGTCGGGCCAGAAGAGGAAGGCCAGGTGCTGGCGCTGTTGGGGAACATCGCGATGCAACACGAGATAGGTGAGCAAGGAGCGCAGGCGCGTGGTATTGAGGTTGGTCACCTGCTGGTCGTTGTAGCGCAGGCTGAAATCGCCAAGCAAGCGGAGGTGAAGGGTTGGCATCATCATGATCGGCTCCCTTTCTCCTCTTCCGGCTCAAGCGATGGCAGAGTGGTCAACTCTGGGAACTTTAGTATAACATCACGAAAATCATCGAAGCCATCTACTGGCGATGCGTCCGATCACCTTCAGCTTGCCACGATAGTCCTTGATGCTCTTACTCTACCATATCATTCTCTTTTTTACCACTACCAACAAGCCTAAACCTATGAAAATGATGGACCCACAAGGCGAACAAGGGTTAGGGCTGTTTATGCTCACCAAAGGGACCGTGCGCATTAGCCGGGCAACTAGTCCTGATGGAACAGAGGAAGTCCCGGGGACAGCAGGGGCGGGGGATGTGATTGGCGAGATGGCGCTGCTGGATGATCTGCCGCGCTCGGCTACGGTCACGGCGCTAGATGAGGTCAGCGTGCTCGTGCTGCCGTTTTGGGACTTCCGCGTTCTACTGCGCCGGATCCTCAGCAGCGACCCCGATGTCGGGCTGGCCCTGCTGGCCATTCTCAGTCGTCGCCTGCGCAAGGCCGAGCAACGAGCCCTCGAGTAACTGGTGAAGCCAGAGGTAAGATTGGGTGGGGCGGCCCTGGCCTGGCTGTTGTCTCCTCCAGCCCGAGGAGCAAGTGGGAGGCGTGCTGGCACAAGCATTAAGCAGGACTTCCCTGCACCACATCAGTGAGCAGGGAAGTCCTGCTGTCAATTTCACCGAGCCAGGAGATCAATGAAACTGGCGTGCTAAATGAGCCTTAAGCTGGGAAAAGGCGAGCAGTTCGCGTAGCCCAGAGGTTCGTCGCGCCATCATACTGCCCCGTTACCCAGATTCCCTTCATTTGGCCTAGCTTGTTGGGTTTTGGATCCAGCCAGGCGGACTGGTAATCACCCCAGCGTGCTGTCCCACTTGTGCCGTAGTAGCTCGCCCCGTTAGCCACAGCTATGGTGTCACAGAGGCAACCGCTAACAGCCCAGATGCTGGGGAAGATGGTTGGCCCCGAAGCGTTGTACACAAAGAGTACATGACCCAGGCTGTTCACATCCATCGCGGGAAAGAAGAGCCAATAACCGGGTGTGCCGAAGGCGCCCTGAGTTGCCAGGTTTGCGGAAGCGGCATTAATCTGGAACCACTCCACAATGCCCACTTTCCCGTTCCCATCGCCCCAGTCATGAGAGCCGACCGTATCGAAACTCAAGACACCATTTGCGTAAGCAGCCTGGTACAGTCGGTTGTCAAGGGTTTCGATGGTGCCAGCCGAGCCCTTCTGTTTTGCTGCGGGAGGTGGACTATAGCCCTGGGTGCCAATATTGAAGTTGAAGAGGCTACCATTGCTCTGGAGCCACCACAGCGTGACTGAATTGCCACCGCCAGGCCCGTTGGTATTCACCAGGTACTCGGTGTTGATACCAGGATTGGTATGCTCGACTGCCGGAACGACGGAGAAGGAGTAGCCACTGCCGTCGGCATTCTGCAACCCCCAATAGAAGGTGTAGTTGAAGCCCTGACAGGCTTCCATGGCCTTACGGGGCGCATAAAACAATTCGGAGATGACTGAACCGCTGTTAGGGTACAGGTTGGCAGTGAAGTAAATGCCGTTCTTATCCACACCAAGCTGGTCATAGTCAGCGAAGTAGCCACTGAGGGTACCAAAGTTGTAGTTGCAATAGCTGCCGATGCCATTGGTCTGCTGGGCAACCGAGAGCGTCAGCGACGAACCGTTATTATCAACTTCAAAGATGAAGCGTTTGCCAAGGTTATCCCAGACCACTTTGGGGTCAAAGAGCGAACCCGAATACCCAAACCAGGTGTTGAAGTTGTTCGAGTACTGTAGCGTACCGCTGCGACTGTAGATCGAGAATTGCTCGTTCACCGTCTCTAAGTAGTTTTGCAAACCAGCAGCACCGTTAGAATCCGAAGGATACCAGCCGGTATCGCTGATCCCGTTGAACGAGACTTTGTTGGCGATATCAGCCGAAACAGGTGCTGCGACACGCGCGACATGTTGCGGACCAGGAACATTCTTGCGCCCACCAGGTGCGGCACGAACGGGAATCTTTCCATGGCCTCTCGCTTTGATCTGAGGCGTGGTAGAGGTGCTCAACCGATGGGGAGAGACATAGCCATGCCCATTGGGACTGTACTGATGTACCGCCGTGGGATGGGATGTTGCCCCAGCTGGTGACGCAGCATGAGAGTGAGCGAGGGAGAATAGTGGTACGGCTACAGCGGACAAAAGCAGGATCAATGCAACCAGTACCAGGACGGGCTTTGACTTGAATAAGCCTTTCATAAATGGTTCTCCTCATTAGAATACAATATACGCAAACATATAAATTGGCACAGAAAGACCCCTCGCCTAAAAAGGGGATTTTAACATTGAGTTAAATCTAAGCCACTGATATTTAACTGTACCGTAGTTGCGCTGAGGTTGCGGATCAGTGGATGTTTGATTAAGTATTTATCGATGTAGTTAAGATTTCGTAACTTTTATCATGATAAAATGAGTATTATACAAGACAAGCATTTGCTCATATAACTAGTTCTTCAGAAACACTTGTATCAAATCCTGTTGCTGCATTATCGAAATGTAGGGGCGAGGCTTGCCCTCGCCCGGTGCGCTTGGGGACGCTTGTGATCGCCCTGGGGGAATGGGCTGGGTAAAAAGGGCAGACATAAAAACACCCGCCCATACAGGCGGGTGAAGTGGTAACTTCCTATTTTCCCGTTTACTCCTCGCCAACAAGAGGATTGGTCAGTTCCCCCAGGCGCTCAATTTCCACCGTGACCGTATCTCCTGGCTTCATAAACACCTGCGGCGTACGGGTATTGCCAATACCTGGTGGCGTCCCAGTCATAATCACATCTCCTGGTTCGAGCGTCGTGATCTCAGAGATGTAGCTGACGATGTAGGGGACGCGAAAAATCATATCTGCCGTGTTGCCGTCCTGCATCACCTGCCCATTCAGCACCGTCTTAATAGCCAGCGTGTGAGGATCCGGTACCTCGTCGCGTGTCACCAGGGTCGGTCCCAGGGGACCGAAGGTGTCGAGCATCTTGCCCGTAGTCCATTGTGAGGTGCGGAACTGGAGATCGCGGGCGCTTACATCATTTGCAATGCTGTAGCCGGCGACGTAGGAGAGCGCTTCATGCTCGGCAATGTATTTACCTCGCCTGCCTATGATGATGGTTAACTCCCCCTCGTAGTCTATGCGGCTGCTGATACGTGGGACAACGATTGGCTGATTGTGGCCGATCAGGGAACCGGCCACTTTGTGAAACAGGACGGGGTATTCAGGTACGTTCATGCCGGCTTCGGCAGCATGTTCGCGATAATTCAATCCCAGGCAAATGACCTTGCTGGGATGTAGCACTGGTGGCAGCAGCGAGATGCGGTCGATAGCATACACGATTTCCTCGAGGCCAGGTGAGTTGTTGCTTGCTTTGAGCTGTTCGCGGACAAAAGTAACTGCCTCTTGGGCCGCCATTAACGAAGTCTCGCCGCCTCTCAGCAAGCCAATCATGTCGGTGGGAACCCGCAGGCTAGCCACTGCCAGTTCATCTTCGTTGCCCGCGTGCCGCAGTGCAGCTTGATAGGCCCGGTTCAGATCAACAATACGCCCATCAAGCTCCGCTCCAATTCTTGACTGTCCTTCATGTTGATAGGTAACCAAACGCATATGATCCTCACTTTCTTCTCTCTCAAAGCACTACACCCTGTTCCTGCTCCACCAGCATACAACAAGCACATAGAGCACAAGTCCTACACAAAATCGGCAGGTGGATTGGGTCCCCAGAGGTTCACCCATAGTTCCTGTGTACTCCATACCTTGGGGACGTATGTCGCATCATCCCAGATTTGCTGGACATCGCAGGTGAATTCTACCAGGTTGCGCTCAGGGTCTCTAAAATATTCAAACTGATTGCGGCCGGGTCCATGCCTGCCGGGGCCATAAAGCAGCGTATAGCCGTGCTGCATGAGATGGTCAGCCTGCCGTGCCAGGTAGGAGAAGTCCAGCACCTCGAAAGCGAAGTGATGCATGATACCCGAACTCCCCTTGGCAAACGCCAATCCGTGATGATCAGGGTTACAGCGCATCCAGAGGAAGATGTCTTCCACCCAGTCGGAGACGCGGAAGCCCAACACCTCGCTATAAAACTCTGCACTGCGTTTGCAGTCATCAACGAGCAAGGTGATGTGTCCTAGTTTGCGTGGCTGAACCGCACGTGGTCCATAGGTTGGAGAAACCTGCGACATTCCACCGACTAACTCGACCACATAGCCATCAGGGTCGCGCAAGCGCAAGGCAGCAGCCTGCCCAAGCTCGACTGTTCCCTCCGTCTCGTAGGGAATGCCCGCATGGGTGAGCGCAGTTGCTGCAGCATCCAGTTCTGCAGGACCACCTACGTCCAGTGCATAATGATCAATCCCCGTCTCCGTTGTGGGGATGAGTACGACCGCATGGTGGTTTGCATTACAGCGTAGATAGATGCGGCCTGCGCTATCTCGCTCTGTCTCGCCGAGTCCCACCATGTGGTTGTAGAAGTTTGCCTGTTGTTCCACGTCGCGCGTCTTCAAAGCGACATGCGAGACGTATTTAGCGTTCACGATAGGCATGTAAGCCTCCTTATCTCGTATTAGCGAGCATTGATGCTCAAACCTCCGTCTATCACTACACGTGTGCCGTTGATATATTTCCCCCGGTCCGAAGCCAGAAAGACCGCCAGGTCAGCTATCTCGTCCATCTCGACCCAGCGCCCGGCAAGAATCCCCTTTTGCTGGCAATAGTCAGCCAGAAATGCTTCGCGGCTCTTGCCTAGTTGCTCTGCCTTCGTATCAGCCCAGGTCTGACGCCACTCAGTGGCCACTAAACCCGGGACGATAGTATTGACTGTGATCTGATCACGAGCCAGGTCGCGCGCCAGGTAGGTCGAGACGTGCATCATGGCCGCATTGTTGAGTCCATGGGTCATCGCGCCTTCCCAGTCCATCATCCCTGCCGAGCCACCGATGTTAATGATCCGCCCGCTGCCATCCCTGGCAAAGTGAGGCAAGAAAGCACGGATGGCACGTAGCATGCCGATCGTCTTGACATTCACATCATCCAGCCATTCATCATCGTTCCAAAGAATCTGTCGATCCAGGCGCCGCATCCGGTTTCCGGCAGTATTGACCAGGATATGGATCGTGCCGAAGCGCTCAGCGGTGGCTGCAGCGGCTGCATTCACTGAGTCGGCATCCGTCATATTGGTGGGTATCGCTAGCACGTCAACGCGATTCTCGCTGGAGATCTCCCTGGCCGCCCTATCGAGGTTCTCCCGTCCGCGGGCGAGCAACACCAGGTTGACACCTTCACTTGCCAGGCCTCTGCTTATGGCTTTACCGATACCCATGCTGCCGCCGGTAATTACGGCTGTACGTCCATTCAGGCCGAGTTCCATACGTTCGTGTTCCTTTCAGCAAGATTGTTCACTCTCAAGTAGAAGACCTGGCGAGGCTGACCCTCGCCAGGCTACTCACCAGTCTCTTAGCGGAGGGGTTTACTAAGAAATGCCTCCAATTCCTCTGACCGTCGCGGAAACGGTCCCGGGTTGAACTCGAATACTTCATATTTCGCCAGGCCGTTCTGCTGATAAGGGTCTTCAGCAAGCAGAGAGAGAAACTCTTCCTGACTTTCTCCACGAGCGATGATGATGCCGCCAATCGGAGGTACTCTTCGACCTGAAGCTAGAAAACGACCCGAGGCGTAGTGTTTCATCGCCCATGAGGCATGTGCAGCAGAAAACTGATTCACTTCCTCGAGCGGTTTGAGATACTCCGATATGGCGATAAACATGTTTTCCTCCTCACATTGATCTCTATATGAAGCCATGTTCGCAGTGCTAACACTTCCGATGAGGGGGTATCCTCCTCCTCGCCAGGGGAGAAAGAGGATACCTGGTTCGGCTACCATGCGCTCAAAACGTGGGCATAGTAAATCCCGACTTGGCCACGACGTAATCGCGCGCTGTGATGGCCAGTCTGCGAGCGCGCTCGACATCCACGTTGAGGAGCTGCCCATTGCGCTTCATGGCTCGCCCGGCAATGAAGACCGAGTCGACGTTGCCGGTATCCGCACCCGTCACTACAGCGCCAACGGGATCGTTCAACGGGAATATATTCAAGCGGTCCGCGCGCAGCATGATGACGTCGGCCTCTTTACCAGGAGTGAGCGAACCCGTCTTGTGAGCCAGTCCAACAGTACGTGCCCCATCAATAGTGGCAAACTCCAGCACATCCCGCACCGTGAGCAAGTTCTCGCCCTCGAAGCTCCCGCCGTAGAGAGCACGCTGGTTGACCAGTGCGCGTTGGCACTGAAAAGCTGCTCGCATCTGGCCGAACATATCACCGCTCACATTTGTTTCGACATCCACGCTCAAACTTGGCCGGGCACCAAGTCTGAGTATTCGATCCAGGGGGGGCATACCATGGCGCATCTGCATTTCGACGGCGGTTGAGATGGAGAAGGTCCCTCCGGTATCCACAATGTACTTCAATTCATCGTCACTTAACGTACTACAATGGATGTACGTGGTATCTGGGCCGAGTAAGCCCTCCTCGTACATGCGCTTGATCCCGCCCGTGAATCCGTTCTCACCGACACCAACATGGACAGTAATAGGTGCGCCAACCTCGCGTGCCAAAGCCCAGTCATGCCTGATCACCTCCATAGTCGTGAACTCCGGTCCGCGCGGTGCCAGGGCCAGCGTGATAAGCTGATCCTCCGACGAGAAATACTGGGTGCGCAGCCTCCTGATGTCCTCGGGGTGCTTCAAGCTGCTATTGAACCACCAGTCTGCCAGCGAGGTGTTCGGGTTCCCATAGGCGAAGACTGCTCGTATCCCCGACTCCTGGAGGGCCTTGATCACCGCGTCCGCGTGCTCAGGCGTATTCTGGATGTGCGACCAATCGAGGATTGTGGTCACACCGGCGTCGATGGCTCCCAGGGTGCCGATAAGATCGCCCGCGTAGGCGTCCTCGGGCCGGTACACCGGTGCAAGCACGCCCAGGACATCGGGAAAGTAATTAGCGAGGATGCCATCTGTTGAGATGTTGCGCAGGATGCCCTCCCAGAGATGACGATGGGTATCGATAAACCCCGGCATGACGATCATGTTCGAGGCGTCAATGACCTCGGCGTCGGTCACCCCGAGGTCCGGTCCAATCGCTGCGATTTTCGTCCCTTCGATGAGAACGTCCGCACGCCAAAAGTTGCCGAGTTCCCTATCAACGGTGATGACACAGCCATTCTGTAGAAGAGTCCGATTGAGTGCCATGGTTTGCCTCCTTTGCATACAGGTCTCGTAAAATACACCATTGTTGGCAATGGACCCATTGCCGCTACATCGACGACATTTCTTTACTCGAGTACGCTCTTCGCACAAGCAAAGAATTGCACCCTTACCTGCTTGACTTTCCTATCACCAGCCGCAAGGCAGTGCGTACTGCTGTCGGCTCATATTCAGGATCAGCTAGTGCAATGACTGTAAGAGCTGTGCGGGCAAGGTGACGTGCCAGCAGTTCCACCGCAGCATCGCGGTTGCCCTCACGACACGCTTCGAAGATCGCCGTATGCTCCACCTCAGCCACTTCCCAGGAACGGGCCAGGTTCTGTAGCTTTATGCGCCGGTAACGCTCACTCGCGTCGATAGAACGTTTAATCGTCTCGCGCAACTGTCCCTCCGTATAAAATGAGAGAACGGCATGGAATTGCCTATTCCCCTCATCCCAGCTCTGCATATCACGCCGTTCGCTGGCGGCATGCATTTGATCGAGCGCGGAGGCCAGCTGATCGAAATCATCTTGCGTAAGACAAGGGACGGTCAGTGAGATGGCGAGCGATTCGAGCATGATACGACTCGCATAGAAGGATTCAAGTTCACCAATATCAATATCAGCAACCCGCACACGGTGGTTGTACTCTGAAACGACAAGCCCCTCTTCCTGAAGCATACGAAGCGCCTCTCTCAGCGGAGTGCGACTGACACCAATTTCCTGTGCAAGCTGTACCTGGGAGAGCACCATCCCGGGTGGGACAGTCCCATCGAGAATCATCTGTCGCAGGTGTGCATGCACTTGCGTCGCAGCAATTTTCCCCTCAGCCGCATCAATGGGCTGGAGTTCCATATGATCTACCTCCACAAACCGTCGCTAGAGTACTATCCTGGATATCTTCTGTATACACTTAATATAAATAGATAGTAGAAAACGACGTAACTATTCAGCAAAGGGTGCAGGGAAAAGCCCCTTCCTGGGTTCGCGGGTCTCCGGCTCTGCTGTCCCCGAAATCCTCCATTTACCTTTAGCTCGCCGCCGCAGGTGGCATGAATCAGGTACCTGAATAGATACAATCTATGAGCTAATACTCCCTTGCATTCAGAAACGCTGCGACCACAGCGTTTCTGAATGCATAGAGGGATAATATCAAATCCTGCTGATTCCTTAGGGAACTGTAGTGGCGGGGCTTGCCCCCCGCCAGGACCCATACAGACACGGATGATCAGGATTTGGTATAATAACTGTATGTAGCTAATCTTGTAACTATTCAGCAGGGGGTTCCAAGGGGCCTGCAAGGCCCCTTGGCGGGGTACGGGGTGTCCCCGTCTTCCTCCCCCACCCTGCCGCCGGAGGCGGTGCAAGAGCAAAGGAACCTGAAGAGTTACCTAATCTTTTGATAATAAGAAATGTGTACATTGTTTTCTTTGTAATGTCAAGTGTTGTATACACAAATTTATGCCTCCTTAGCGTTTCACCCCACGAATAAAGCGAACGGTTACGGTACCAATCAAGCAATAGACGATAGCCATAGTGAAGAGCAGCTGGAAGCCCAGTACGGGATTACCGGAGCGTGTAAACGAGTCAATGAGTGGTCCTCCCAGCACTGGGGCAATCACCTGGGGCAACGAGAGCGCGATGTTCCAGACCCCCATATCGCGCGCATAGCTCTTCTCCGAGGGTAGTACGTCGGCAACTAGCGCCCAGTCAACGCTCTGATAGGCTCCATATCCAAGTCCGAAGAGCGCCCCCGCCGCCATAACAATGGGATATGAGTGTGTAAGTACGAAGATCACGCCTACTAACACCATCATTCCACCAGCGATATAGACCAGGCGTTTACGTCCAAAGTGATCCGAGAGCCAGCCAGCCCCGAAGGCGGTGACGAGGCTAGTGAGTGAAACCAGAATCACGAAATTGGTGGTGGCCTGCTCAGGATGCGCCACACCAACGGCATCGCGCATATAGTACTGCAAGAACGTCTGGATGGTAAAGATGCCCATCATCATGACCAGGCGCGTGACGAAAACCCAGGCAAAATCGGGATCGCGTCGAGGGCGAAAATCGAATATGCGCAGAATACCCACAGTAACAATCAGTTCCAGAACCACCAGCTGGACGGTGCTGTCAATCTGGATACCGGCCACATTCCATCTATTCCAGAGCGCCATGATGCCCCAGGTCAATAGCGCAGCGACTACTGTTCCCACAATAGTGAACAGCAGCGAGCGTGGTATCCATGGACGTTGTGGCACAGCCACAACGCTCTCCTCTGCCTGCGCTTCTCCAGAGGCAAAGCGTTGCGTTTCCATCGGCGCACGCTCATGTACTGAAAAGAGCGTGACCAGCATCAAGACGACTAAAATCGCTATAATGATGCTATAGGTGAGCCAGAGACCTTGCTGATACACGGGCCATGGCTTGCTAGCGTCGATTAACCGCCCCGCGATAATCACCCCGCCGATGCTGCCAGCAATCATAAGTAGCCCTATCACTCCAGAAGTCAGGCCGCGCTGTTCGACGGGAACAATATCGGGCAGCAGGGCATGAAAGGGGGCTTGGGCCGCATTACTGGAAAACTGGGCCAGGGCATAGGCGAGCGTGAGCGAGGGAATATCGCGGGCAGAGGCCATCCACACCAGGGCGGCCACATTCACCAATGTTCCTACCAGAATATAGGGGCGGCGGCGTCCCCAAACTGCGAGTCTACCATGTGTCCGGTCACTCAACCACCCAAATAATGGATTGGCAAAGAGGGAGATGAAGGCTCCAGGGATCAGCACGAATGCTAGCGCAGTCCCCTTATTCAGATCACCTACGATCTTAAATACCTGGCTGGGAAGAATGATGATACCGAGGGCTGCCCAGTGAAAATTCAAGGCGAATGCGAAGATGCTGATCGCGAGAATCTGTGTCCAGTGGAGCCGGGGAAGTTCAATTGCGGTACGACGCTCAGAAACAAATCCGGCATCTTGTTTCAGCGAAGCCATGACGTTTCCAGCCTTTCTCTTGTGGCGCTGCTCATTTTATACCACATGCGAGCAGCTTCTACACAGGCCATCAACGCCAGTCTCTCTTGTTGCTGTGCATACTCCTATCTCTTGACTCCATCAGTATCGATAAAAATAAACTGACCTTGACCCGCTTTCGTGGATTCAGAAAACAAGGCAAGATTGCCGATCAATGCAGGAGCAATGCCGATACTTTCCTATTGTGGAATGATGTCTTCGCCGAACCGCTCCATATACTCATCACTATCAACCAGGCCCTTAATTACCACTGCCCACTCACCAGTTATCGATTGCTGTGTCCAATAGTTCAAGCCCTTTTCTTCAGGCTCGCGTGCTAGAAAGTGTTTGTAGCAGAGTCTAACAGCATTAGCGCCTGTGTTCGGGATGATGAAGCGCTGGGCATACTCTTGAGAAAGGCCGAGGGCTCTTACCACGTCCCTGACGCTCATTTCACCACGACATAATTTGTCGCCGTAATATATCAGGCCGGAATCTGTGCTGCTCCCATCAGCATTGAGGACACTACGCTCCAGGACTTGCTGGTAAATTTGGTTCACTAGATGGGGAACCTCATGGCTATCCCATTGCTTTGCCATAATTTCGGTCCTATCTTCCTGTTTGTGTACTTACACATATCCTGCTGATAAGTAAAGAAAGGAGGCTTGGCGTCCCTTGCGTGTATGAATTAGTTGTTGCCAAACGAGCGTAAGGACAGTGTAGGGGCCGATTTATCGTGTCCACCGCCGATTTATCGGCCTCCCACTAGCCATCTCTCGGCTCTGGGAAATCCCTCGGTTGGCCGGATTTCTTCGATCATAGGCAGGATCCGTGACGGTTGTGATGGGGCCGATAAATCGGCGATGGGCACGGTGAACCGGCCCCTACGGCCTCTCTGTTCCGCTTTCGTCACCTGCTCCTGGTTGGTTGATTGCCAACCAACCTTTCATACACCCGCGTCCCTTGCGTCCCTTAACAATTTTTTGCTATACGATCCTCACTCGTGGCTTTGTCACAAAAGTCTACTGAACCAGGTGGAGGAAATATAAGCCGCCCGATCCTCCTGCTACGAGATGTTCTCCATCCGGAGAGAAGGCGCACGTTAAAAGAAGAAAGCCACCAACGCGTAGCACAAGAAGACAGCTGCCGTTATGCACGTTCCATAGCCTGAGCGTGTTGTCCTCTGAGGCCGAGACGATCCAGGTGCCATCAGGACTGATCGCGCAGCTATCCACCCAAGCCGTATGTCCCTTAAGAGTGAAGCGCTCGACTCCTGTATGTGCATCCCACACCTTGAGCGTGTTGTCGCTAGAAGCTGAGACGATCCAGGTACCATCAGGACTGATGGCACAGCTACGCACCCAATGGGCATGTCCCTTGAGGGAGAAGCGCTCGACCCCTGTATGTGCATCCCACACCTTGAGTGTCTTGTCCTCCGAGGCTGAGACGATCCAGGTGCCATCAGGACTAATCGCACAGCTACGAACCCAATCACTATGTCCCTTGAGGGAGAAGCGTTCAGTGCCATTCTGCATATCCCACACCTTGAGTGTGTTGTCGCTAGAAGCTGAGACGATCCAGGTGCCATCAGGACTTACAGCGCAGCCGCGCACCCAGTCAGTATGTCCCTTGAGGGTGAAGCGTTCGGTCCCACTCAGCGCATGCCACACTTTGAGCGTCTTGTCATTAGAAGCCGAGACGATCCAGATGGCGTCAGGACTGATGGCACAGCTATTCACTCGACTTGTATGTCCCTTGAGGGTGAAACGTTCAGTGCCACTCTGCATATCCCACACCTTGAGTGTCTTGTCCTCTGAGGCCGAGACGACCCAGGTGCCGTCAGGACTGATGGCACAGCCGCGCACCTCATCCGCATGTCCCTTGAGAGTGAAATGATCAATGCTACTCAGCGCATGCCACACTTTGAGCGTGTTGTCATTAGAAGCCGAGACGACCCAGGTGCCATCAGGACTGATGGCACAGCTATACAATCCACGCGTATGTCCTTGTAGGGTGAAGCGCTCGACTCCTGTGTTCGCATTCCACGCCTTGAGTGTCTTATCGTTAGAAGCCGAGATGATCCAGGTGCCGTCAGGACTTACAGCGCAGCCACGCACCCAATCGCTATGTCCCTTGAGAGTGAAGCGCTCGACTCCTGCATGTGCATTCCACGCCTTGAGTGTGTTGTCATTAGAAGCCGAGACGACCCAGGTGCTGTCAGGACTGATGGCACAGCTATTCACTCGACTTGTATGTCCCTTGAGAGTGAAGCGCTCAACTCCTGTACGTGCATCCCACACCTTGAGTGTCTTATCACTAGAAGCTGAGGCAATCCAGCGGCCATCGGGGCTCACTGCACAGCCGCGCACCTCATCCGTATGTCCCTTGAGAGTGAAGCGCTCAACTCCTGTATGCACATCCCACACTTTGAGTGTATCGTCATCAGAAGCCGAGACGACCCAGGTGCCATCAGGACTGATCGCACAATCTCGAACCTCATCCGTATGTCCCTTGAGAGTGAAGCGCTCGACTCCTGTATGTGCATCCCACACCTTAAGTGTGTTATCTTTAGAGGCCGAGACGATCCAGCGACCGTCAGGACTGATCGCACAACTATTCACCCAATGCGTGTGTCCCTTGAGGGTGAGGCGCTCAGTGCCCCGCTGCACATCCCACACTTTGAGTGTCCTGTCATTTGAGGCTGAGACGATCCAGTGACCATCAGGACTGATTGCGCAGCAATTCACCCAATCGGTATGTCCTTGGAGAGTGCGAACGAGTGCAGGATGAGGGAGATCCGGCAATGGATGCTGTGCCAGCAGCAACGGATGCGGGAGCTCCTGCTGGAACTGGTCACAGTGAGGGGAGATCTCCTTCAGCAGACACAGATAACACAGTAACGTATTTTCTACCTCGCGGAGAGTCTCACAGCGATTGAGCAGGTAGCTCAGATTGGCGAGGTAGTGCTGCAGTAGCGGCAGGACTCTATCATTGGGCATACGCTCCTGTGCACGGCGTACGTCGGCTTCTGCAGCGTAAGCACTCCGGCGCACATAGATTTTGGTCGCTAGGTAGCGCAAATCCTTTACTGTCGCCACTAGTGTGTCTATACGCCCTGCTGCAAGCAAGTGAGGCGCAAGTTGCTCCCACAAATACGGCTCATCTAAAGAGAGATCGGCCCAGCGATGGAGGCCATAGGCATCCAGAAATTGCTCATGCAAGGCTGGCAGACGTACTCCCACTTTCACCTGCAGATAGTTGCGCACCACGTCATGCAGGCGAATGCGCCGCTTCCTGAGATCGTAGGACAACAGTAGCGATAAGCTAGACAGCCGTTGACATAATGCGTCTGTGTCCAGATCATCCCAGCTTCCTGTCACCTGCCACAAGCGCTGCACAGTGACCAATGGGATATCGACATCTTCGGGAAAGATCGCTAGTTCCTCATAGCGAGCCAGCTCCTGGGCATTTAGCTGCAATAGACTGACCTGCAGCGTCCGCTCCACTGCTTGCCAGCGCTCCTGGGTATTCTTTGCGTCGAAAGCAACGACACCGTATTTGTCGAATATTCTTCGCAAAAAGTCCAAAGCAGCAGGTACAGGCTCATGTAAGCGTATTACCCGATCCCGCAATATACCATTGGCCAGCCTGAGCAACAGCGGCCATTCCCCCAATCTGCTTACCAGAGTCCGGAAAGCCTGCTCCTTTGCTGCCCTCCTGTGCCTGCTCCCCAGTCCAGCTTGCAGCAGTTCAATGGCTTCTTGCTGGAGCATTGCATCCACGGGAATGCGCTTGGCGATGGCAGGCAAGATCTGATCATTGCGGGTGGTGATGAGATGCGCACATCGTGGTCCACCTTGTAGAAAGGGTGTTAGGTCGTCAGCACGCCACACGTCGTCGAGTACCAGCAAACAGACATGATCCGCGAGCATCTGTTTAAGCTTTGTGATGGCAGCATCTAGACTGGTGAAGTTCGGTCGCTCACCATTCAAGAAATAGAGCAAGTCTTCGATCTGACCAATGAGATTCTTTGGACTCTCCCCAAGTGTCACCCACAGAATGCCGTCAGGAAAAGCCTCTTGAATCTCTGGATCATAGCAGAGGGCCTGTGCGAGCGTTGTCTTGCCATAGCCTCCTGCACCACGTAACGCAGCCGTAATCGCCGTCAGCCGATCACGTTGGCCATGCAAAATATGGCGTTTCAGAGCTTTGAACTCTTGGGGACGTGCCACAAAGTCGTCAGGCGGGGCTTGCGCCATGCACAGCCCTGGCTGCTTTTGTAAAGAAAGGCTGGGGACCGTTGTGAAGAGTTGCCTGCTTTGGTTATCTTGTCTGCGCAGATTGAGCAGGGGTTCAACCAATTTCAGCTCTCTAAGACTTTTCTCAAAGATGCGCGAAAGCTCACGGCGATATTTAGGGCCGGGGAAGCTTTTGCCACTTTCCCAATAGCGAATGGTCCTTTCATCAGTTCCAAGCTTTTCCGCAACCTCTCCTTGTGTCCACGCATGTTGCTCGCGCTCTTTTCTTAAAATCTCAGACCAAGCTTCTTGGTTTGGTTGGTTCTTCATGTGAGCCTCTTACTCCACCAGTAAAAAGCCGTCGACAGTTGTTACAAAATATTGCTGCTTCAACAGCTTTCCCCTAATTTTCCTCCATTTTTCCTTGTAGTACTTTTTATTAAGCTGCATAATTGTGGCATTGACCGAATCGCACCCCAAATAGCCTGGCTTGGTCGCACCGAGTAAGGTGACGTGAGAATAAGGGAGCTCTCTTTGTCCAACCGATAGTTTACACCACTACTAGAGCTGACGCAAGTAAAATTATGCGGAGGCGAGTAGTTGTGAAATCGGTGCATTTAAGCCACGGTGGATATTTTGGAGAAGTAACTATTCAGAGTACTTGAGGCTTGCCAAAGAGCAAACAAGACAGTAGAGTAGCAGCATGACCAAAGACGAAGAACTGGAAGAACTCCGACAGGAGAATACCGCTCTGCGAGACCAAGTGGCGCTGTTGAGCCAACGCATCCAGGAGCTGGAAGCGCGGCTGGCCACAGGTCTTTATGTCGAGGGCAAACGGCACTGGATGCAGGTCAGCTCGACGCCACAGTTGACCCACTATCACGTCCGTGCTAAGCGGGGCAAAGCTGGTGTGCATGATGACTGGCGTTCTTCTTGGCAGTATGGCTGTCAGCATGCCTACTGCAACGTCCATCATCTGCGCGACCTGACCTTTCTCCATGAAGAGCAGCACCAAGTCTGGGCTGGACAGATGAAAGAGCTGTTGCTAGACATCAAAGCCGCCGTCGAGCAAGCCCGAGCTGAGGGGCGCACTTGTCTGCATCCCCTTGAGGTGCAGGACTGGAAAGCACAATATACAGCTGTGCTGCAAGCAGGCTATCAGGCTAATCCGCCGGATCCACCACCACAAGCTGGCAAGAAGGGACGACGCACACAGTCACCAGCGCGCAATCTGCTGGATCGTCTCTCCAAAGACCAGGAGGCCGTGCTGTCTTTCCTGGACAATTTCGCCGTGACATCACCTATCCTTACATCATTATTCCAGTAATTTGAAGAAAAATAAAAACCCGCCCATACAGGCGGGTGGAGTGGCAACGTCCTATTTTCCCGGGGGGTCACCCCCCAAGTATCGTCGGGGCTGAAAGGCTTAACGGCCGTGTTCGGGATGGGAACGGGTGTTTCCCTTTCGCTATAGTCACCACCCCACCCGCTTGTACAAACGGGTAACCCTCTTTCTTTTCTTTTTCTTCCTATTTTTCCTGATTGGTGGAGATGAGGGGATTCGAACCCCTGACCTCTGCCGTGCAAAGGCAGCGCTCTTCCAGCTAAGCTACATCCCCTCACTCTTATCCTCTTCTCACAACAGGGTGGGCTTTCCTGGACTCGAACCAGGGACCTCAGTCTTATCAGGACTGCGCTCTAACCGCCTGAGCTAAAAGCCCATAAAATTGGGAAGTTCATCGGCTGAAAATCACCGCTAACCCCACCTTGCATCTGTACCCGGACAACTCAAGAGTGGTAAGGCGACAAACAAGTAACAGCATCTTCCAAACCTGTCAGCAACAAACTCATTTTCAAGTTTACCTCTCCTTGCGGAAAGAGGATCGACCTGGGATCAGGTTCTGATAGCCAGAACCCAGACTCCCTAGAAAGGAGGTGATCCAGCCGCACCTTCCGGTACGGCTACCTTGTTACGACTTCACCCCAATCACCGACCCCACCCTCGACGCCTGCCTCCCTCCGCAGAGAGTTAGCCCAGCGGCTTCAGGTGTTGCCGAC
>WNFX01004147.1_pt1 | contig 19367 bp, 19 predicted proteins | sample 5400111 | NCBI WGS metagenome assembly WNFX01 (sample SAMN13153363, study PRJNA577476) | soil metagenome | isolation source: 40 cm soil or saprolite under grassland replicate 1 | place: USA:California | collected 2016-06-15 | reverse complement strand
CGGCTCCTGGAGCGACAGCGAGACGAGCCAGAGCAGCGGGAGCGCGGCGAGGACGGTGCCCGCCACCAGCGTGGCGTGAGCGGCGAGCGCGCGACGGAGGCGGGCGCCCATCAGAGCTGGTACGTGACCCACTGCCTGGCCATACGCAGCTGAAGCCACGTCACGCCCATCAGACCCACCAGCAAGACGACGGACACCGACGCCCCCGCGCCCGTGTTCAGGAACCCGAAGCCCTGCTGGTAGAGGTAGAAGACCAGCGTCATCGTGGCGGTGCCCGGCCCCCCGCCGGTCATCACGTAGATCTGGTCGAACACCCGGAACGACGCGATGACGCTGACCACGATGCAGAAAAGCAGCGTCGGCGACAGCAGCGGCAGCGTCACCGACCAGGCCAGCCGGATCTCGCCGGCGCCGTCGATGCGGGCCGCTTCCTCGATCTCGTGCGGGATGCCCTGTAGCCCGCTCAGCACGAGCACCGTGTAATATCCGACGAACTGCCACACCGTGACCAGCATGATGCCGGGCAGGGCCCACGCGCTCGAGTCGAGCCAGGTGACGCCGCGCACGGGGAGCACGAGACCCAGCACCTCGTTGACGAAGCCGTTGCTGGAGAGCATCCAGATCCAGGCGATCGAGGAGGCCACGAGAGGGATGACGTACGGCACGAACAGGATGGTGCGGTACACCGGGCCGCCCCGGACGCGCCGGTTGAGGACGAGGCCGAACAGGATGGCGAGCACGAGCAGCGGCACCGTCGTGCCCAGCGCCAGCTCCAGCGTGTGCCCCACCGCCTGCCAGAAGATCGGATCAGCCGCCAGCGCCGCGTAGTTCTGCAGTCCCACCCAGCGGCCCGAGGCGGCGATCATGTCGTACTGCATGAGGCTCAGGGGCACGTCCAGGAGCACCGGCAGGACAACGAACGTCCCCAGCAGGACGAGGCTCGGCGCCATGAGCGCCCAGCCGAGCAGGGCTTCGCGGCGCACGCGCTAAGGCGCGGCCAGGAGCGCGTCGACCTGCTGGGCGGTCGACTTCAGGGTCTCGAGGGCGGGCGCCTTGTTCGAGATGATGTTCTGCTGGGCCCGCTGCACGAGCTGGAGCACCTGAAAGTACTTCGGCGACGGCGGCGCCGCGCGCGAGTACTGCAATTCCTCGATGGGCACCGCGTGGTTCGGATTGGCCTTGAGGAAGGCCTTGAAGTCGGGGTCGTCGAGCGCTTTCTTCACCACCGGCACGTAGCCCGTCTCCCGGCTCCAGTAGGCGGCCTCGGCCGGGCTCGTCCACCACTGGATGAACTCCCACGCCGCCTTCTGCCGCTCCGGCGCGATCTTCGCCATGATCACCGCGTTCGCCCCGCCCTGAGGAACGACGAGCGGCTTGCCCTCGAAGCCCGGGCTCAGCGCCGCCCGCCACTCGAACTTGGCGGCGGCGACGGCGCCCATGTCGGCCGCCGAGCCCCAGTACATCGCGGTCTTCTCGTTCACGAAGTCCTGGATCGTCTGGAGAAATTCCGTGGGGCCCGTCCGGATCTGCGCGTGGCCGCGATCGATCAGGTCCGTCCACACGCGGAGCCCCGCCACCGCGGACTCGCTGGCGAACGCGGCGCGCTTCATGTCGGGCGAGAGCATCTCACCGCCGTTCGACCACGTCATCGCCTGGAAGAACCACCACTGGTTGATGGGCATGAACCCGAAGACCTTCGCGCCCGGCCCGCCCGCCCCTTCCTGCGTCAGCTTGGGGGCGATGGCCGTCACTTCCGCCCAGGTTTTCGGCGGGCCGCTGATCCCCGCCTTCTGGAAGCGGTCGCGGTTCCAGTAGAGGATGGGCACGCTCCGGTTGAACGGAATGCCGTACGTCTTGCCCTCGCACGCCGTGTTGGTCAGCACGGGTAGGAAGTCTTCCTTGCGGTCGTGGCGGCTCTTCGCCATCAGCTCGTCGAGCGACACCAGCGCGCCCTTCGAGGCGAAGGTGCACGTGGCGTGGATCTCGAGCTGCACGACGTCGGGCACGCTGCCCGCGGCGATCGAGGCCAGGAGCTTCTGCTGCATCGGCCCCCCCGCGCCGTAGGCGCCCGCGTAGAACGGCACGACCTTGACGCCCGGCTGGGACCGGTTGAACTTCTCCGCCTGGCTCTGGATGATCTTCTCGAGCTGGCCGCCCACGCCGTACCAGAATGAGATCTCCAGCGGCGCCTGGGCGGCGGCGGGGGTCGCGAGCAGTAGGAGCAATGCGGCCAGGAGGCACAACGCTGTACCCGCCATGAGGAAGTCTCCTTCGTTGGGGTGTCGGCTCCGTATCATACCCGACCGGCGGAAGTCAGGGAGAATCGGCTTCACACTTCGTTACACCCGGCTCATACACGCTTCGCATCGTCACGCCACACTTCGAGCAGAACAAGTTCAGGAGGAAGGGAGGTGACAGCGATGAAGCTTGGCACTCTACGGCGTCTCATACCCGTTCTTTTGCTTCTCGGCGCCGTCACCGTCTCCGCGACGGGGTGCCTGCTGGTGCCCATCCCCGTCGGCGGGGGTGGCGGCCACCACGGGCACTCGCACCGCTGGTAAGGTCGACGTCTCATCTGGCGGGCGCCGAGACAGCTCTCGGCGCCCGCTATGGGGCACCGGCGGCAACGATCTCCTGGCCAAACAGGTCCATGGCCGTGTGACCGACTTGTCTGGTGTCGTAGTAGGCGTAGGCGGCCACGCCGAGCGCGCCCACCACCGGGATGAAGCGCGCCGCCCCTCTCTCGAGCAACCGTTCCGTCGTCGTCACGCCCACCTTCGTCAGGATGGCTTCCAGGGCTCGCAGCGAGGTGCCGTTCACCACTACTCTCTCACCCACCCGGGTGATCACGTCGCGCACCGCCTGCGCCGCCGCGTGTCTGAAGAGACACCACGCCATCGACTCCTGCGAAAGGAACGCGCGCTGTCCGTACACGGCGGCGATGTCCGACACCAGCCGCGCTTGAACGCGCCATACCGCATAGAGATCGGGAAGGACGGTCACCAGGCCCAGTGGCCCCGGGGGCAAGGCGAGGCTGCCTGAAATGGTGGCGGCTTTCAGGGCGGCCGCAGTGGTCAGCTCGCGCGCGCGCATGGCGGCATCGACCGCGCGATCCTCGGAGCTCTCGGGGACTCTGCTGATCAGCTCCAGGAGAGCGTCTCGTGTCCGCTGGACCAGGCCGTGAGCGGGAATGGCCCGCTCGTCGCGTGCGTGTTCCGTCATGACTTTCTCCTCCAGATCGAGTGTACACGCGCGATCTACCTCGAGGTGAACGCGGGCAACACCTCGCGGCCGAACAGGCGCAGCGACCGCATGGCCTCCGGGTGAGTCATGTTGCCGAAGTTCATGTTCATGAGCAGCAGGTCAACGCCCACGGCCTCCAGCGCCTGGATCTGCCGGATGCAGCGCTCGGGGCCGCCGATGATCAGGCGCTCCCACGCCTCCTCGGGCGAGGGCTCGTGCTCGACGGGGTCCGAGCTGACCACACCTCCGCGCACGCTCTCGCTCCCGAAGTGCAGGTGGTGCCACGTGCGATGCGTCTTGGTCACGTGGGGGAGCGCCTCGCGCGCCGCGGCGTCCGTCTCGGCCACGTAGGCGATGCGGAGGAGGCCGAGGTCGCTGTCCGCCTCCGTCTTGCCCGCTTCCTTCAGCGTGCGCCGGTAGAGGTCGACCTTCTCGGCCACCTTGTCCACCGGATCGCGGAACACGGTGCTGAGCAGCCGGTGCCCGTGGCCGATGGCGTAGGTGAAGGATTCCGGGTTCAGGGCGGCGATCCAGATGGGCGGGTGCGGGCGCTGGAGCGGGCGCGGGAGCACGGTCGCCGCCGGGAACTGGTAGAAGCGCCCGACATGCGCCACGTCGTCCTCGCGCCAGGCTCTGAGCATGATCTCGAGGCATTCCTGTGTCCGCGCACGCCCTTCATCGAAGGGAAGGTCGTAGCGCGCGAACTCGTAGGGGTACGCCCCGCGCCCGACCCCGATCTCCAGGCGTCCGCCGGTGAGGACGTCCGCCACGGCAATCTCCCCGGCCAGGCGCAACGGGTGATAGAAGGGAAGGACGAGCACGCCGGTGCCGAAGCGGACCCGCCGCGTCTGGCTCGCGGCCTTGATGGCGAACATCAGCGGTTGCGGGCACGCGCTGTAGCTCACGAAGTGATGCTCCGCGAGCCACACCGTCTCCAGCCCTTGCTCCTCGGCAAAGGCGACCTCCTCGAGGAGGTCGCCGTACATCGCGTCGAAAGCGCGGCCGGGGCCCGACCATTCGAACAGCAGGAACAATCCGAATCGCATGCCCGTTCCCGCCGGCCTACGCGGCCAGAAACTTCTTCCACTGCTCGAGGAGCGGCGCTTCGTTGTCCATCCACCACTCCGGGTTGCGCAGGAGCACTCCAGGCAGATCATAGTTCACGACGTCGCGCTTGGTCTTGGCGTCGAGCTGCCCCCACGCCGCGCGGTTGGTGGGACCGTGCGGGTAGAGGAGCGGCCGCTCCGCCTGCGGCTTGGTCTGGGAGGCGAAGGTGATGAACTTCATGGCGGCCTCCTTGTTCTTCGAGATCTTGGAAACGGCGTAGAAGGTCTGGTCGAGAATGGCGTTGTTCAGCTCGACGGCCAGCGGCTTGCCCTCGCGAGCGAGCACGACCACGCGTGCCCCCCATCCGTAGCCCAGCTGCACCTCCTCATCAGAAAAGAGCTGCGCGAACTGGGCGCCGGACTGCCACCACGTCATCTGGGGCTTGATGTCGGCCAGCTTGGCGAAGGCGAGCTTGGCGTCGATCGGGTACACCTTGGCCGGTGCCACGCCCGCGGCCATGATGGCGGCCTCGAAGTTATCGCGCGGCGTCCACCCTGGCCCCGTGCGGCGGCCGGGAAAGCGCTTGAGATCCCACAGGTCGGCCCAGCTCTTCGGGTGTGAGCCGGTGGGAAACCGCTTCGTGTTGTAGGCGATGTCGACCGCGTACACTTCGAAGGCGATCCCGTGCGAGTGCAAGGCCGGCCCGTACATCTCGGTGCGGTTGACCACGCCGGCGTCGAGCTTCTCGTACAGGCCGTCCTGGGCGCCGCGCCAGAGCCAGGGTCTTCAGGAACTCCCGTCGCGAGACCTGGCTGCCCATCTCTTCCTCCCCCTGGAGCGGCCGCCGTCGGCGTGCCGCCCCGCATGAGTGAATCCGCTCATCCGCTTGTACGCTCCGTCCGCCGCCGCAGCCAGGCCGAGCCCAGCAGCGCCAGCGAGGTGACGATGATCAGCTGGCTCGACACCGCCGCCACCACGGGATTCAGCTCGTACCGGATCCCGTCGAACATCAGCTTGGGAAGCGTCGGGTTCGAGCCCGACACGAACATGGCGATCACGATCTCGTCGAACGACGTCAGGAACGCGAAGATCGCGCCGCTGGCGATGCCCGGCCAGAGGAGCGGCAGCATCACCTGCGTGAACGTGCGCAGCGGGCCGGCGCCCAGGCTTCGGGCCGCGCGCTCCAGTGACCGGTCCAGCTTGTACAGGACGGCGGTGACGTTGAGGACCACGAACGGAAGCGCCAGGACGGTATGGGCCAGCACGAGACCGGTGGCCGTGCCGATGAGGCGCCAGCGCGCATAGACACTGTAGATGCCGATCGACAGCACGATGGTCGGGACCATGATCGGCGAGACGACCAGCGCGCGGAGGGCGCTCTTGCCCGGGACGACGAGCCGAACGAGGGCGATGGAGGCGAGGGTGCCGAGCGAGGTGGCCAACGCGGTGACCATGACCGCTACCTCGAGGCTGCGCACCGTGGCGTCCATCCACGACGTGCTCGACCAGTATGCCTGGTACCACCGCATGGACAGCGTGCTCGGCGGGAACTCCAGAAAGCGCCCGCCACTCAACGACATGATGACGACGACGAGGCTGGGCAGCGCGAGGTAGGCGAGGACGATGCCGGTGGCAGCCCACAGCAGCGGGTGCGTCCGCTCGCCCGTCACACCCACACCTTGTCGAGACCGAGGAGCCGGTCGAAGCCGATCACGAGGACGACGGTCACGACCAGCAGCACCATCGCCACCGCGGAGGCGAGGCTCCAGTCGAGCAGATCCACGACCTGCGTCTCGATCACCATCGCCAGCGTGATGACCCGCGAACCTCCGAGGAGGGCGGGGGTGATGAAGAAGCCGAGGGCCTGGACGAAGACGAGCAGGCCGGCGGCCGCCACCCCCGGCAGGCTGAGCGGCAGCGTCACCGATCGGAAGCGCCGCCACGGCCCCGCCCCCATGACCTGGGCGGCCGCGGGCAGCCGGGGATCGATGTTCCGGAGCGACGCGTAGATCGGCAGGATGGCGAACGGCAGGAGCACCTGCGCCATGCCGATCACGACACCGGTTTCGTTGTACATGAGCCGGAGCGGCTCGTCGATCACGTGCAGCCGCCGGAGGAGGTTGTTCAGCACGCCGTTGGCCTGGAGCAGGACCATCCAGGCATAGGTTCGCACCAGGATGCTGGTCCACAGAGGCAGCAGGACGAGCACCATGATGATCCTGAGCGCGACCGCCCCGACGCGGGTCAGCACGTAGCTGACCGGATAGGCGGCGACCAGGCAGACCACGGTGACCATCAGGCCGATGCGGAAGGTACGAAGCAAGACGGCCAGATAGACCGAGCTCTCCAGGAACCGGTGATAGGCGTCGAATCCCAGTCCCCCGCCGGCGCCGCCCGTGAGGCTGAGGAGGATGAGTCGTGCCAGCGGATAGAGATAGATGGCGATGAGCAGGACCAGGGCGGGGCCGACCATTGCGAGCGCCTGTCGCCAGCCGGATCGCGGTCTCACGCGAACAGCCGCCAGTCGTGGGGCCTCGAGGCGAGCCAGATCTCCTGCCCCGCAACGAAGAGCGTCTCCTGACCGCGGAATGGTCGGCTCACTTTGAGGACCACGCCGGGCGCCACGTCCACGCCGTAGCGCACGAGCTCTCCGTAGAAAGCCACCTCGCGCACGCGCCCACGCCAGCCGTTTGGCCCCGCCGGTTCCGTGGCCGTGATCTCGAGGCGCTCGGGCCTGATGGTCAGGCGGACGCGCTTGCCGACGGCGAGCGCCGGCCCTTCCGGCGTCGACACGTCGAGCCCTTCCGTGATCCGGATTCGCCCCGACCCGCCGGCAATCTCGACCACCACGCCGTCGACGAGATTGACATCGCCAAGGAAGCCGGCCACGAAGTCGGTGGCGGGACGCTCGTAGAGCTCGAGCGGCGCGCCCACCTGGACGAGATCACCCCCGTTCACGATGGCGATCCGGTCCGAGAGCGCCAGGGCTTCCTGCTGATCGTGCGTGACGTAGAGCGTCGTGATGCCCAGCTCGCGCTGCAGGCTCTTGAGCTCGCCCTGCATCTCTTCGCGAAGCTTCTTGTCCAGGGCCCCCAGCGGCTCGTCCATGAGGAGGAGCGAGGGGCGATAGACGAGGGCCCGGGCCAGCGCGATGCGCTGCTGCTGGCCGCCCGAGAGCTGCCGGGGATACCGGCCGTCCAGGCCGGACATTCGCACGGCCTCGAGCGACTGGCCCGCCCGTCGCGTCACCTCCGAGCCGGCAAGCCGGCGTGTCCTCAAGGGGAAGGCGACGTTGTCGAACACGGTCATGTGGGGAAAGAGCGCGTAGCTCTGGAAGACCATGCCGATGTCGCGCTTCTCGGGCGGCTGCGCGACGACCGATTCGCCGCGGATGAGGATCTCTCCGCTCGTCGGTCGCTCGAAGCCGGCGATCAGCATCAGCGTGGTGGTCTTGCCCGAGCCGCTCGGTCCGAGCAGGGTGACGAACTCGCCCTCGGCGACGTCGAGCGACACGTTGTTGAGGGCGACGGTGCGTCCGTAGGCTTTCGACACTCCGACCAGCGTGACGACGGAACGGCTCATGGATGGCGCCAACCTAGCGCGGATGAGGCCCGGTCTGCAAGGTCGCGGCTGCCCCGACGGTCCTGCCCTTCGAGACTAGCGCGGCGACGAGCTCCGCCGATCCGCGCTGATGACCCCTCCCTTGAGCACCAGCTCGATGCGCGTGGAATCCAGGAGCACCTTCACGTCGTCGAGCGGATTGCCGTTCACCACGACCACGTCGGCCAGCCGCCCCTTCTCGATCGTGCCGACCTCGCGCTCGAGCCCGAGGCACCGGGCCGCCCACTGTGTGGCGGAGCGGAGCGCCTGCATGGGGGTGAGGCCCGCGTCGACCAGGTACTGGAGCTCCAGCGCGTTCTTCGGATGCCCGTGGCCACCAGCATCCGTGCCGGCGGCGATCGGCACGCCCAGCTCGAGAGCGCGCCGCACGCTGGCCACGTGGTGCGCGTAGAGCTCGGTGGCCCGCGCCCGCACGTGGGGTGACGGGCTTTCGCGGTGGTACACGTACACCGTGAGCGTGGGCACGAAGAAGGTGCCCTGCGCCGCCATCCGCGCCATCAGCTCGGGCTCCTCGTCCAGATAGCACCCGTGCTCGATCGAGTCGACGCCCGCCATGAGCGCCGTCCGCAGGCCGGGGCCGCCGAGCGCGTGGCACATCACCCGTCGTCCGAGGGCGTGCGACTCCGTGACCAGCGCCTGCATCTCCCCGAGCGAGAAGGCGGCGTCCAGCGGTCCGTGTCCCGGCCGCGAGCTCGCCCCTCCGGTGGTGGCGGTCTTGATGACGTCCGCGCCCGCCCGCACCATGGTCCGCACCACGTCCCGCACCTCGTCCGGCCCGTTGCCCACGCTGTTCGGGAGGAGCGGATCGTAGACCGCACAGCACGCGTGACCCGAGGGGCTGACGCTATCGCCGATGCCGCCGGTGGGAGAGATGATCTGGATGCCCAGCACCAGGCGCGGCCCCTGGATCAGACCCTGCTCGATGGCGAGCTTGAAGCCCGCGTCGAGCCCGCCGGCGTCGCGGACGGTCGTGTAGCCCATGGCCAGCGTCTCCGCGAGCACTCGCCCCGTTCTCAGGTGCGTCGTGCTGGCGGGAGCCTCCAGGCCCCAGCGCGTGGCGAGGCCGTACCCGTGCGAGGCCATGTGGTCGTGCGCATCGATCAGCCCGGGAATCAGGGTGCGGCCGACCACGTCGACGATCTCGGCCGTCGCGGGCCAGGTCGTGGCCGCCCTCGGTCCGGCGGCGATGATGCGGTCGCCGTCGATGACCACGGCGGCATCGTGCACGGGCGTGGCGCCCGTGCCGTCGATCAAGGTGGCGCCGGTCAGGACACGGACCATATTCTATCCTTCCTTCGAGAAGCCGAGCGGCAGCGCCGCCACGCCCCGGAGCACGTAGGAATCGCTCCACTGGAGCGCATCGGTCTCCAGCCGCAGATCGGGCAGACGGCGCAGAACCGCGGGAATGGCCAGCCGGGCCTCGAGTCGGGCCAGCGGTGCCCCCACGCAGAAGTGGATACCGTGGCCGAGCGCGAGATGCCGGTTGTCCTGGCGCCGCACGTCCAGTTGCTCGGGATCGGCAAACTGGTCCGGATCGCGATTCGCCGCGCTCAGGTTGAGGAAGAGCCGGGCGCTGCGTCGGATGGACCGCCCGCGCAGCTCCACGTCCTCGACGGCAATGCGGGTCACGGCCTGGGTAGGCCCGTCGTAGCGCATGAGCTCCTCGACGGCCAAGGCGGCCAGGCGCGGGTCGGCGGTCAGAGCCGCCAGCTGGGAGGGATGCCGGAGCAGGGCCACGATCCCGTTGCCGATCAGGTTCGTCGTGGTTTCGTGCCCGGCGAAAAGCAGCAGCACGCAGGTTGCCACCAGCTCGTCCTCGCTGAGTCCGTCCTCCCGCCCTTCGGCGGCGAGCATGGCAGTCATCATGTCGTCCCGGGGCTCGGCCCGGCGCGCGGCCACCAAGGCGTGAAAGTAGCCGGACATGTCGACCATGGCTCGCTGGGCGCGGGTACGTTTGTCTGGAGTGGCGAGCGCACTCCCCACGAAGGCGGCGAGATCATCAGACCAGCGCTTGATCCGGTCGAGGTCGTCCACGGAAGCGCCGAGCATGCCGGCAATGACGGCGGCCGGGAGAGGATAGGCAAAATCCGCGATCAAGTCCGTCTGCCCGGTCGGAGCGATGGCGTCGAGGAGGCGGTCCACGATGCTCTGGATGATCGGTTCCCGGCTCTCGATCGCGCGCGAGGTAAACGCGGTATTCATGACGCCTCGAAGCCGCGTGTGCTTGGGAGGGTCGGTGAACACTGCCCAGTCGCCGAGCCCCTGGACCAGATTCGCGACGCTCGCATGCGACTCTGCCGTCAGGTGCTTCGCGAAGGGCGTGATCCGATCCGCAGAGAAGCGTCGATCCAGCAGCGCGTTCTTGACGTCGTCGTATCGCGTGAGAACCCAGCCGCCCAGGCTGTCGCTCCAGTGGACGGGGTCCTCCGCACGAAGCACCTGGTAGCTGGGGAACGGGTCGGCGATGACGTCGGGTCGTCTGGGATCGTAGCGAGCCGGCATTGGGAAAACCCTCGCCGGATACTATCACGCGGGAAGATGTCGGTCGCGTCCGACATGGCCGGCTTCAGATTTGGAGCTGGGACTTCCCGTGCGAACGCTCCTTGACTGGGTCGCCGGTGCCGGAGCAGTATCGCTTCCGGCACCTACCGAAACCAAGGAGGAGCAGATGAGAAGACGCGCGTTCCTCAAGCAGACGGCTCGCTCGGCGGCGGTGGCGGCCATCGCGCTCCGGGCGCCGGCGGTGCTGGGCCAGGCCAAGCCCTTCGCGGGCGTGACCATCCACGGCGCCTCGTTCCAGCACGTCTTCCACAGCTACCTGAAGGAATACATCCCGGAGTTCGAAGAAAAGACCGGGATGAAGGTGGACTTCACGACCCAGGCCTTCCCCGTCTACAACCAGCGGGCCGACCTCGAGCTGTCGACCAAAGGCAGCGCGTGGGACTTCCTCAACGTGACCTTCATCTACTCCGGCCGCTGGATCGGGGCGGGCTGGATGACGCCGCTCGACGAGCTCGTGAGCGACCGGAACCAGACGCCGCCCGACTTCGACGCCAAGGACTTCGTGGCGGGCGCCCAGTCCTCCCTGCAGGATGCCAAGGGCGCCACCTACGGCTTCGCGTGGGAGGCGGGGGCCATGATCACGGGGGCGGCCCGCGGCGATCTCATCGAGAAGGCCGGGCTCAGGATGCCGACGACCTTCGAGCAGCTCGTGCAGGTTTGCGAGGCGACGAACGGCAAGGACGGCGTGGCGGCCTTCGTCGCCGACAAGCTGCACCACTGGAACTGGATCCCCTACCTCATGGGCTTCGGCGGGCGCGTCTTCAAGGACCCGCCGGACAATCTCACGCCCGTGCTCGACACCCCGCAGGCGGCCCAGGCGGCGGAGTACTACGCCAACCTGCTCGTGAAGTACGGCCCGCCGGGCCTGCTCTCCTACACCGATGATCAGGCCATGCGGGCCCAGCTCTCCGGCCGCGCCAACATCCGCACGCAGGCCATCGGCTGGATGACCCCGCTCGCCAAGCACGAGGAGAGCAAGGTGAAGAGCACCACCCGCTACGAGCTGATGCCCGCGGGCCCCGCCGGCCAGTTCCCCGGCTCCAACAGCCACGGCTTCGGCATCCCGCTCGGCGCCAAGAACAAGAAGGCGGCGTGGGCGTTCATCACGTGGGCCATGAGCAAGGACACGCTGAGGCGCATCTCGATCGAGAAGGGCTACGCGGCCGTGTGCCGGCGCTCGATCATCGACGATCCCGCCTACCGGAAGGCGATGACCTTCAACGGTCAGGACGTGGCCGCGCTTTACCTCAAGGTGCTCGAGCTGGGCGGCAAGAGCGGGTACATGAAGTACCGCACGGTGCCGGTGTTTCCCCAGGTGGGCGACAAGATCAACAAGGCCATGGAGCGCATCGCCACCAAGCAGCAGAATGCGCGCGACGCGATGAAGCAGGCCCAGGCCGAGGCGGTCGAGGAGCTCAAGCGGGGCGGTATCAAGCTCGACGTCTGAGCCGCATGGCCGCCATCGCGATCGCTGGTCGCGCCAGGGCCCGCGCGGCGGGGTCGGGCGTGGCCGCGCTCGAGCGCCGGTTCCACTGGTGGTGCCTCGGCCCAACCCTGATCGTCCTGGGCGTGGTGACGCTGCTCCCGACGCTCTACCTCCTCGCCACCAGCCTCACCCCGCTCAACCTGACGCGGCCGGCGACGCAGTGGGACTTCTCGCATCCCTTTCGCAACTTCGCGTTCCTGCTCTCGGACGGCCGGCTCCACGGGTCGCTGTGGGTCCAGCTCAAGCTCTCGTTCTGGACGGTCAGCCTGCAGCTCCTGCTGGGCTTCGGCGTGGCGCTGCTCTTGAATCTGCGCTCCCGCACGCTCGAAGCGCTCCGCACGGTCTTCCTGATCCCCATGGTGCTGCCGCCGATCGTGGTGGCCATCATCTGGAAGGTGCTGTACACGCCGGACATCAGTCCCGTGCACTGGGCGATGGCCTCCCTCGGCTGGCCCTTGCCCACGCTTATCACCCACCCCAGCTATGCCCTGGGCGCCATCATCGTCGCCGACATCTGGGAATGGTTCCCCTTCACGATGCTGATGATCCTGGCGGGGCTCCAGGTGCTGCCCGAGGAGCAGGTCGATGCCGCGCGCATCGACGGCGCCGGCCCCTGGCAGCTCACCGTGTACGTCGTCCTGCCCTTCCTGCGCGGTGTCCTCCTCGTGGCCGGCCTCTTCCGGCTCATCGACAGCATCAAGGCCTTCCCTCTGATCTTCATCCTGACGGACGGCGGGCCCGGCACCGTCACCGAGGTCACGAACTACTACTCCTACGTGCAGGCCTTCAATTTCTCGCAGCTCGGCTACTCGAGCGCGATCACGGTGATCCTCGTTTCCCTGACCGTGATCGCGAGCGCGTTCATCGTCCGCGCCGTCGGCTGGGAGACGTCCAGTGAGTAAGGGGTCAGGTCTCACAAAACGACATTTTGGTTGGTCGCGCCGTCGGACAGAGCCGCGATGTCATATTGTGAGACCTGACCCCCAGCGGGTGGCCATCCATGTCGTGGTGATCCTGCTCGCGGTGGCCGTGCTGGCGCCGTTCCTGTGGCTGCTGCAGATGTCCGTCAAGACGCAGGAGGAGATCTTCGCGTTCCCGCCGAAGCTCGTCTTCGCGCCCACCTTCGAGAATTACCGGGCGCTCTGGGACTCGACCTTCCGCCGCTCGTTCACCAACAGCGCCGCCGTGAGCGTGACGTCGACGGTCCTCGCCATGCTGCTCGGCGTGCCGGGCGCGTACGCGCTGTCGCGCGCGCGGTTTCGCGCGGCCGGCCAGCTCTCCCTGTGGGTCCTGGCCAGCCGCATGGCGCCGCCCATCGCGTTCACCATCCCCTACTTCCTCGCCTATCGGCACCTGGGCCTCCTCGACACGCGCACCGGGCTCGTCGTCATCTACCTGACCTTCAACCTCTCGCTGGTCGTCTGGTTGATGCGCTCGTTCTTCGACGCCACGCCGCGGCTGCTGGAAGAGGCCGCCTGGATCGACGGGGCCACCCTCCGCCAGTCCTTCCTGCGCATCGTCCTGCCCCTGTCGGCGCCGGGCCTGGCCGCCACCGCCATCCTCTGCTTCCTCTACGCGTGGAACGATTTCTTCTTCGCGCTCATCCTGACCCGCACGGAGGCGATGACCGCGCCCGTCGCCGTCGTCAACTTCATGAACTACGAGGGCTGGGAGTGGGGCAAGATCGCCGCCGGCGGCACCCTGGTGATGCTGCCCGTGCTGATCTTCTCGTTCCTCGTGCGTAACTTCCTCGTGCGCGGCCTGACGGCGGGAGCGCTGAAGGGCTAGCGCGGCTCCCCGGCGCACGCCCTATCCCAGCTACGCTTGACCGGTGTGACCGACCATCGTCACCTCGTCTGACCTTGCTCGTCAGCCCCTGGCTTCCCCGCACGGAAAATGCTTGATTGCACGGCTTCTTGCGCTGGCCCTTCTCTTGCACATTGGATGAAGCGACAGGAGGAATCCGCCTCTGAAACGAGTCCTGATCGGCGACAAGGAGCCCGACCCGAACCAGCGCTCCCGGTTGGGCGAGATCCTTCTCGCCGGCGGTGCCATCACCAAACATCAGCTCGAGCACGCCCTCGCGCAGCAGGCCAGCCTGAAGCTTCCCCTCGGCAAGGTCCTGCTCAAGCTCGAGTACATCACCGACGAAACCATGCGCCAGGCGCTGAGCGCGCAGCTCAACGTGCCGTTCATCGATCTGGAAAAGGTAACGATCGATCGCGGCCTCGCGCGCCTGATCAACCGAAGCTACGCGCGGCGTCACTCGCTGCTGCCCATCGCGCAGGTCGGCCGGACGGTAACCGTGGCCATGGACGACCCGACGGCGGAAGCCGTGATCGACGACCTCATGCGGTTGACGGGCCTCGCCATCACCGTCGTCACCGCTCCGAGCCGCGCCATCCAGCGCGCCTTTCGCCGTCTCTACGATGGCACGCCGGAGACCGGCAAAAAGCTCGGTAACGGCGTGGTCACCGAGGTGGAGGTGCCCGTCGACATCACCCTCGGCCCGTCGATGCTCTTCGACGAGCAAACGAGCCGGCGGGCCGATGAGCTCTTCCGGCAGATCCTGTCTCGCGCCCTCGAGAACCACTGCAGCGACATCCATCTGGAGATGCTGCCGTCCGGGCTGCACGTGCGGCACCGGGTGGACGGCGTGCTCCGCCAGCCGCACTTCGGTAGCCTGCAGGACAGCCTCGATCACAACATGCGAGAGATCATGTCCCGCATCAAGATTCTCGCCACCCTCGACATCGCCGAGCGTCGTCGGCCGCAGGACGGCAGCTTCCAAGTCACCGTCGAGCGCGCAGGCAGCACGGTCACCATCGACCTGCGCGTCTCGGTCATCCCGAGCTACTCGGGGGAGAGCGTGGTCATCCGCATCCTGGACCGGACCCGGGCTCCGCGCTCCATCACGGAGCTCGACCTGTCGCCGACCGTCTCCCGCCGCCTCGAAGTGCTGCTCCAGCGCACCACGGGCATCTTCCTGGTGACCGGCCCCACGGGCTCCGGCAAGTCGACGACGCTCTACGCGGTCTTGATGAAGCTCCATCGCCCGGAGATCCGCATTCTCACGGCCGAGAATCCCGTGGAGTACGTCTACGACGAGCTGAGCCAGTCGGAGGTCAACGACGCCATCGGCAACACCTTCGCCAGCTACCTGCGGGCATTTCTCCGGCACGACCCGGAGATCATCATGGTGGGCGAGATCCGTGACCAGGAGACCGCGGAAATGGCCTTCCGCGCCGCCCAGACCGGCCATCTCCTCCTCAGCACGCTCCACACCAACAGCGCGATCGCCACACTCCCGCGCCTGCTCGATCTCAAGATCGAATCCTCACTCATCGCCTCATCGCTGATCGGCGTGATGTCGCAACGGCTCGTTCGTCGGACCTGTCTGTTCTGTCGCCAGCCGTACACGCCATCGCCACACGTGCTGAACGAGTTCTTTCAGCCCGAGCCGGTTCTTTTGAAGTTCTACCAGGGCGCCGGCTGCGCGGAGTGCGGCTTCAGCGGCTACAAGGGCCGGATGATCGTCGCCGATCTCTGGGTGCCCGACGACCAGGACGCGGTTCTCATCACCAGGCAGGCGCCCTTTGACGAGATACGCGAGAGCGCCCAGCGCACGACCTTCAGCATGGCCGAGGATGCCCACGAGCGCCTCGTCGCGGGTCTCACGACGCCCGAAGAGCTCTTGCGCGTGCTGCCGTATACGGCGGTGGCCGAGCATCGCGCACGATTCTGCAGCTTCGCCGACCGCCCCGTGCTCCATCGGATGGCTCCATGACGACCCTGCTGCGTCTTCCCCGATAAGTCATGGACGAGCGAACTCCCACCGACCTCGCTCCAGACACAGAGACTTCGCCGCCGGCCGGGTTCAAGAGGCCACGGCGCTCGGAGACCCTTCTCGTGGTGGATGACGACCCGTGGGTACTCCGCGTGACGGTGGACTTCCTCGTGGGGGAAGAAGGCTACGACGTTCTGCCGGCGACGGGCGGCGAGGAGGCGATGCGGATCGCCGAGACGCACGACGGACCGATCCATGTGCTGCTGACGGACGTCGTGATGCCTCGAGTGAACGGCTGGATGCTCGCCAAGCGCCTGCGCGTGGTCCGGCCCGAGACCAAGGTGCTGTTCATGACCGCCTTTTCCAGCGAGCTTGTCTCTGACTACCGGACCGTCCTCGGCGATCCCGTCATCATGAAGCCTTGCGAGCTAGGTGAGCTCGCGTACAAGATTCGCGCGCTCTTGGGCCATTCATCGCCCTTTGCGCGACGACGAGGCGCCGCGAAGCGTTGGCCGTAGCGGTGCCCCTCGTACTGCAAAATGCAGTCGCCCATGAATTGGGCGCAGGGCGACGGCCGCCTGCATTCCCATTTCCGGCAGTGGCTGACGCTCTTGGGGACCTTCTCCGCGTTCAGCGCCTGCCAACCCATTGAATTGCCACGCGCGGTTCCTGGCTCACCGCTTGCTCGGGAGTTCCAGGAGATGTCTCGATCGGAGCCTTGACGCACGGTGGTGCCGCCTGTCGCTTCACCAAGATCATCAATCAGGTCTGGCGCCCGGGAGATCGCGAGGATCAGCATGCGGTTAGCGTCCAAAATGTTCGCCGCATCCACGCTGGTTATCCTGGCGCTGGTCGGCGTCGCTGCCTGGAGTCTACTCGCCGTGGATCACCTGGTCCGGGCGCATCGAGACATCACCGGCCAGTCCCTCCCAGCCCTTCAGGTCGAAGTGTCCCTCCAGGAGGCCGTCCCGCGGCTGCTTCGCATCGAAGCCCGCTATCTGGTGTTGCGCGATCGGGCATACGGGGATCTCCTGAAAGAGCGCGCGGAGCGCGCCGCCGCCGACCTCGACGGATTGGACCCCCTCCTCAGGTCGACCGCGGAGCAGAAGAGCTACCGTGAGGCGGTCGTGGCCCTCGCGACCTACCAGCAGCACGTGAACAGGGAGCGGGCGCTACTCAACCGGGGCAACACGGCGCAGGCCCTGCGCGTGTCAGAAGGGCCGGCGCGAGCAGCCGCCGAGCGATTGGATCGCGCGCTGACGCAACTCACCGAGGCAACCTCCGCCGAAGTCACCCGGGCGCAGGCCGTGGTCCGGGCGCTGGAACGCCGCACCTGGACCACCGTGCTCGTCACGTTGGCCGTGAGCCTTGTCGCGGCCGTCGGCGCGACGGGCGTGGTGGTCTTCCGTCTGACACGATCGGTTCGTCGGCTCTCCGCGGCGACGAGGCAAGTGGCGGACGGCAGCTTCCAGGAGCTGACGGTCGAGACGGGGGACGAGATCGGGGAGCTGACGCACGCCTTCAATCGCATGGCCGAGCAGCTGCGAGAAGTGGAGACGCTCAAGCAGCAGTTCTTCTCTCAGATCTCACACGAGATCCGGAACCCGCTCACGGCGATCCGAGCCGCCACCCAGCTCCTCATGAAGCGGGGGCAGCAAACCCTCGACGCGAAGGAGCGCCAGTGGCTGGCGTCGATCGACGACAGCGTCGATCGTCTCCTCGGCCTGGTTACCCGGGTCCTGGACTTCAATCGGCTCCGGGCGGGCGTGTTCCCCCTGGAGCGGCAACCCGTCGCGCTGGACAAAGTCGTGGCTCGGGCGCTCGACGTGCTCAGTGCCCAGGCGGAGCAGCAGGGTCTGCTCCTGGAGGAGACCTCGACGGGTGTCAACTTCGTGATCATGGCCGACGAGGAAGGGCTGACCCAGGTGGTTCTCAACCTGGTCGGCAACGCGATCAAGTTCACGCCGGCCGGAGGTTCCGTGCGAGTCGCGATGACCGATGCCGCGACGCACCTCGAGCTGGTGGTGCGAGACAACGGGCCGGGGATCCCGACCGCGGCTCTCCCCAAGATCTTCGAGCCGTATCAGCAGGCGCACCGCGGCCGAAAGGGCTCCGGGCTCGGTCTCGCCATCGTCAAGGGGCTGGTCGAAGCCCACGATGGCTCGATCGTGGTCGACAGCGATGAGGGAAAAGGAACCTGCTTCACCGTCCGTCTTCCGAGAGCTGCACCTCCCTCATGAGACGCCTTGTCCTCGTCCTGACGCTGGGAGCTCTCTGCGCAGGCTGCGGTGCGGTCGACTGGCTCCGCGGCAAGCCCGAGGGGCGATCGGAATCCGCTCAGCTGCTGGCCCGCGCCGACGAGCTGGTTCGACAGGGGCAACCCGGCTCGGCGCGCGATCTCTACGCGCAGATCGCCGCCATGCCGGAACGGGACGCGCTGCACGCGCGCGCGCTCTACAATCTCGCGCGGCTGTACGTGGATCCCTCGAGCGGACTCCGGGACTACCGGGCGGCCAAGCTTGCCTTCGAGCGGCTCCTCACCGGGTATCCGCGGGGCGAGTGGGAACCCGACGCCCGGGCGTGGCAGGCCGCGCTCGTCGAGCTCGTCGCCCGCGAGGCCGAGCTCGCCGCGCGTCAGGCCGAGCTCACGATGCGCGAGGCAGAGACGCTCCGGCTGAGGAGCGAGGCGGCGAAGCTCGGGGCTGACCTCCAGCGCCTCAAGCGAATCGAGCTGAATCTAGAGCGCAGACGGTAGCGAGGGCCGAGTCCCTCAAAGGTAGTTCAGGGGCTCGTCTTGATGATCTTCCAGCCCTGCACGCCGACCCCCGTCATGATCGACGGGTCCCCGATGACGAACGCATAGGCCTCGCCTCGGGCTTTCGTGCGGTTGGTCATCGTCCCCGCCGTCGCATCCATTGTTCCCGTCTGCTTGTCCATGGTCCCGTCGGGCAACGTGGCGGTACCGGCAGGCATGATGAACACTCCGGCGTCCTTGCCGACTTCCCACCCTCCGCTCTGGTTGAGGCGATTCAGCGCAGCGTCGGTGACGAGGAAGAGCGCGTACCCGAATGGCAAAACGCCCGCTTGCGATCCGTAAATGACCGAGGTGGCGGTGTAGTGGGCGACGATCTTGCCGCCCATCAGCAATGCGCCGTGGCCGGTCTGGAGGCCGAGGACGTAATTGTCCCTGGCGATCTCCGGAAAGACGAGGACGCCCTTCGCCGTGCGGGCCAATTCCCTGGCGGCGGGAGTCGTCTCGTACAGGCTTTTGAGCGTGGCTTCGACCTCGCGGTCGAGGTGTTGCGCCTCGGCGCCGGCGGCCCACAGCGGACCCGCCAGGAGTGCGGCCATGACGACAAGAGCGAGCGCTCCTCGAGCACACGAGGGTCTCATGGTTGGGGATGAGGGTTGCGCCACGGCGGCGATGCTGCCAGAACGACGGGTTCCGGTCAAACGGGCTGAGCTGGTCCCGCCGATCCGTAAACATTTCGTGTGGCTTGAAGGGCCATATTCGATGTGCCTTAATTGGCACTCGACGCTCTTCGATGAGGAGGCGCACCAAATTGGTCCCACGCCACCGTCCGTCCAATCGCACCCTCGCCGGCGGCTGAGTCTCTCGCC
>WNFX01002296.1_pt1 | contig 19375 bp, 17 predicted proteins | sample 5400111 | NCBI WGS metagenome assembly WNFX01 (sample SAMN13153363, study PRJNA577476) | soil metagenome | isolation source: 40 cm soil or saprolite under grassland replicate 1 | place: USA:California | collected 2016-06-15 | reverse complement strand
CTGAATCCTGCGCCGCCGCCCGGCCCGCCGCCACCACTCAGCCCGCCGCCGCCGCCCGGCCCGCCGCCGCCGCTCAGCCCGCCGCCGCCGCCGCTCGGCCCGCCGCGCTCCGCGGCCCGCCGCGCAGGCGGATACTCACCCGGCCCTGGTGGTGTCGGCTCCTGGCGCCTGCGCGGCCCTCCGGTGCCAGGCCAGCCACCGCCGCCGGTCCTGCCACCAGGCCCGTTGTCATCTCCGCCGGGCCAGCCGGTGCTACCGCCACGGCCGCCAGCATCAAGCTCGCCACCGGCAGCACCTGGCCAGCCACGATCGCCGCGTTCATCGCGGGCAGCGCTTGACCAGCGGCGGCGGCCATCCTCACCGCGGGTGCCGTCAGACTCGCCGCGCCAGCCGCCATCACCACGCTGATCGCGAAACCCACGTTGCTCCCGCTGACCGTGCTGGTCATGATCAGTACGCTGGTCGCTATCAGTACGCTGGTCGCGATCATCGTGCCAGTCGCGATCGCCGCGCAGGGCTTGATCGAAGCCCGTGCTGGCGCTTTCCCCCGGCCAGTCGGGGTCGGCGCGGCGGCTGGTTCCGCCAGGTCCTTGGCGGCGGGCAACTCCGGCCTGGCGCGCCTCCGGTCGCTCCGCACCGGGGAACCGCGGCTCAAAGTCGTCCTGCGGCCGACCGATGCTCATGCGAAACGAGTCCCCTGACGCTGGCGATTCACCGCCCTGGCGAGATTTCTACATCATGCGCCAAGATCGCGGCGGCCGCTACACGATCGCCCCGTCCCGGTTACCGTCTGCGCACCGATCTGGCCCGCCTGCTCGCCCATGCGCCATGACGCCGCGCCGAAACAACGTATGCGCTGCCACATCGCCCACGAAGGAGCGTATGCGCTGCCACATCGCCGACGTTGGCGGGAGGCGACGGAGCGGCGCCCCTTGCGGCACCGTCATCGCCGACGGACCATCTGCGTAGGACCACAATTGAGGGGCGACCATGCAGGATGGCCTCACCGCACCCGTCGTTGGCCCATCGGCGATCCTGCCTCGGGGGTTCCTCTGGCTGGCACCGATCTGGTACTGCGCTGCCGCGCTCGCCCTAGCCGCGAACCACACGCTGCCAGCGTGGTTGAGGCTGGACGCGGCAGGTAGTCTGCTCGCAGCGGTGATCACGTTCATGCTGGCGCTGAGCAGGCTGACGGTCAGAGGATTCACCGCTGACCACGATGGCGTCAGGCTCGGCCTTCCGCCCACCTCCCGCCGGCGCGGACGGCGTCGCAGGCGGGCCAGGATGCTGACCTGGGCGGAAATCGAGCGGCTGCGCATCGCCAGGCGTCCCTACGGTTCCCGCCTGGAGATCGTGCTCAGCCAGCACGCCACGGCAGCGGTCCGCCCTCGCCGGTCAGCCAGCATCACCACGGTCACCGCCTGGCTGATCATGCTGGTGATCCCGCTTTGCTATCTCTGGCGGCCGACCGGGCTGACATGCCCGCGTGACCGGCCGCCGCGGTACCGGGTGGCGCTGCGCGACCTCACCCCCGAGGAAGCCAGGCTGGCGCTCCGGGCGCTCGCGCCAGCCGATGTCATGGTGGCAGTCAAGACGCGCAAGCGCCGATCCGTATCATCAGCCTCATCAGCAAGGACAACTCAGCCGCAGATCCAGCGGACCTGACCCCGGCCGGTCAGGTCCGCATCGGCGCGGTCGCATTGTTATGCAATGAGAGGCGTGAACCCGATGGCACATGAGGTAACAGGCGTCATCGCCCGCGGCAAGGGCGCACCGGTCGAGCTCACCACCGTGGTGGTACCCGACCCTGGGCCCGGCGAGGCGATGGTACGGGTTCAAGCTTGCGGAGTGTGCCACACCGACCTGCACTACCGCGAGGGCGGCATCGGCGATGACTTCCCATACCTGCTCGGGCATGAGGCTGCCGGCATGGTCGAGGCGGTGGGCCCCGACGTCACCGGGCTGGCGGCCGGCGATTTCGTGATACTCAACTGGCGCGCCATCTGCGGACAATGCCGTGCATGCCGGCGCGGGCGTCCGTGGTACTGCTTCGCGACCCACAACGCAACGCAGAAAATGACGCTCACGGACGGCACCGTGCTGTCTCCCGCGCTGGGCATCGGCGCGTTCGCGGAAAAAACGCTGGTCGCCGCGGGCCAGTGCACCAAGGTGAACCCTGAGGTCAAGCCGGAGGTGGCCGGCTTGCTCGGCTGCGGCGTGATGGCCGGGCTCGGCGCCGCGCTGAACACCGGGCAGGTGGGCAGGGGCGATTCCGTAGCCGTGATCGGCTGCGGCGGGGTCGGGTGCGCCGCCGTGCTTGGCTCCTACCTGGCCGGAGCCAGGAAGATCATCGCTGTCGACATCGACGACAGAAAGCTCCAGTGGGCGCGCGAGCTCGGTGCGACCGACGCGATCAACTCCCGCGAGACGGACCCGGTCGAGCAGATCCGCGCGCTCACCGAGGGAAACGGCGCCGACGTCGTGATCGAGGCCGTTGGCCGTCCCGAGACTTACACCCAGGCTTTCTATGCGCGCGACCTGGCCGGAACCGTGGTGCTTGTCGGGGTGCCCACCCCCGAGATGCGGCTCGACCTGCCGCTGATCGACGTGTTCGGCCGGGGCGGCCAGCTCAAGTCTTCCTGGTACGGCGACTGCCTGCCTGACCGTGACTTCCCGATGCTGACCGACCTGCACCTCGGCGGCCGGCTGCCGCTGGAGAAGTTCGTCTCAGAGACGATCGCGCTGGACGCCGTCGAGGAGGCGTTCGCCAAGATGCAGCGCGGCGAGGTGCTCCGCAGCGTCGTCACCCTCTGACCGGCGCCGGGGAGGCTGAGGCCGGGCCTGACGCGGGAGGCGGGGCAGACGCGCGAGGCCGGGCAGGCGCGGGAGGCCGGGCAGACGCGGGAGGCCGGGCGAGCGGAAGGCGAGAAGGGCTTATGGGCCAGATTGTACGGATTGCGATGTGGTCGGGGCCGCGAACGCTGTCCACGGCGCTTATGCGCTCGTTCGAGAACCGGCCGGACACGGCGGTGATCGATGAGCCGCTGTACGGGTTCTACCTGGCGCGCACCGGGATCTCGCATCCGGGCAGGGAGGAGATCCTTGCGGCGATGCCGACCGACTGGCGGGAGGTGATCAGGAACCTCACCGCCGGCCAGCTGCCAGCCGGCACGAGCGTGTGCTACGGCAAGCACATGACCCATCACCTGCTGCCCGAGGTGGACCGGGCCGCGCTGCGTGGGCTGCGGCATGCGTATCTGATCCGGGATCCCGGCCGGCTGCTTGCCTCGTACGCCAAGGTCAGGCAGGCACCGACGATGGCCGACCTGGGGCTCGCGCAGCAGGCCGAGATATTCCAGATGTTCGGCGGGCCGGTGATCGACGCCGGTGATCTGACGATCCGCCCGCGCCAGGCCCTTGAGGCGCTCTGCGACGCGCTCGGCATCCCGTTTGACCCCGCGATGCTCAGCTGGCCGGCGGGCCCGCGGCCGACCGACGGGGTGTGGGCCAAGTACTGGTACGCCAGCGTCTGGCGGTCGACCGGCTTCGCCGCGAGGACCGAGCCGGCCAGCCCGGCCGGCGCGGCCGAGCCGGCCAGCCCGGCCGCGCACCACGACCCCGCCGCCGCGCCCGGCTCACGCGAGGATGGCGACGCCACCGAAACCACCAGCGACCTGAACCGGCTCGCTGAACTCTGCCAGCCCTACTATGACGAACTATCGGCGCACCGCATCGTCGTCTCCTGACCGCGCCGCGCACCTGCTCGACGATGACGGCAGCATGGCGGCGATGCGCCCCGCCGACCAGCCGGGCACCGGACCAGCCGCCCGCCGACCAGCCTGGCACCGGACCAGCCGACCCGCCGGACCAGCCTGGCACGGACCAGCCGACCCGCCGGACCAGCCGGGCACCGGACCGGCGGGCGGGCACAGCGCCCCAATGGGAGCGTGGCCGCCGCGTCTAACCTGCTCAGGCAGCGGACGGCCATGGCCGTCCTGGACGCGCGGGAATGCTCAGCGGCCGTGCTTCAGAATCACGCCCGTGGTCGGCCCGGTGGCGCCCAGGCCGGTCAGCGCTCCCGCGCCCCAGGCTTCCACCGTGCCGGGAATGGCCGCCAGCCCGAACACGCCGACGTACCTGCCGCCGCGCGGCGGCAGGCTGGCCCGGGTGAACCTGCCGCCGGCGAAGCGCAGCAGGTGCGGCGGGATCCCGGTGCTGTCCCAGCCGGTCGTGACCCACAGCCCGCCGCGGCCGTCGCTGGCGCACGTGCCGCGGCCCAGCGTGAAGTTCCCGCTGACCTTGACCTTCCGCCACGACGCGCCGTCCCAATGCGCCGCCAGCGGGAACCAATGGTCATGCCCATGAACGGTTCGCACGTCCCCGCCCAGCGCCCAGACGCTGGAGGACGTCAGCGCGCAGAGGGTGGTGAGTTGCTCGCCGCCGTGGCCGATCGTGAACTGTGGCAGCAGCGTCAGGCTCCAGGTATAGCCGGTCCCGGACTTCGTGCCCTCCAAGATGCCGATGCCGCCGGCATCGACCAGCGCCCAGACATCGCCGTCCGGCAGCGCGGTGGCCGATTCTACGATCTGTATTGCCACGCCAGTGTGCACGGACTGCCAGCGGTGACCGTTGTAGTGTTGCACCGGGCTGCCCGTGTTTCCCCCGTTGAACACCCAGACGTTCGCCGGGCCGAACACCACCGCGCCTTGCGGCGCGCTCAGGCCTGGCCAACGCTTCTTCACCAGCCATCGGTGGCCGTTCCAGCGCAGCGCGAAGGCGCCTGGCTGGCTCGGCTTGCCGCCGAACGCCCAGACGTTGTTCCAGGCGCTGGTGCGCAGCAGCGTGATCGCACCTGACAGCCTGCCGGGAAGCCGTGACGTCCGCCACCGCCGACCATTCCAGTGCTCGGCGAACGGCCGTCCCTGGCTGGTGTGCGATGGCGAGACGCCGCCGCCCGCCCAGGCATTCCGGCGGCCGATGGCCGCCACCGCAAGCTCGAGGTCGATACCGGCCCGATGATCGGTGGACACGATCCGCCAGCCGGGGACGCTGGCGCGGGCCGTCTGCGCCGCCTGCGCCACGAGCCCCGCCTGCGCCGCCTGCGCCACGCGGGCCGCCTGCGCCACGCGGGCCGCCTGCGCCGCTGGGGTGCCGCTGGCGAGCAGCAGCGCCGCGCAGGCACCCGCGGCGGCCGTTGCGCGCACAGTACAGACGCGCACAGTACAGATCGGCATGGGCTGCCTCCCATTCGGGAACGGCTCGTCGAGCCATAAATGGCCCATATTGGTGCGTGACGATCATAGGCGCGGAGCCGGCGCCGCGCCCCGGCCTCGCGGCAGTCACTTGCTAGCGTCCTTAGCCAGTCAGAGCTGGCTCGGCGATCACGAGGAGCGGCAGTGCTGCAGACCTTTGACGAGCGTAATCGGACCATCATCGTCAGCGTGGCAGGCCGACTGACCCACCGCGACGAGGCGGCAGTCAGCCCATTCGACTCGGCGGTCCAGGGCGGCGACGCGGTCTGGGAGGGATTGCGGCTGCATCACGGACGGATCTTCCGGCTGACCGAGCACCTGGCAAGGCTGCGCCGATCGGCCCGGGCGCTGGCGTTCGCCAGCGTGCCGAGCGATGAGGAAATCATCGCGGAGATCCGCCGCACGCTGGCCGCTAACCAGATGACCGACGGCGTGCACATCAGGCTGACCCTCACCAGGGGCGTGAAGATCACCAGCGGGATGGATCCCCGGCTCAACACCGCTAGCCACACTCTCATCGTGCTGCCCGAGTACAAGCCGCCGGTCTATGCGTCGACCGGCATCGCCCTGATCACCTCGAGCATCCGGCGGCCACCGCCCGATTGCCTGGACCCGAAGATCCACCACGCCAACCTGCTGCCCTCGATCCTGGCCAAAATCGAGGCAAACGCGGCGGGCGCCGATGACGCGCTGATGCTCGATCAGCGGGGCTTCGTCGCGGAGACGAACGCCACCAACATCTTCATCGTGACCGGCGGCGCTCTCGGCACTCCGGCAGCCACCGCCTGCCCCGAGGGGATCACCCGCGCGGTGGTGCTTGAACTGGCCGCGGGCAGCGGGATCGGGTGCGTAGTCGGCGATTACTCGCTGACCCAGCTCTACTGCGCTGACGAGGTGTTCGTGACCGGAACGATGGGCGGGATCGCGCCGGTGATCATGATCGACGGCCGAAGGATCGGGGACGGTCGGCCAGGGCAGGTCACCGGCCGGATTACTGGCCTGCTCGCAGAGCTGACCGCGACCACGGGCACGAGGGTGGTCTAGCACCCGAGCGCCGGCCCGGGCCGACCGGGCCGAGCCGAGCCAGCCGAGCCGGGCCGAGCCGGCGGGCCTGGCAGCCTGCTAGGGCAGCGTCCTGCGCAGTGCCATCACCCGCTCGGCCGCGGCCCTGAACGCCCTCTGGTAGGCGGCCGAACCGTGCAGGTAGGAAGTGCTCAGCGCCCGCATGGCGGTGCTGCCCTCGGCAACGTGCCGGCTTGCGGACAGCAGCAGGTCCATCCCGGCCCTGGCGGCACGGGTGGCCCTGCTCCCGGTCGAGCCGAAGGCGCGGAGCGCGCCGGCCCCCAGCGCGTCGGTAATGGTCACGCCGCCGAAACCGAGCCGGTTCCGCAGCTCGCCACGGATGATCGTGCTCGAAAGACCGGCCGGGAACTTCCGGTCAAGTGCCGGGTAGACCGCCCAGGACAGCATGACCAGCTTCACGTGCGCGGCGACCGCCGACCGGTAGGGCAGTTCGTCGGTGTGCCTGATGGCGGCGACCGTCAGCCGCAGGGTCACCGGGCGCTCGTCGGTGTTCTGCGACCTGGCCGCGGCGCCGAGCCCTGGGAAATGCTTCACCGTAGCCGCCACCCCGGTGTGCTGCTGCGCCGTGGCGTACAGCGAGCCCAGCTTGGCGACCCGGACCGGGTTGCTGCTGAACGAGCGGCCGAACTCATCAATGAAGTTGCCCGCCTGCCGGTACACGTCGAGCACCGGCGCGAGGTTCACGTCAAGGCCGTGACCGCGCAGGTTCGACCCGGCTCCCCGGCCGGCGGCGGTCGCCGCTGCCCACGGGTGCGGCGCCTGTCCGACCTGCTTCTCGGACAGCAGCGGCGGCCCCGGCAGCCTGCGCACTACGCCGCCTTCCTGGTCGGTCATCAGCAGCAGCGGCAGGTGCACCGGGTTGGTCCTGCTCGCCGCCGCCCGTTCCAGCTCGCGTACGACGCCGAGCAGGTGGCTGCCAGAGCCCACGTTGTCGCTGAAGAAGATCACGCCGGCCGCTTCGCCGTGCGCGATCAGCCGCAGCAGGCTAGCCGGCGGGTTCAGGCCGGTGTAGCTGAAGATCACCCGCTGGCCCGCTAGCTGCAGCGCGCTCAGCGTGGGCGCCAGCGCGACGGCCGCGGGGATGCCTGCCGCGCTGGGCGAGACGACGCCAGGCCGCAGGCCGATGCCGGCTGAGACCGCCCCAGCCTGCCCGGACGTGCCGGCCTGCCCGGACGTCCCAGCCTGCCCGGACTGGCCCGAATGCCCGGACGTGCCGGCCTGCCAGGACTGGCCCGAATGCCCGGACGACCCCGAGTGCGCCGCCGTGGTCCCCGTCGTGCGCTGCGCCGTTCCGCCGGAATGCCCGACGGCGGCCCGCGCGGCGAGAGTCGCCGCGGCGATGAGGACCGCCGCGCCGATCACGGCGATGTACAGCTTGGCAACGCGCACGGGGAATGCGCCTCTCCGGTAGCCAGCCCTGCCGGGCCAGTCCTGCATCAGGCTGGCGTTCTGGGGGGTTCCGATGCCAGCGGCCGTGCGAGCAGCTCTGGCTCCGTGCCACGGCCGGGCACCTGACCGTAGAGCCCGATGGCTTCCCATGACTGCCATGTTACGAACTGACAACGTCCCGCGCCCGGCGAACGATTCCCTGGCTCGGTGCTGTGGCCGTGCCAACGACGCTGATCAGGCCAATTCGGTGACCGCCAGACCCGTAGCCGCCTGCTCGGTACACTGTGGAGGCCAATCTTCGCGTGCCGCCGCATTGGCCCGCTCGGAGCGGCAGGCGGCCCGTGATAGGCCAGACAAGCCAGCCAGACAAGCCAATCGCCTTAAGGAGCACAGATGGTCCTGCGCGACACGCCATGGCCGCCCGGCACGCCCTGCTGGGTCGACCTCGGCTGCGATGACGTGGCCAAGGCGAAGACGTTCTACGCGACGCTCTTCGGCTGGCAGACCAACGAGGGCCCGCCGGAGACTGGCGGATACGTCATGTGCGAGGTCGGCGGCCAGCCGGTGGCTGGCCTCGGCCCGAAGATGGGACCGCCGGAGGTGCCGAACACCTGGACCACGTACCTGGCGACGGAAGACGCCGACGCGACCGCGGCCAAGGTCACCGCAGCGGGCGGCCAGTTGCTCGCCGAACCGTTCGACGTGCTCGATGTCGGCAGGATGGCCGTGGCCGCCGACCCGAGCGGCGCGGTGTTCGGGATCTGGCAGGCCCGCGCGCACACCGGATTCGGGCTGGCCAACGAGCCTGGCTCGGTCTGCTGGAACGAGAACATGAGCCGGTCCTTCGAGGCCAGCAAGGAGTTCTACCGCGCGGTATTCGGCTACGAATACGACGACATGAGCAGCGACGGCTTCCACTACGCGACGTTCAAGACCACCGGTGACGTGATGGGCGGCATCGGGGACATGGGCACCGCCGCACCGGCCGACGTCCCGCCGCGCTGGATGACGTACTTCGGCGTCGTCGATACCGACAGCGCGGTCGCGACCGTCACCGAGCTTGGCGGCACAGTGATCGAGCCGCCATGGGATACCCCGTACGGGCGGATGTCGATCGTGCGGGACAACCAGGACGCGGCCTTCGCGCTGATGAGCATGGCCCAGGCGGCCGCTCAGTAGACCGCGCCTCAGTAGACCGCACCTCAGTAGGACCGGGCCTCAGTAGGACCGCGCCGTCGTAGGAAGCCGCGGCTCCGGCCGGAAGCTTGCCGCGACCCGGTCGGCGGTTCGCCGCGCCCAGCGCCCGGTCGTCACCATACCGGTCACGAGCACCGCCAGCCCGCATCCGGCGACCAGCCACCAGCCTACGTGACTGGCCTGGGTGAAGCCGGTGCGCAGCGGCCCGGTCAATGCCGAGACCACGGCTGAGCCGATCACCGCCACGCCCACGGACTGGCCCACCTGGCGGCTGGTCGAGGCCACCGCCGCCGCCACGCCCGCCTGTGCCTGCGGCATACCGGACATGGCCGCGTTCGTGATCGGCGCGTTCACCAGCCCGAGGCCCAGGCCGAAGAGCAGGTAGGTCACCACGAGGCTGGCGACGGATGTGCCGGCCGCCAGCCTGGTCAGCGTCAGCGCGCTCGCGGTCATCGCCAGGCCGGCCAAGGCCAGCGGCAGCCTGGGACCGCGCGCCCCGACGATCCGGCCGGACAACGGGCTGCAGATCGCGGTCATGGCGGCCATCGGGAGCATGTACAGCCCGGCGTGCAGCGCCGAATAGCCGCGGACATCTTGCAGGTAGATGGTGCTGAGTAGCAGGAAACCGCCGAGCCCGGCGAACGCCAGCACCGCCAGTATGGTCGCTCCAGCGAACGGTGCGCTGCGGAAGAACCGCAGGTCAAGCAACGGTTCTGCGCGCCTGCGCTCATAGCGGCCGAAGGCTGCCGCGGCGGCCGCCGACAAGCAGAAGCAGCCGGCGATGACCGGCGACGTCCAGCCGCGGCCAGGGCCCTCGATGATCGCGTAGACAAGGGCCGCGAGCGCGATCATGACCAGCAGCTGCCCGACCGGGTCCACCCGGCGCGCCCTCGGCGCCTTGGACTCCGGCACGAACAGCGCGGTCAGCAACAGCGCCGCGAGGCCGACCGGGATATTCACCCAGAAGATGGACCGCCAGCCGATCGAGCTGACCAGCAGCCCGCCGACCAAGGGTCCAAGCGCCATGCTCAGGCCGACGACGCCACCCCAGATCCCGATCGCGCGGGCGCGCTCGGCCCGCTCGGTGAACGTATTCGTGATGATCGACATCGCGATCGGGTTGAGCATCGACCCGCCGATGGCCTGGAGCATTCGGAACGCGACCAGCGTCCCCAGGTTCGGCGCCACGCTGCACAGCAGCGAGCCGAGCGTGAACAGCGCCAGCCCCACCTGGAACGTGCGGCGGCGGCCGACCCGGTCGGCGGTCGAGCCTGAGAGCATCAGCAGGCTGGCCAGCATCAGCGTGTAGGAGGCGACGATCCACTGCAGACCTGACACCGAGGCATGCAGTTCCCGCTGGATCGACGGCAGGGCGACGTTCACGATCGTGCTGTCCAGGCCGACGATCAGCAGGCTCATACAGCAGATCGCCAGGATCAGCAGCCGGCGCCGTCGGCTCAGCTCATGTGGCTCCATCCCTTCTAGCATGCCTGGCCGCCGCCGATGGTGACACACCGGTGCAAGCCGGGCACGAGCCGCCAGTCTGCAACCCGTTGCCACGCAGCGTCGTCTCAGCGGGCAGACATCCGGCGCACGTAATGAGGTAAGAGCCAGCCATGGGTAACAAAATCGCTCATCCCACTGTCGCGCTAGGCCTGGTCGCGCTCTCCGCTGCCGCCTTAACCGCCGCCTGCGCGGCCGGCCAGGGCCCAGGCAGGCAGGCCGCCCGCACCGGTCACCCGGCGCACCAGGCAGCGGCACACCGCCCCCGGCCCGCGCTCAGCCCGGTCTCGGCCGGCTTCATCTCGGCCTCCACTGGCTGGCTGCTTGCCAGACCGCCGTGCGCCGCGCGCGGCTGCGCCGAGCTGAGGCTGCGCCAGACCACCGACGGCGGCCGGCACTGGCTCACAGTGCCAGCCCCGCCCGCCCCGTTCTGGAACTTCACGATCGCGCCGGGCAATGCGGTCAGCCAGATCATGTTCGCCAGCGCCCGCGACGGCTGGGCGTTCGGCCCTGGCCTGTGGGCCACCCACGATGGTGCGAGGACCTGGCACCGGGTCCGGGTGCACGGCGCGGCGGTCATGAGCATGGCCGCTGGCGGCGGCCGGGTCATCGCCGCGTTCGGCCGGTGCCCAGAGAACTCCCCGTGCCGGTTCACGGTGTATGCCGCGCGGATGGGCGGCGACCGGTGGCGGCCAGTACCCGGCAGCGCGGTGACGGGACTCAGCGCGGAGTCTGGGCTCAGCCCGGCGCCGGTGCTGATCAGCGGCCGCACCGGTTTCGTGATCGCCGACCAGCCGCCGGCCCGCCCGCCGGTCTTGCTGGCCGGCCCGGCCGATGGCTCAGGCCGCTGGCACCGGATCAGCGTCCCGCACCGGATCTGCTTCTCAGCGCCGCTTGCGGTGGCACCCGGCGGCCGCATTGTCCTGGGCTGCGGCGCCGAGCCAGGCGCCGGCCAGCAGCGCAAGCATGCCTACCTCTCGCTCGACCAGGGCAGGACCTGGCGCAGGCTGGCCGATCCGCCGTCGAGCGGATACCTGACCCAGGCGTCGGCCACCGCCCGCGGCACCATCTTCCTGTCCGGCGGGCGCAGCGACGTCTACATCTCCCGTAACGGCGGCCGGACCTGGCAGACCAGCCGCAGCCTGCGCAGCGCCGATATCGGGGACGGCCTGGCGGCGACCGCGGTGACTAGCAGGGAAGCTTTCGTTCTGCAAGCAAGCTTGTACGCCAAGCAGATCTGGTTCAGCTATGACGACGGCCGCACCTGGAGCCCGGTCACCGTCCGCTGAGCCCGCGGTCTCCTGGCCGGCCGGGCGCTCCCAGGCAGCCCGGCTGGCCAGGCGCACCGGCCAGGCCAGGGCGTCCGCACTCGGGGGCCGCCCTGGCTGTAGGCCGGGTCAGGGCCTGGATCGCGCTCAGCCGATGTCACGGCGGCGCAGGCCGGCCAGCCCGGCCGCCGCCAGCGCGAGCGCTGTCACGCACAGCCAGATCAGCGGCGCCGCGCTGACCGTGCCCCCTGGCAGCTTCGGCAGGTGCGTGTACGGCGAGATGTCCATCAGCCAGTTCGGCAGCTGCAGGATCGCCCCGAGGAAGAGCATCAGCACCCCGACGCCGAGTACGGTCCAGCTGCCGACCACGCTGGCCTTGGGCGCCAGCCCGAAGAGCGCGGCCGCGGCCGCGGCTATCACCAGCGCGGCCGGGACCTGGGCGAGCCCGGCGAGCGTGTTGCCGGCAATCCCGCTGCCGCCAGCCGCCGATCGCAGCGCCAGGCCGAGGCCGGCGCCCAGGCCGGTGACGGCCAGGATCAGGGTCGTGCCTGCGGCCGCGATCGCCAGGTGGCTCATCCCCCAGCCGATCCGCCCGGCACCGGCGGCCAGCACCGGGTCCGCGCGTTGTGACGTCTCCTCGGATCGCAGCCTGAGCACGACGGAGACCGCGTATCCGGCCGCGATCAGCCCGGAGAAGCTGAGGATCGCCGCGATGTAGGCGTCGGTGAGCGCCGCCTGGCCACCGAGCTTGATCACCACCCGCCTGACCTGGTCGCTGCCGAGCAGCCCGCCGATTCCCTTGGCCGCCGATCCGATCACGGTGCCGAACACGAGCGCCCCGCTGGTCCAGCCGATCAGCGGGGCTCGCTGCAGCCGCCAGGCCAGCGCCAGCGGAGTGCGCAGCGACGCCGTCCCCCGCGGCGGGCCCGGCCGCTGCGGCAGCATTCCCGCGTCGTAGTCACGGCGCACGGCAAGCACGGCCGCGACGGCCGCCAGTATCGCGGCGGTCCCGGCCGGGAGGGCGAGCACCCACGCGCGGGTGCCGTCGTTCACGAAGCAGCCGGCGGGCGACTGGGCAAGCACCGCACAGGGAACGGGCGTCCTGGCCGAGCCGAACGCCCGGTTCAGCCCCGCCCAGCCCATCGGGGACAGCCAGCTCAGCCACCGCGGGCCGGCCTGGCCGGCCGAATCACCCACCGCACGCAGCAGGAAGGCAGCACCGAGCGCCCCAATGGCCAGCCCCCTGGCCGACCGCGCAGCCTGGGCGAGCTGTGCCATGACCGCTGCGACCCCGGTAAAGGCCAGCCCGCAGCCGGCGAACCCGGCGGCCATCACGACCGACCCGGCGGCTGGCAGCCCGAGCGCGATGGCGGCGGCCGCCATCAGGCCGCCGACCACGACATTCGCGCCGCAGGCGACGAACAGGGCCGATGCCAGCGCGGCATGCCGCCCCACCGCCGCCGAGCCGACGAGCTCAAGCCGGCCGCTCTCCTCATCGGCCCTGGTATGCCGCACCACCAGGAAGATGCTCATCAGGCCGGTGCCGATGCCGCCGAACGCGGCGTCCCGCCAGGCGGTCAGCGAGCCGAGCGAGTTGCCGTACATCGGCCCGTAGAGCGAGAGCAGCGCCGGATTGTGCCCCGCCGCCGCGATGAACTCCTCCCGGCCAGCGACCGTCGGGTACAGCTTCTTGAAGCCGTAGACGGTGAACGCGACGAACGCGGTGAGAGCGTAGATCCAGGCCGCCAGCATCGCCCGGTCCCGGCGCAGCGCCAGCCTGGCAAGGGCGCCGGTGCCGGTCAGCGTCTTCATGCCGGCACGCCGTCGGGTTCGGCCGCCGGGTCATGACCGGCCTGGCTAGCACCGGCATAGTGCCGCAGGAACAGTTCCTCCAGGGTCGGCGGCCGGCTGGTCAGGCTGCGGATGCCGGTCGCACTGAGCTGGCGGAGCAGCCCGGTCAGCTGGTCGGCGTCGACCTGGCAGCGGACCCGGTTGCCCTCGATATCCAGGCCGTGCAACCCGGGCAGCCGGTCCAGGCCGGTCGGCCGGCCGTCAAGCTCGGCGGTGATCGATGTCCTGGTCAGGTGCCGCAGGTCGGCCAGGCTGCCGGCCTCCACCGCCTTGCCCTGCCTGATGATCGTGACCCGGTCGCACAGCGCCTCCACCTCGGACAGGATGTGGCTGGACAGCAGCACCGTCCGCCCGCGCTGCCGTTCCTCCTCGATGCAGCTGCGGAATGCCGCCTCCATCAGCGGGTCGAGCCCGGCCGTCGGCTCGTCGAGCAGCAGCAGTTCCACATCAGAAGCGAGCGCGGCGATCAGCGCGACCTTCTGCCTGTTGCCCTTGGAGTACGCCCGCGCCCTGACCTTCGGATCGAGTTCGAAGCGCTCGAGCAGGCTGGCCCTGCGCGCGGCATTGAGCGGGCCGCGCAGCCGGCCAAGCAGGTCGATGACCTCGCCGCCGGTGAAGTTCGGCCAGAGGCTGACATCGCCTGGCACGTAGGCAAGCCGGTGGTGCAAGGTGGTCGCTTCCTGCCACGGATCGCCGCCGAGCAGCGAGACGGTGCCGCCACTGGCTCGCAGCAGGCCGAGCAGGATCCTGATCGTCGTGGTCTTGCCTGCCCCGTTCGGGCCGAGGAAGCCGTGCACCTCACCCTGCGCTACGGTCAGGTCCAGCCCGTCAAGCGCCGTCGTCTTGCCATAGGTCTTGCGCAGCCCGGCGATCTCGATTGCCGCGGTCATGCTTCGGAGATTACCGCCCTGCTCGCTTCCGACTCAGGCACCCGCACCGCCGCACGACCCGGGCAACATTTGGCCGCGGATGGACGATCGGCGGCCAAACGTTGGTAAGACTTGTAGTGAATCGTCGGCTGAGGAGGCTGCATACGTGGCGCGCGATCCCGGAAACCTCTATGAGGTGAGCCATGAGGCGCCGGAACTCGACTCCGAGCTGGTCATGCTCTATTACCTGGATGGATTCATCGATGCCGGCGGTGCGGGCAGGCAAGTTGCAGCGCACCTGCTGAGCACGCTTGAGCACACCGAGGTCGCCAGGTTCGACGTTGACTCGCTGCTCGATTACCGGTCCCGCAGGCCAGCGATGATCTTCACCAAGGACCACTGGGAGAGCTTCGACGCGCCCGAGATCGCCGTCCACCTGCTTGCTGACCCGGCGGGAAAGCCGTTCCTGCTGCTCAATGGCCTGGAGCCGGATCGGGAATGGGAGCGGTTCGCCGCGGCGGTGCTCAGCCTGTCGGCACAGCTGAAGGTCAGGCTGGCCGCCAGCTTCCACGGCATCCCGATGGGCGTCCCGCACACCAGGCCGCTCGGCGTGACCGGTCACGCCACCAAGCCCGAGCTGATCGAGGGTTACCAGCCGCTGGTGGACCGGCTGCAGGTGCCTGGCAGCGCGACCGCACTGATCGAGCTGCGGATGAGCGAGGCGGGCCGCGACGCGGTCGGGTTCGCGGTGCACGTCCCGCATTACCTCGCGCACGCCGCCTACCCGTCGGCCGCGCTGACCTTGCTTGGCGCGCTTGAGCGGGCGACCGGACTGAGCCTGCCGAGCGGCGACCTGCCGGAGGCGGCACAGCTCACCGACGCGGAGATCGCCAGGCAGGTCGCGGATTCTGAAGACGTGACCGAGGTGGTCAGGTCGCTCGAGCAGCAGTACGACGCGCTCATGGCCGGGCACGACGACCTGCTCGGCGGCCAGCCAGACAACATGCCGACCGCTGAGGAGCTCGGGGCTCAGTTCGAGCGGTTCCTCGCCGAGCAGCAGCAGCACGGCGGCGAGGCATCCGACAGCTGAGCCGGGCCGCAGCGGTTCTTTGGCCAGAATTTGGCCATCTGCCGAGCTAGCGATCACGTTCGCCCGGGCATGATCTGGGCACCGGCTCGGCGGCATCGATACGGGGCAACGCCGCGGGCCGCGCCACATGTTCGGGGGGTCATGTGGCGGGGGGAACAGGGCGGTGATGTACCGGTTCGCACGCTGCGCGACGGCGCTGCTCAGCGGATCTGCGTCAGCGCAACGCGGCGCCGCCCGCCCTGTTTCCCGGCTCACATCAGCCTCGCAGCATGTCGCCGATGACGCCGCCGACGGCACCGCCGGCCACCGCTTCCCCGGCCCCTCCTCCGCTCAGGTAGGGCGACAGCGCGTGCGCCAGCATGGGCAGCGGCATCGACTGGAGCCACACCCGGCCCGGCCCGGTCAGCGCCACGAGGTGCAGGCCGTCACCGCCGAACATCATGTTGGCGATGCCGCGCATCCTGGTGATCGAGAACTGCACCGTGCCCTGGAACATGCCAATGTGACCGGGATGCACGAGCACGGTCTGGCCCGGCGGCAGGTCGTAGGAGGTGACCTCGCCGCCAAGCTCGATCCAGGCGCGGCCCTCGCCTTCCAGCTTCTGCAGCAGGAAGCCCTCGCCGCCGTACAGCCCGCCGCGGAAGCTCTGCTGCATGCCGACGCTGGGCGTGATACCCGGCGTACCGCACATCCAGCCATGCCTGTGCACCAGGTAGGAGTGGCCGCCCGAGATGTCCACCGGCACGATGTGTCCGGGCACCTTGGCCGCGAAGCTGATCGATCCTGGGCCGTCGTACCTGGTCAGGAACAGGCCGCCGCCGCCCATCATCCGCTTCAGGCCGCCCATCAGCCCACCGCCACCGCCGGCGTTCATCGTCTGGGACATCTGGATGCTCGTCGTCATCCAGGCGAGCTCGCCGTGCGGGGTCACGACGTACTCGCCCTGCGCGAGCGCGACCTCGAGTATGGGCATGGTCGTGCCCTTGATCTCGGCTTGCATGGGGGGCTGCCTTCCGTTAAGCGGATCTATGCCGCAAATGGCGGCACTTACCGACAAGGTACTTGGCCGGACCAGCCGCAGAAAGTCTGACCCCGAAGTTGCCGCCAGCCGCTCAGGTCGCCTCGGCGGGCCGCCGTCCGCGCGCTGACCAGCAGCGTTCCGCCGGCCTGGCACAGTGCCGATCCGGTGGCTATGGCACGGTATTGGGCATGGCTGACTACCGGGCACTCAACGCCATCACCGCGCTTGACGAGCACGACAGCGTTCCCTGGGAGGCGCTGCCCGGCCGGATGCGCCAGATCGGCGGCGGTGAGTGGCGGCTGGCCGATCAGCCGTGGCGGCTGCCGCACAGCTATACCTTGCAGGCAGTCAGGTCCGGGTGACGGCGGACCGGGACTCACGCATGGTGCGCGAGCAAGGGCGTCCAAGGCTCAGCACCCGGCTGCGGGTACTGCTCGTCTTCACCTGCGCGCTGGTGCTCGTCGACACCATCTTCTTCACCGCGCTGACGCCGCTGCTGCCGCATTATGTCCGTGTCGCCGGGCTATCCAAGGCCGGCGCGGGCATCCTGGTCGCGGCCTATCCGTTCGGCACCCTGGCCGGTGCCCTGCCCGGAGGGCTGCTTGTCGCCCATCTCGGCGCCCGGCGCGGCGTGCTGGTCGGGCTGGTCCTGATGAGCGGCTCCACGCTGATCTTCGGCTGGTCGACCAGCACCGTGGCGCTGGACACCGCACGGCTGATTCAGGGCCTGGGCGGCGCCTGCACCTGGGCGGCCGCGATGGCCTGGCTGGCGGGGGCGGCGCCGCCGGACCGGCGGGGCGAACTGCTCGGCACGGCGCTCGGCGCGGCCGTCGCCGGCGCGTTGTTCGGCCCGGTCGTCGGGGCGGCCGCCGACCAGATCGGCACCGGGCCCGCGTTCTCGGCGGCAGCGGTGGGCGGCGCCATACTCATGATCGCTGCCTTCGCCATGGCACGGCCCGAGCATGACGAACCGCAGGGCCTCTCGGCCGCGTTCAGCGCCCTGCGCGATCGGGACGTGGCGACCGGGCTGTGGCTGACGGCGCTGGCTGGAATCGCGTTCGGCGTACTCGACGTGCTGGCGCCGCTGCGGCTCAGCCAGCTCGGCGCCACGTCGCTCATCATCGGCGGAACCTTCCTGGCATCCGCCGCGGTGGAAACCGGGCTCTCGCCGCTCGGCGGCAGGCTCTCCGACCGGCGCGGGCCGTATCTGCCGGTGCGGATTTCGCTCCTGGCCGGCGTGGCGGTCAGCCTGCTCGCGCCGCTGCTGGCGCCGGTGCAGATCCTGATCACGCTGCTGATCCTGGGAACGCCGGCCTTCGGCGCGCTGTTCGCCCCGGCCACCGCCATGCTCAGCGGTGCCGCGCACCGGCTGGAACTGAACCAGGGCCTGGCCTTCGGCCTCGGCAACCTGGCGTGGGCGGCCGGCCAGGTCGTCGCGGCGTCGGCCGCCGGTGCGATCGCGCAGGCAACCGTCGACCTCGTCCCGTACTCGCTGCTCGCGGCGGCGTGCCTGATCACCCTCGTCGCGATCCGCCGCAGGCACTTAGCCCGCGCGCCAGGGCCGCCCGCAGCCCGGGCGGGACCGCTCTCCGGCAGGGCTGGATACTAGGCACCGGCGGCCGGTCAGGGCCGCTGGCGCACCCAACCAGAGCCGAGGCGGCCATGCTCTTTCCGACATCGCTCGTCGGCAGCTACCCCCAGCCGGACTGGCTGATCGACCGGGAGCGGCTGGCCGGCCGGTTCCCCCCTCGGGTCAGGGCGCGCGAGCTGTGGCGGATCGAGCCGCCCTACCTGGAGCAGGCACAGCAGGACGCGACCCGGCTGGCCATCGCCGACCAGGCGAAGGCCGGCCTGGACATCCTCACCGACGGCGAGATCGCCAGGGAAAGCTACTCCAACGCGTTCGCGACCGCGCTCGACGGCGTGGACATCGACAATCCGGGCACCGCGCTGGATCGCAGCGGCCATCCCAACCCGGTGCCGCGGATCACCGGCCCGATCCGGCGGCGCCACCCGGTTGGCGTCACCGGGCTTGAGTTCCTGCGCGCGCACGCCGCCCCTGGCAAGGTCGTCAAGGTCACCGTGCCCGGCCCGTTCACGATGGCACAGCAAGCGCAGAACGACTACTACCCCTCCATCGAGGCAGCCGCCTACGGCTACGCCGAGGCAGTGAACGGCGAGGTGGCCGACCTCTTCGCCGCGGGCGCGGACATCGTCCAGCTAGATGAGCCCTACCTGCAGGCCCGTCCCGAGGCAGCGCGCGACTTCGGGGTCGCCGCGCTCAACCGCGCGCTGGACGGCATCACCGGCACCACCGCGGTGCACCTGTGCTTCGGTTACGCCGCGATCATCCATGACCGTCCGAGCGGTTACTCGTTCCTGCCGGAACTGGCCGCCTGCCTGGCCGATCAGATCTCCATCGAGACCGCGCAGTCCGGCCTGGACTGCGCGGTCCTTGCTGACCTCGCCGCCGCGGGGAAGACCATCATCCTCGGCGTGCTCAACCTCGGCGACCCGGCTCCCGAGACGCCGGAACAGGTCGTCGCCAGGGTCCGCCGCGCGCTGCCCTACGTCCCGTCCGATCAGCTCGTGCTCGCCCCCGACTGCGGCATGAAATACCTGCCGCGCGAGTCCGCCCGCGCCAAGCTGGCCGCCATGACCGCCGCCGCCGCCGCCCTCCGCACCACCGGCTGACCAGCCCCTCCCGCACCACCGGTCCTGCGTCCTCTCACGACTCCGCGATTAGGGCGTATCCCGTAGATCCCGGCCCCCCGGCCCGGCCTCCCGGCCCCCTGGCCCCCTGGCCCCTCGGACCCCGGACCTCCGGCCCGACCCCCGGCCCCCGGCCCCCC
>WNFX01004056.1_pt1 | contig 19384 bp, 10 predicted proteins | sample 5400111 | NCBI WGS metagenome assembly WNFX01 (sample SAMN13153363, study PRJNA577476) | soil metagenome | isolation source: 40 cm soil or saprolite under grassland replicate 1 | place: USA:California | collected 2016-06-15 | reverse complement strand
TGCTCGCGCTCCGTGCGATGGAGGCCCGCGGGCTGATTGAAGAAACCCTGCGCACAAATCCCGATTACGATGGTCTTCCCGAAGCTCTCTTCATCCTGCGCCAGAGCGACCCGGGGCGCGCAGCCGGAGCGGATGGTGGACGCTGGGCAGTACTTGAGGATGCCTGCCAATCTCAGGCCAGGGCACTTCCTGGACTCTTCGCCCTGGATGACCCGGCAACTGCACTCCGTCCCAGTGCACCCGCATTGATACGCTGCATGACGCTTGTCGGAGGTACTATACCGGGCTTTACGCTTGCCGAATCGGATGCTGCCTTTGCCGACCCGGACGCTATCGGCTGGGCCTACCAGTTCTACCAGGAAGAGGCCAAAGCGCGTATCTACGCCAAACTTGGCAGGGGGGGTAAGGCCGTGACCCGCTCTGAGATAACCGCCGCGACTGAACTTTTCACCGAACCCTACATGGTCAAGTGGCTGCTTCAGAACAGCCTGGGACGCAGCTATCAGGAAATCTACCCGGATAGCGCCCTACCCGCTACTTGGGAGTACTACATCAAACCAGACAAACTCGATTCTTCGACGACATTCAATCTCGCCAGCCTCACCGTGCTCGACCCTTGCATGGGCAGCGGCCACTTCCTACGCGAAGCCTTTGATATGTTCGTCGCCATGTACCAGGAACAGTTCCATACCCTCTCTACCACTGAAATCGCCGACCGCATCTTGAGCCATCACCTGTTTGGCATCGATCTCGACCCGCGTGCTGCCCAACTCTCCGCCCTGACACTCTACCTGCGCGCCTGGGAACTGGTACGCGACGAACGACGGAAAGAGCGCAAGCCGGGGCCAGGCATCTATACCCCGCCAGCGATGAACCTAGCAACGACGCCCACGAGTCTCAATGAGGGTGTCCTGCAACGTCATCTGCACCGCCATCCGCAGGATATGCAATTCAAACCATTACTAGAGGGTATTTTCTCAGGATTGGAACAGGCCGATATCCTTGGGAGCCTCATCCGTCCCAAAGAATACCTTGATAACGCCATCGCTGAACTGCAGCGCCCACATACTATCCGTATGGATTTTGACCCGGAAGAGGCAGAACTGCGTCGCACTATCACAGTAATGGCGAACCACGACCCTGTAGGGCTACGGCAGATGCTGCTGGATAGGATTGCAGACAGCTTCAATTCTGAGTCAGGCAATACAGATGATGTAAGCGCTGCTCTTTTTGGGCGGGAAGCCGAGCAAGGTGTGCGCCTACTACAACTGCTTGACCGTCGATACGCTGTGGTAGTGACGAATCCGCCATACATGGGCAACAAGAATATGGATACGCCACTCAAGAAGTATATTGAGAAGCACTATCCATCGGGCAAACGCGATCTGTATGCCGCTTTTATTCTGCGATGTATTGAGTTGTGCCGTCTGAACGGACGAGTGGCAATGGTGACTCAGCAAAGTTGGATGTTCTTACGTAGCTTTGCTGAGCTGCGAGCATTACCAGAGGGAAAACTTGGGGAATCATACAAAAAGGGAATGTTTTCTGGGCTACTACGGGAAACAAGTATTGAGGCCCTTGCGCATCTGGGACCAAATGCATTTGAGGAGATTGGCGGCGAGGTCGTGAAGAATGTGATGTTCACGATAATGAACAGTTTACCTAAATCAATGCATAGAATAGTGACATTACGGTTAATAGGTTTGAAATCTCCAGAGGAGAAAAAAACTGCTTTAATCCAAATGGCTAGGAATAAAATTGTAAGAAGTGTCAAGTATCCTAAAGAGAATTTATTTCTAACAATAGACCAAGCTCCGATAGTATATTGGATTGGGGATAAGTTTTTTGCACTTCTCAGTAGTGAAAACCAATTAAGCAAACTGGTTGTAGTAAAACAGGGGCTAGCTACAACTAATGATGCACGTTACTTAAGACAAGCATGGGAAATTCTTGAAGAAGGCGGACACTGGTTTCCTTTTCCAAAGGGTGGTAAATATCGTCGATGGATAGGGAATGAAACTTATAAGGTTGATTGGCAATATGAAGGTTCACGCATTAAAGAAAATATAATAAACCGTTATCCCTATCTAAATGGTAAATGGGAGTGGGTGGCTAAAAATTCTAACTACTACCTCAAGTCAGGGCTCACCTATACAGCTATGGCAAGTGGCTCATTAGCTTTAAGAATAATGCCGGAACGTAGTATATGTGGGCATAAAGGGCCAGGAGTTTTCGGCACAGAGTTAAATCTCAAGTTAGCAGCTGCTATCTGTAATAGCCATGTAGCAACCTATCTGATGCGCATTCTTTGTTCTTCGATGGGATTTGAAACTGGACAAGTTGAAAAACTTCCTATCCCAATAATCCAATTAAGGTCCACCGTAATTGCCCTTGTTTTTAATCTAAAAGAGAAATGGATTGGAAACGATATTGTGGAGACTCGTTTCACGGTAAGAGAACATATCAGTGCAATTCAGGAGAAAGGTGGGCTTTACATAGAGATGTTGCTTTGCTGTTGCGAGGGATATTTAGAAAAACTAATAACAATAGCCTACGGAATTGATAAAAATGAACTTGATGAGGTATTACTTGATACTGGTATCCCTGCAGGCTGGTATCCTCTTATTATGGGATACGATGCTCTACCCACCATACCTGCTAACTATGACTTGCCTTCACTACCACAAGAACTATTAGATTATCTCGCATCACATGAACGTATCACCCTTACTGACAAAGAGCTTTCTCATATCAAGGACAGCCTACGCATGCTTTACGAAGCGGGACCAGGAGCAAAGAATATAGAGCAGGAGGAAACAGACGAAGCATCTGAAGACAATGGGGGAGAAGAAGATACCACATCGGGTGCACATATTCCTATCCCTACCGAAACCTTTCTTGAAGAACTCAGTGTTAAGATGCAGCTTCACCCCATTAGCGTCTACTGGCTGTTGGAGGAGCTAAAGGCGGAGGGGGCGCGTTGCAAACCAGAGGAGCTACGGCTGCTGGAAGATCGCCTCAGTGTCTTGATTTTGCAACTGTTAGGCCATCGCTGGCCAAAGCAGTTGGAGGCAGGGGAGCCTGTACCAGCATGGGCCTCTAGCAATGGCATCATTCCACTCGTAGCGGGGACAGGCGAGGTAATGCTGGCGGAGCAGGTACGCGCACGGCTGCGAGCCGAGGATGGAGAGTTAGGTGTACAGCAGACCGAGGCACTACTGACGGAACTGACGGGAGTGAGCGTGGAGGAGTGGCTAAGGCGGAGGTTTTTCTCTCGTCATATGTCTCAGTTTAAGTATCGTCCGATAGCCTGGCATCTCGCGAGTACCCCCACGAACTATAGAAACAAGAAACGCGGCTGGGCACAACGTGGGCCAGTATTTGAATGTCTCCTTTACTATCATGCTTGCTCAGGTGATGCGCTGGCACGCATTCGCACACAATATATCGAGCCGTTGCTGCGTGCCGAACGCCAGAGGATGGAAGATGCCTACCTCTTTAAGGATGAGATGACCTCTGTGCTGGCAAATGAGCGCATCCAGGAGCTAGAAGCCTTTGTTGAGAAGCTGCGTTTTATAGAGGAGCAGGGGTTTGCCTGCCCTGAACTGGATACGTTCCTGACAGTGGAACCGCTTGATCGCTGGAGCAGTGATGGCTACTTAGCTCCTGCTAGCCGAGAAGAACTATTACGCAACGAGCAGGCCTGGCACGTGGATATCAATGATGGCGTGCGCGTGAATATCGCACCGCTCCAACTTGCAGGAGTACTTGACAGCGATGTGCTCAAACCCACTGACGCAAAGAAAGCACTGGCTGACCGGGCGCGCTGGCGCGCCGATGAGCGGCGCTGGGTGCGTGATGGCAAACTCCCGCGCTGCGGCTGGATGGTTGAGCGGGTGCCTGAGAGCCTGCGCTGGACTGAACGCGAGCCAGAGCGCATCGCCGAACAGATCAAGTTGGATCAGAAACGTCAGGCACTCCAGAACAGGCGAGCAGAAGAGGTTGAGATATGACAACGCTCCAACAACATATTTCTGGGCTTGTACATACTGTGCTCGACAGGTATCCAGATTCCTGGATGGTCTGGTGTGATCCTCGCGGAGATTGGGGGCCGCTGTTGCAACGTGTAGCAGAACTCGATGGCAAGCGGGGCTTTACACTGGTATCGGTAACGGAGCAAACCGCAGGAGAGCTTGGCAGCCCTGCAATTCGATGCGCCTTGCAGGAACGCATCGATGCCGGAGAATCCTTTGTGCTGCATGTCGCAGCGTCATCGGATAACCTGGGCTGGCTCTGGGCGCAGGCCTTGCTCTCCGAATGTATCTATGAGCGCTCCTTGCGCGAACAGTTGCTCGCCTGGGGCTGGCATCCGCAAAGCATCAAAACGGGCGATGGTGAAGTTGCGGTTCTGGCGCGGCAATACCTCAAACAAGATCCTGCCGAATGGGGCGGAGGTGGTCTGCAGCCGAATCCCACGCTGTTACTGGATGTACTTGCGGGCGGCGCAACACCTGACCCGGATGATCGTATGGTGCTAGACCTGACCATCGAGCAGGCAGGACTGCCGGCATTTGAAGACCAGAATGTTGCACGCTGGCGTACCTCTGCCCTCGTATGGCTGCTTGTCACACAGGCCTATCATGTCGCCCCGGTGGTCGTAGGTGAGAAGCATACCTATCTGATTGCTCCAGAGAAGCGGGCCTTTGCCCTCAATCTCCTGGAACGCTGGCTGGATAGCCTGAGCCTGAGCAAAGGCCTCCATGAAGCTATCCTGGAAGCAGATCGTATCGCTGCCCTGGGGAACGATATGAGCGGGGCAACGGTCAAACATGGCCCCTTTCTCTCCTATGCAGCAGAGCGCGCCATCTTTGCCAGCACCTGCACGAGCCTGGCGCAGCAGAACAGTCGAGAACTGCTGGAGGCGCTGGCCTCGCTTCGAGAGGACTTCCAACGTCATACTCAAGGGTTCTGGAGCTACCAGGATGGCCACTCTCATCCCCAGTCCATTCCCTGGGGCGAGTTGGCACGGCTCAGCGCCGCTGTCCAGATGCTGCTTGATGCCTCGCCGCTCAAGGACTGGGCCAATCCCGGCGAAGCTCTCGCCTGGTACACGAAGGACGGCTGGCGTGTCGATACAGCTGGCGATGAACTCCTGCGCAATCTGCATAGACCCGTGCCTGAGCTGCTCACCATCATTACACCGCTTCGCCAGGCATACCGGGCGCGTTGGGAGGATTGCATGATCCGGTGGTCGGAAGTATGGACTGCCGCGGGTTGTCCAGTCCCTGATCTGCAGAGCGCCGGAGCATGGATAGTAGGACTCCTTAAACAATCTAAGCAAGCTACTGCCATGATCATCGCCGATGCGCTGCGCTATGATCTGGGCATGACCCTGGCAGCACGACTCAATAAAGGGGAGGGAGCAGAACGGGCCTCTGTCTCCGCTGCCCGTACCGCGCTCCCAACTATTACGGCGTTGGGCATGGGCATGGCGCTCCCTCTTCCTGAAGAAGACCTGCAGGCGGATATTGTTGACGGCAAATGGCAGCTTCGCCAGGCAGGGCATGCAGCGAATTTGAGTATTGCCGAACAGCGCCGCGAGTGGCTCAGAACGCAGGGGAAAGTAGCGGCTGACGCGCTTTTAACGATGGCGGATGTGCAGAGTGGCAATGTGCCAGCTCCACAAGCCAAACGGAACCGCTTCGTCGTCTTCGACGATTTGATCGACAAGCTTGGCCACGATGAGGAGCTGGAGGCGATGGGCAGCGACCAGGTGATGCAACGCTACCTCACGGCGATTGAGCATCTGCGCGATAAGGGCTGGCTGCGTGTGCTGGTAGTCACCGATCATGGCTTCATTCACTGGCCGGGGAGCGATGAACGCAACGTTCCTCTCCCTGTTCCTGGTCCGGCCTATAGCTCACGGCGGGCGCTGGCCTATCCAGCACATGTCAAACTGAGCGGGCCGCAGGGACTCGCGCCTGGCGGAAAATGGCGTATCGCCTTTCCCAGTGGAGCTGCCAGCTTCCGAGCGTACGGGGGACTAGGCTACTTTCATGGCGGCGCGTCATTGCAAGAGTGGATTATCCCGTGCATCAAAATCGAGTGGCCGCAGAAGGCCAGTCCCGTCAACGTCAGGATTCAACCGATCGAGCAAATACTCAGCCTGCACCCAAAGATCATCCTGGAAATTGAGCGTGATGGGATGTTTATTGAAGATACAATATCGCGCCAGGTAGAGGTCAGGCTTCTGGACGCACGGCAAAAGACGATTCTTTTCCGTTCAGAACCGCAGACCATCACACCAGATCAGGAGCAGGTAGCAATTGCGCTCCAACCCCTTGAGGATGTGCAGGCAGAACGAGGGACGGCGCTCATCATTGAAGTGCGAGATGTGCGTACCGATGAAGTCATTGTTACCGAACATACCACTCTGATGGTTCCGTTAGAGAATTGGTAAGAAGATGATACAATAGGCAGGATGACACGACCAGGAGAAGGAGACCCATGACTATAGCGAACGCCCCCTTTGTCGCAGACGAACTCGACCACCTGCTCTTTGCCACCTTTCCCGGCTTAGTGATTCGCAAGGACCTTGCCCAGGAGATTCGCGGGACGAGTAAGGCGCCATCCTACGTGATCGAGTTCATGCTGGGGAAGTATTGCGCCAACCTGTTCGACGATGCCGAAGTGCGAGAAGGCTTGCGTTTTGTGCATGAAGAGATTGCCAGGTACATTCCTCGTGGCGATGAAACGGAGAAGATCAAAGCGGATATCCGCGAACACTCCCCGCGCCGGCTCATCGATATGGTCAAGGTCGAACTCGATCAGAGTCTAAAAGAGGGTGTGTACTGGGCGCACCTGATGACGGCGAACATCCATCACGTCAATATTTCTCCGCAGATCATTGCCAAATATGAGCGACTGCTGATGGCCGGGGTATGGAGCAGGATTGTGCTCCACTATGATGACGACATCCGCTACCGTGGCAAGACCTACCCTTTCGTGATCTCACGCTTAGACCCCATTCAGGTTAGTCATGTTGACCTGGAAGAGTATCGCGCCGGGCGGGAAAAGTTTACCCGTGACCAGTGGATCGATGTGCTCATTCGCACGATGGGCTATGAGCCAACCCACCCTAAGATTACGCAGCGCATCAAGCTGCTCTATCTTGTGCGCATGATTCCCCTGGTGGAGAGCAACTACCATATGATCGAACTGGGTCCGCGCCAGACTGGCAAATCGTTCTGCTTCACGGAGTTCAGCCCCTACGGTACGCTCCTGGCCGGAGGTGCCGTCACCATCCCCAAGCTTTTTGTGAGCAATATGAATCCACCCCAACCAGGCTTGATCAAACAGCGCGATGTGGTGGGCTTTGACGAAATAGCGGGCGGTAGCTTTAATGCCGACGATGACAAGAATCTCTACAAGAACTACATGGAGAGCGGCCAGATCAACCGAGGCACGATTACCGTGGTAGGCGATGCTGGCTTTGTCTTTAACGGCAACATCGAATTTGACCCACGCGAAGGGATGCTCGCCGAGCACCTGTTTAAGCCACTGCCACCTACTATCAGTGACGATCTAGCGTTTCACGACCGCTGGGCGGCCTACCTCCCAGGCTGGGAACTACCAAAGTTGACCCCTGATTTGTTTACCCCGCACGTCGGCTTTATCCTCGACTATACCAGCGAGATCTTCCACCGGGAACTGCGCAACATCGGCAACTATGGGACATTGTGGGAACAATGGTTTGAATCCCCTCTCGGCCAGTGGAGCGCTCGCGATATGCGCAGCGTCAACCGCACCTTCTCCGGTCTCACCAAGCTCATTTTCCCATCAGGGATGATGGAGAAGGAGGATGCCCGTATGGTATTGCGCCTCGCCATAGAACTCCGCTTACGAGTGCTGGTGCAGTTGCACAGTATGAATGAGCAGGAGTTTCATGTGACGGAGCTTTCTTTCAGGGATCGCGAGACAGGAGAAGTCGAGGCCGTGAGGATAGAGGTATAGGGAAAGCACAGGACGAGGCGGTATAGATGGTTTACAGAGAGGTTATGTGAGGATGCTCTATAACTGGCAGCGCTTCTGGTACCCCAGAGGGTCTACCATTGAACTATTGGATGGCGGTTATCTCTATAGGCCAGAGAAAGAATGGACACATCTCTTGAATCCCGATTTAGTGCCGCTTGAGTCGCTGTCCACTATTCCTTGCCTTGTCCTGTTAGGTGAACCTGGTATTGGGAAATCTCACGAAATAGAGAAGCAAAAAATGTTTGCTGAAGAGCAGCAAGATGAAGCTACTTTATGGTTTGATCTCGGCGGCTATCAAACTGATGATCGGCTTCATAAAGAACTCTTCGAGCATCCCGTTTTCCAATCCTGGCACGCTGGAAGATATCGGTTACAGCTCTTTCTCGACGGTTTGGACGAAGGACTCTTAACAATCTCCGTCCTTGTCAAACTGCTCACTCGCAATTTACAAAAATATCCAGTCCAACGTCTTTCTGTGCGTATCGCTTGCCGCACGGCGGAATGGCCACTTAGCCTTGAAGAGAGTCTGAAACAGCTATGGGGCGAAGAAAATGTGGGAGTGTACCAATTGGCCCCGCTTCGGAGGGTGGATGTTTCTGAAGCGGCAGTCGCTCAAGGCTTAAACGCCGAACAATTCTTGGATGAGGTAGCCAAGCGAGAAGTTGTACCTCTGGCTATCAAGCCCCTCACACTAGGTTTTCTTATCAACATTTATCGCGAAAAGGGAGCTTTTCCCTCTACACAAGTGGAACTCTATAACGAAGGCTGCCGGCTTCTCTGCGAAGAATTGAGTGAGAGTCGTCGGGACGCAGGTCTTACAGGAAACCTTGATAGTGAACAAAGGCTGGCCGTAGCATCGCGTATCGCAGCGCTCACGGTCTTTACCAACCGTTCTGCTGTATGGATTGGCGTAGATCAGGGAGACGCTCCTGAAAGCGATATTAAGCTTCAAGCACTCTGGGGTGGAAAAGAGAAACAGGCCGGATACGAGGTAGAGGTAGGTGAATCTGCTCTCAGGGAAGCGCTGCTCACTGGACTTTTTTCTTCCCGCGGCCCAAAGCGCCTGGGATGGGCACATCGTACCTACGCAGAGTTTCTTGCTGCTCGATACCTCGTACAGCACCGGGTTACTGCAACGCAAATAATGAGCCTTCTCGTTCACCCTGACGATACCGACACGAGACTTGTCCCCCAATTACACGAAACCGCGGCCTGGCTCGCCACGATGAGAACTGACGTGTTTCGTCAGATGATGCAGATCGACCCTGAAGTATTGCTCAGGAGTGATGTGGCAACTGCCGACGAAAAGGATCGGGCCGCCCTGGTTGAAGCATTGTTACATCTGGATGACGAAGCGAGATTGATCTCCCTTCATCGGCATTACGGCCATCTCTACGGGAAGCTCTTGCATGCGAGCTTACCCGCACAACTTGCCCCCTACATCAGTGGGAGCACATTCAGCGAGGCAATGAGGTTAACGGCTATCGATATCGCTGAGGCATGCGGATTGCGAACGCTCCAGGACGGGCTGGTAGCTATCGTACTTGACTCGTCCCAACCTCGTCTTATCCGGGAAGAAGCTGCACAGGCAGTAGCACATATTGGCGATGGAGAAACACAGGCGAAACTCAGAATATTGGCTGTTGGAACGGGTGAGGACGATCCAAATGATGAGTTGAAAGGCTATGCTCTTCTGGCAGCATGGCCTACGCACATGACGGCAGAAGAATTGTTCGCAGCTCTCACTCCACCCAAACGGGAGAATTTTGTTGGAGCATATCATCTGTTCCTCATATCCGAGTTTCTAGAGCATCTGCAGCCAGGTGACCTGCCAATCGCCTTGAACTGGGTCGAAAAGCTACCAGCTCGAAGCGAATTGCGCTATCGGTACGAGGTATTTTTTAAGATCGTCGATGCAATTATACTCCAGGCCTGGAAGCATCTTGATACGCCAGGGGTGCTAGAGGCTTTAGCAAGAGCAACCCTATCACGGGTAGAACACTTTGACGATATCATTGGAGACCCAGAGAAACAAGAACTTACCTTGCAGATAGACGATGATGGGAAGCGCCGCCAGATTCTAGGGGCAGTGCTTCACCACTTGTCCGAACGTCACGGTGATCCGCTGCCATTGCTGTATTGCAAACCGCGCTTGCTCCTGCAAAGAGATGTGCCCTGGCTTATCGAATACCTCGAAACGGCGGAAACAGAAGCGCTCCAACGAATAGTAGCTCGCCTGATACATTACGCTTTTAACGAGCATGATGCAGACCTGGTAACTCAGGTATCTGTTGCCTGTGAAAACAACCCTATTCTCGCCAGGGAGTTCGCGCGGCTTCCCAAGTCTGTTGAATCGGGCTCAACGGAAGCACAGCAGATGAAGGAGCATTGGCTACAGCCAGAGCAGATGCGAAATCAGCCCGCTACAGTACAACCCGCGCTTGTGGAACAAATTACTACTCAACTCAATGCATACGAGGGTGGTGACTATCCTTCATGGTCATATATGACGCAGTTGATGAGAACCAAGCCAGATGGTTCGGGGATTGGAAATGCACTGGAATCAGATCTGACCATGCTTCCCGCCTGGGAAGCTCTAGAGGAACCACTGAGGGAGAGAATTACAGAGGCGGCGAAGAGGTATGTATTGGAGGAGGGACCTGATCTCCAGGTTTGGTCAAACCTCGATAGGATACATTATCATTCCTTTGCGTTGGCGCGCTATCAAGCTTTGTACCTGGTTCTCCAGAGGGAGCCGGATTTCATCGCGACCATTCCCCAAGACGTGTGGAAAAGATTAACACGAGTGATTCTCGTTCATGCCTTGCTACAGGCCGAGGAATCACAAAACGCCAGCAATGTGGAGGCAAATCGAACACTCGTCAGAATAGCCTATCGTCATGCCCCTGCTGAACTCATCGCGGGCGTACTCCATTTGATAGACAAAGAACAGTGGGAGTGTGAGTACTTTTATAGTTACCTCATCCGCAGCATTGAGGATTGTTGGGATGAACACTTGGAAGACGCTCTGTTGACGAAGGCCAATGATGGAGAGCTGGCACCTGCGTGTATAGGTAGTCTGCTGAGTGCTCTGCTTGCACATCGCGTAGCATTAGCGAGAACGTTTGCAGAGTCACTACTCACGCTACCGCTGCCTGCTGATGAGCAAGGGCGACAGAGATCCCTCGCGGCTGCCTGCGCACTCATAACCAGTACCGAGGATGCCGGCTGGTCTGTGGTATGGCCTGCTCTAGTGCATCATAGTGATTTCGGTTTAAAACTCGTTGCGAAAGCTGCCCAGGCCTCACGATGGTACGCGCCACAACTGACAGAGGACCAGCTGGCAGATCTTTATATCTGGCTCGCCCGCCGGTATCCACCTTCTAAAGATCCTATCTACAGCGAGGGCTTTGTTGCAGGGGCTGTGGATAGCGTCACCGTATGGAGGGACGCTCTCCTTAATCAGCTCAAAGAACGAGGCACCTTGCAAGCATGTGAAGCTATCCGGAAGATTGCCAAAGAAGGACCTGAGTTGGATCAGCTCAGTTTGAGGTGGATACTACAAGAAGCTCAGGAGCTTGCACGTCGCCGTACCTGGAAACCATTTAGTCCAGGGGATATCCTCAAAGTGGTAAACGACAGCCAACTACACCTGGTAGAAAACGGAGAACAATTGCTTGAAGCGGTGATAGAGTCCCTGAGATATCTGGAGGCAAAGTTCCGTGACGAAATTCCGGCATGGAGAGATGTTTGGGACCGCATGCCTGTTTCTAGCAGTAAGCCAGGTACCAGAGGTAGCAGCAGCAAGAAGCAACGAGAGTACAAGTACCGCCCAAACGATGAGAATGAATTCTCAAATTATGTAACAAGGCATCTGCAAACAGAACTCAAACAAAGAGGTGTGATCGCGAATCGTGAGGTGGTTATCCGCAAAGCGGAACGGACGGATATTCATGTAGATGCTGTCACATACACTACAAGCAGGGAAGTATACGACTCGGTATCCGTCATTATCGAGGTAAAGGGGTGCTGGAACAGAGAGTTACAAACCGCGATGAAGGCACAGCTTGTAGATCGTTATCTGCAAGATAATCACTGCCAATATGGCCTCTATCTTATCGGCTGGTTCAATAGTAATGAATGGGATAGCGAAGACTATAGAAAAGGCGATGCTCCAAATATTACAATAGATGAGGCACAAAGGCAATTCGATGTCCAGGCTGCCGAATTATCACAGCAAGGCATAAAGGTCAGGGCTTTGGTTCTGAATGCGGCAGTGCGCTAGAACAGTACAGCAAACTCTGAAAAGAAGCGGAGGTGTTTCTATAGCCTCACCATATTTGAAACGCACACCCTAGACCCCCTAGACGAAGCCATTGACAAACCAGGAGAAGTACGCTATACTCCTTAAAACGGGGCGAACGTATGTTCTATACTCTTCCACTGGCCGTCTGGGCATAGACCTGGCAATGGTCGATAGCACGTTCTTGCACGGAGATGCTTTGCGATGAACATGTATGGAGCTTCTCTCTATTCAGTCCTGCTCGAACTCCAGGCACAGCACGAGGCACGGCTTCCAGCCACGATGGGACATCAAATCCACGCGATGTTCCATCAGCTTATTGCACGCGTTGATCCAGCACTCTCGGATCGACTCCATGATGAACCGGGCCACCGCCCTTTCACCCTTTCATCGCTGCTTGGCACTGTATTTCAGGGGAACCATGTGGCCCTCGCACCAGGAAAGACCTATCAGGTGAGAGTCACGTTGCTCGATGGCGGACACCTCTGGGACTGCCTCAGCACGCTCTTTCTCGAAGGAGGGCCATGCGAGGTACGGCTGGGTCAAGCAACATTGCTCCTGACTCGCCTTGTCTCCACTCCGACCTCTGACTCCACAGGCTGGGCAGGCAGAACCTCCTGGCAGGAGTTGGTCTCAATGCCTACGCATTACACCATCACACTGTCATTTATGAGCCCGACGGCGTTTAATATGAGCGGAAACTATTTTGCGCTCGTTCCCGAGCCAATACTTGTCTGGGAAAGTCTGATCCGCTCTTGGAACAGCTATGCTCCTGATCCATTACACATCGAGCGACAGATACTGCGAGACACACTTCGGCACAACATCACGATCATCGCATGTGACCTTTCGACACACATCCTCCATTATCCAAAATATGCTCAAAAAGGGTTTACTGGGACATGCACCTATCATCTTCCGCAGGAAGAGGAGCAAGCTGCCCAACTGACGCGCCTTGCAGCCTTCGCACGCTTTGCCGGCGTAGGATATAAGACAACTATGGGAATGGGGCAAGTACGCATGGAGGAAACCGATGAGAGGGAATAATCTTCGGCGAGAAGTGGAGGTGCAGTAAAGGCATGCAAGGCCTCTCGCAGTTCTTTGGTTCTTCATCCTCATACTGTAATACAGACGAATGCCTGAGAGGCGCCATTCTCTCAAGAACTTGCGCAGAGCCTCTCGCTGCGGGCCTTATCAGAGTGCTGATGAAGCGCTCTCAGGAGCCAAGGAGGTGAAGAACGAGCTATCGCGTCTGAGCGTTTGATGCTGCGTGACCCATGTGTTCGACCGTCTGATCGACACGCTGGTGAAGAACGGGCTATCGCGTCTGAGCGTTTGATGCCTTGTGCCGGACCTCGATATGTCCGTTGTCAATAACGGTGAAGAACGAGCTATCGCGTCTGAGCGTTTGATGTCGGTCATCCCCGCTGGAGGCGACCCGCAGTGTCCCTTCGTGTAGAACGAGTTATCGCGCCTGAGCGTTTGATGCAGCTTGAGGGCCATCTCCAGGCTGATCCTACTTGCCGTTAATGAAGAACGAGTTATCGCGCCTGAGCGTTTGATGCAAGCCTGGATGCTCTCTGGAATGGCCGGCCCTCGGCAGATGAGAAACGGGCTATCGCATCGGAGCGTTTGATGCCACATCGAGAGATCTGCGAGCCGAGACAATTTGGCCATAGGTCAAGAACGTGTTATCGCGTCTGAGCCTTTGATACCTACGCTGGTCAAGCGTTGAAATAATCAGCTCGGCGTTAGGGTAAAGCACAAGCTATCGCGTTTGAGCTGTTGATGCAGTTCCTACGGGGCCGTCGAGCTTTTGGGCAATATCTGGGTGAAGAACGAGCTATCGCGTCTGAGCGTTTGATGCTAGCAGCGATAGGACGGGTCGCCTCTCCTGTTCAGCGGGTGAAGAACGGGCTATCGCGTCTGAGCGTTTGATGTCTCAACGTTATCTGGCGGCATGATCCACTTTTGCTATCGAAGGAGCCAGAGTGCTGTTGTTGATGCTCACACTCAGACCAACCCAACGTCCCTGCTTTGTCTGTCTTATACAGACAAGAACGCCAGGAGAAAGCAGCAGAAAGACCTCTTGTCCCCCCTTATACACGGGTATCTTCAACCATATCAAGTCTCGCTTCCATCGCTGCATGATGAACGCGCCTACGGAACTCCGTGACCCAGGTGTGATCGGAAGGATACAGACAGGAAAGCCACCGGCAGATCGTCAGGAACAGTTCGATGACCTTCAGATCTTGCTCTATTCGATCCATGGAAGCAGGCATTTCCATGCCCGCTTGCTCATGCTGCTGATGCACCCGCGCTACCGTGTCCATGAGGCTACAGGCGCGCCAATACATCGCGACAATCTTTCCCTCTTGTCCGAGCTGTTCATCGAGGGTCAGCACATCGATCAGCTTCACTCGTTCCAGTGCTCCCGCTTCTAAGCGAGAAAGCATGCTTGCAGACAGCTTGCCAGACTCTTCCAGTCCAGAGAGCGTCACGCGCCTGGTGCGCCGAGCCTGCCGAATATAGGCCCCAATATCCACGAGTGAAAGCGCCCCTCCATCCGTATAGATGTTCCAAATGGCATCTGCCTTCATGTCTTCTGGATAGTGAATCTTGAACTGGTAGAGTCGCGAGTCCTGGAGCAGTTTCTCAATATCCTCTGGGACAATGAGGAGAGCCGTTTCGCCGGGAGTCAAGCCGCCGTCGTTCGAATGCGCTGCAATTCGATTGAGCAAGCTGGTGAGCCAGATGCATTCTTCCTGCCAATGGCGGCGCAGAGAAGAGAGCCATGCTTCGAGATCGTTGATCGTGATCACCTCTGACTCTCGCGTTATGTGGTCCCCCTCCGTCCACTTCGGGCGCTTGCCTTGTAGCGCCCAGAGCAGATCTGAGGGAGTCATTCCTACGCCTTCGCAAATACGCACAGCGGTACTGAGCGTCACTTGCGAACGCGCCTGCTCAATGCGGCTAATGGTGCTAGCGTCTACTCCGACCAGGTGCGCAAAAGCGCGCACATCCATCTCTCGCTGGTCGCGTAGTGACCGTACCCACGCTCCAAAATCCATTGTTCCAACGTCTTGTACCATGCTCTTTTCTCTCAGGCGAACAGTCCACCTCGGGAGAGCGAACGCTGATGCGCTCTCCAACGTTTTTCACTGCAAACGGTATCCCGTCCCCCTATTATACGTTATCTTTTTCGGAAAAAGCAGCCTTTCTCCCCCGCCACTCCCTTTGCTATCCACTTGACAAGAACGTGTGTTCTATTCTACACTAGAAGCATAACTGATTGTTGTTGTTGTGCATCACTATCTTTCTCTTGAGCATTGTTTATAGACGTTGCCTTCCCAGGTACAGCAGAACAGAAGCACGAGATGGTAGGAGAACGGTGTATGACTGCTACGCCATACCACCGTTTGTCAGGCGCCTGGCGTGCCTTTCTCTACGTGGGGAGGCGCTCGTCGAGAGCAGAGGTCGTGGGGATGCAGAACCAAGTTACTCTTCTACAGGGAGGATACGATGGAATGCAGTGATCCCGAGGGAGTGCTGCCTGAAGCGCAGCGCCGTCTTTGCCTTTTAGGGCCAGCCGCCGCCGATACGTATGACTATCATCGCCTCAAAGCGCGCGCGGCCCAGACGTATGTCCCTCTCAAGGTCTTGTGGACCTGGTGGCAGGCCTATCACCACCAGGGTATGGTTGGACTCGCCCCGACCGATTGGATGGCATGGACTGAACTGCCGGAGAAGACGCAGACAGTGATTACCGAACGGCTGGCATGGCTTCACGATCTCGTTCATGCACGCGCTCTACCAGACGAGTGCGACCTTGACGAATACGTCTCAGCGCTGGCGAAACGAAACCAGTGGTCTCTGCGCACGGCGGAACGCTGGGTACGCCGCTATCAGATCGGCGGCTGGTGGGGCCTTGCGAAAGAGCATGATCCGGCAAAAGCGCAGCGCGAACAGAAGGCGCTGCGAACGCCTGCTCTTGGAACCCTGGATGACAATGCGCTTGAAGCGACCTTCCATCATCGCGAGTGCCTTGGAGACCTCGCGACAAAGCCAAAGGTGTCGCGCGCAGAGGTTGAGGCACAAGCCGAGAAGGTGGGCATTGCGCCAAGTACACTCTGGCTCTATCTCAAACAGTACCGTGACACTGGACTCTCAGGACTCGCGCCCAAGGAGCGCTCGGACAAACACGGACACCACAGGATTACCGATCAGATGTACGAGATTATCCGGGGCGTTCGCTTCTCTCAGGTGAACAAGTCTGTCCGCTCGGTGTATCAGGCCGTCAGCCAGAAGGCCCAGGCGCTGGGCGAACCGGCCCCAAGCGAATGGCAGGTACGCAAGATCTGCGCGGAACTGTTCGAGCCAGAAGTCTTCCTGGCGGACGGACGTGACGATGATTTTCGAGATCGCTACGAGGTGACCATGCGCATGGAACACATACGACGAGCTAGTTTTCTCATTACCTATCAGATCGACCACACTCCTGTGGATGTGTTGGTCAAGGACCAGCGCAGTGAACCCTACCGGACGAAAAGCGGGGAGGTTCGCCCCTGGCTGACGACCTGCATCGACAGCCGATCCCGGCTCTTGATGGCGGCGGTCTTTGGGTACGATCATCCCGATCGCTACACGGTTGCGACCGCCATTCGAGAAGCGGTCTTAACATCAGAGCAGAAGCTCTATGGCGGCAAACCGCACGAAATTTGGGTGGACAACGGCCATGAATTGCTCTCGCACCATGTTCACCAACTCACGCAAGCGCTGCAGATTGTCCTGCACCCCTGCAAGCCGCACCGGCCACAAGAGAAAGGGATTGTGGAACGCTTCTTTGGGACCTTGAACACCCGCCTGTGGGCCGACCAGCCCGGTTATGTCGCCTCCAATACCGAGGAGCGGAACCCCCATGTCAAGGCCAAACTCACGCTCGCGGAACTGGAGGAGCGTTTTTGGAACTTCATTCACCAGTACCACCAGGAGGTGCATAGCGAGACGGAGGAAACGCCACTGGAGTACTGGGAGAAGCACTGTTACGCGGAACCCGCAGATCCCCGCGAGCTGGATGTGCTGCTCAAAGAGCCTGACGACAGAGTCGTCGCCAAGGATGGCATTTACTACCGGAACCGCATCTATTGGCACTCTATGGTGCCCGACCTGGTGGGCAAGCATGTCGAGGTTCGCGCGGAGCCCATCTATCGAGCGCCGGATGAGATCGAGGTCTTCCTGGACCACCAGTGGATGTGTACAGCCAAGGCGACCGATGCGCAAACCATCACGCAAAAGGACATGGGAACGGCGAAACGCGAGCAGAAAGAACACCTCCGCCGCGACATCAAGAAGGCGCGCGAGGCGGCTGAAGCGGCTGACCGGGAGATTGCAGCCTTACAGGGTGACCAGTCCACCGAGCCTGCGCCATCTCCCGAAGCGCCCGCGCAACAGACGCCACCGCACTCAAAGCGCAAGCGGCAAGGCCGAGCCTCGCCTGAGCCGCCTGCCCAGAAGGTACAAGGCGATTTCCTGGAACGCATGGCAGCGCGCGAGGAAGAGCAAAGAAAGCGAGAAGACGCATGACCACCAACCCGTTCGCAGAAGATCATCTGCCAGAAGGCCAACCCGTCATTGAGACGAAGAATGTCAGACGGTGCCGCTCATTTATGCGGCTGATCACGGACCCTCGAAGACGTTCTCCCACGATGGGGGTTATCACCGGGCTCGCGGGCGTGGGCAAGACCATCGCCACCCAGTACTATCTCGACAGTCTTGCCCCACATGCGCAGACGGCATTACCGACCGCCATCAAAGTCAAGGTCATGCCCCGTTCCACCCCGCGCGCGCTTGCCAAAAGCATCCTGGACAGCTTGCTAGAGAAATCCCGTGGGAGCAACATCTATGAGATAGCCGATGAAGCGGCAGCGGCCATTGAACGGAACTATATCAGCCTGCTCGTCGTCGATGAAGCTGACCGGCTCAATGAGGATAGCTTCGAGGTCTTACGCCATCTTTTTGATAAGACAGGATGCCGTATTGTCCTGGTCGGACTCCCCAACATTCTCAGCGTCATCGAGCGGCATCAGAAATTTTCGAGTCGTGTGGGGCTGCGGATGCCCTTTGTCCCTCTTGAACTGAAAGAAGTGCTGGAGGTCATCCTTCCACGGCATAAAGTCAACCCCTCCCTGCGCAATCTTACCACCTTGTTGGCGACCGCCAGTCAAATGGCGACAGACGAGCAATGCCCATCGATTACCAGTGACCTGATTGACGAAGCCTATGTCTGGATGATGACCCAGCAGGAGCAGTATTACGCAGACGTGCCGAATCCTCCAACAGAGACGGAAGCCAAAGGCGCTCATGAACGCGCTTCTGAAGAACGGCATAAAGCCAAAGAGAAGACGAACAAGCCATGACGAATCCATTCCGCTCCACCTCCGTTTTCAATCTTCCACTGGCGCTGGAGGTTTGCCAACAGATGCACGCCGCCGCACTCCTGCGCGCGGCACGAGACATGGAGGCGGATGCGGTTCCAAAGAGCGTTCCTGTCGCCCGGTTGCGCGAACTGCTGCATCGCTTTGGCCCGGAGGTCTGCCTGGCGCATCCCGCGGAGATCGAGCATCGCTTTCGCGGGGTGACGCTCTCCGTCTATCAACGGATTGAGGCGCTCTATTGTTCTCGGTTGGCGCGGAGCATCCAGATGGTCACGCGAATCGTAGACGCTATGGCAAGATGCGAAAACCATCCGAGGGTCCATGAAGAAGCCATCTGGGCCGTTTGCCTGTATCTGGACGAACGGCGTCTCCAACAGACGAGCGTGACGACGCATCAGCTCGATGCGACGTGGTGGATCGGCGAAATCGTTCCAGGCGCGCCTGCCACAGCAGAAGGCGGGGACAAAGACGATGCCTCGCGGTATGGCATCGTGGGCGTCATCGACGTGTCCCATCCACGCGTGCTCGCCTTTCGGCGAGGCGAGCACGGGTCCGAGGCCGAACTCTCCGCGCTCTCGCTCTATGACGCTCTGGTGAATGCGCGTCATCCACA
>WNFX01003277.1_pt1 | contig 19385 bp, 17 predicted proteins | sample 5400111 | NCBI WGS metagenome assembly WNFX01 (sample SAMN13153363, study PRJNA577476) | soil metagenome | isolation source: 40 cm soil or saprolite under grassland replicate 1 | place: USA:California | collected 2016-06-15 | reverse complement strand
GACGCAAAACGCTCGTCCTCTCCGATATTGGTTCTGGACTCTCTGCTACACGCAAGCACCTCTCGCGGCTGCTCAAGATGGTCTGTGAAGACCGGGTGGGAGAAGTTGCCGTAACGTACGGCGACCGGCTGACTCGTTTCGGACAAGAGTATCTGGAGACTTTATTTGACAGTTTCGGAGTCACGCTCACGATCCTCTCGCCCGGTGAAGAGAAAACACCAGAGCAGGAATTGACTGATGACCTGCTGGCAATTATCGCTTCCATATCTTCCCAGTTGTATGGAATGCGTTCGCACAAGCAAAAGGAACTCCTCAAGTGCGCTCAGACCGTGATCAACAATCCCTAAGTTATCCGCTGCGCTTACCCAACGAAGCCCAGGCGAATGCGCTTCGCCTCCTGGATGTATCCAGGGAGGTGGTCAATACCGTGATCACCTCCCTGTGGGCACGACTTGATGAGTTTAGCACCCGCGAAACCAGGTATGCCTACAAACAGGTGGAAGAGATGATGAGCAGCCCGGTAGCTCATGGTCATCGGCAATGGAGGTGCGAAGCGGAGCAGGCGGGTCGCATTCTCCGTGGGCAGGCCGAGCGCAAAAGTGCGTTTGCGCTGATCTTGCCCATTCTCGAACAGGGAATGATCCAGCCCAAAACCGAGGCCAAACGGGCGGGCAAGAATCGGAAAGCCATCAAGCAAGCCCTGACCGATCTGCGAGAGGCGAACTCGGATGGAGGCAACGCCGTCGAACTGCAAAGCCTGATCGAACAAGCGTGTAATTTCTATCTGGTCAATGGTTGCTTCCCCGAGAGCTACGAACAGATGCAGACCATCCCTGTGCTGAAAACAGGCATCTTACCCTACGCAGGTGATGATGGTCCGGCGATGGGCCAATCTTACCGCATGCAGATTGACCTGGAGCAAAAGCAGGTGACGCTTGCCATCCGATATCCCGATGAAGCAGGCCAGTGGGCACGCACCTGGCGTGAAAAAACCACGAAGATGGCTCTGCCTGAGCAAATCCTCGCTCGTCTCAAACAGGGAGAGGCGCTGGCTCCCAGCTTGCGGGAAATCAACCAGCCAGATGGAACCCGCTCCGCTGTTCTCGATTTTATTGTCCAAGTTCCTGTCACCGAAGCGGCCTCATGGTCCTCCATGCGCTCTGTGCTTGGGTTTGATTGGGGCGTGCGTACGCTTGTCACTGCCAGCGTGGTCGATCTAGAAGGTCACCAAGTCGGGCGTCCTTTCTTCCTGGACACCGGGCCGTTTGATGGGCGACAAGCCCGCACCCGGCGGCAAATAGACCTCCTCAAGTCGAAAGTGGCTAGGTTGGAAGCCCACCATGACGGTTTTCCCGAGGGCGATCCCAGGCTTACGCCGACCACGCGACAACTTGCGGTGTTGCGCCGGGAGATTGCCCAGTGCTGGCGAAAGTATGAAGCCAGAAACAAAGACCTCGCTCACCTCGCCGCCAATGTGCTGCTCCTGCTCGCCACAGCTTCTGGCTGTGAATTGATCGCGGGAGAGTCCCTCAAGTCGATGAAATCCACCGGACGGGGCAGAAATGCCCAAGGTCGGTGGAGGAACTGGCGCAACAACGCGCAAATCCGAGGTGAGTTATGGCACACCCTTCGCTATAAATGCTTTCTTTTGGGCATTCGGCTTGAATGGCAACAGCCCCAGAAAACATCACATACCTGTCCACATATGGGCACGGTTGCGGTGCTACGGTTACCACCGCCGGTCCCTCGGGGCCGCTTGCTTTACGCAGGAAGAATCTACCTGAACGGCTGGCGTAATTCTGTGAAGCTTCGATCATCCTATTCCACAGAGACTATGCTCAAATTGTGCGGATAGCTACAGATAGCGCCCAAAACTGTAGATTTTAGTAACGGTACTTGCAACCTCTGCCCGGCATCCTTTTTGCCCTGGAGAGGAACCTGAATAGATACAAATGTAAATATGCTGATAAAGGTTACAAAGAGTACTTTACTTCGTCATTATTATGGAGACAATACTATAGGTAGTATATTCATTACCAGTTGGAAGGGTGGCGTATGATGTTACGTAAACCAATAATAGAATGTGTATATGGGTGGGGGCAGTTGGTACAGTTATATGATGATTGCCTGGACATTAACGGAACAATTTATGCTCTAGTCGAACTAGTTTCGGTGCGTCCTATCTACCATCGCATAATGGGCGTCTCCTCTGTCCGTCTCGAGCTATATTTCAAGCATAAAAAAGTAGTATTGCGCGGAATCGCAGCGATTGCGAGCGCGCAGAAGATAGTAGTGTGCTTAAAAGAGCGTATTCAGGTTACAGGAGAGCACAACCTGCAGGCGTATGCCAGGAGCACGACGGCATCGATTCAGGTACCGCGCTGGCAACTGATCCGCCAGGAGCAGCGTGCGCGCAGGTTCAAGCGACTACAGGCGGACCGTGCGAAACGCGAGCACGGCTTTGACGTTGAGCAACTGGCGCAGCGTCTGCAATTCGGCCCCTTGCCACAGATATATGTCCCGACCCGCTTGCTGACAGGCGAGTATGCCCATTATTGTACCGATGCCACATTGCGTGAGGAGCCGTTGCCCGGTTCGACGCAGCCCGGCTATCAAATTAAAGACCAGGGTATGCTCATTTTGACAAGCCAGCGGATGATGTATATCGGACGCCGGCGCCAGCTTGTTCTCAGCTACAATCATCTTCTACATGTCTCTCGCTTGCAAGGCGCCATCGCGGTATTGAGCGAGACCTGGGCCAGGCGCGAAATATTCGAGGTGCGCCTGCCGCTGGAGTGTGCGATGTACCTGGATGCTATTCTGCTCCGCTTTCGTCAACAAAATATACACCTTGAGAAAGCAGGCGCCTCTGTCCAGAGTACCGATGCGGGTGTCCATCCCTATCATCCACACACGACCGCTGCTCAGACGTCCCGGCAATTTCACATAGATTAAGGAGCGAGAAGAAGTGCTAGATACGATTATGGCGCTGTGGAATCAGAGGCGGAAAGAAAACAGGCAAAAGGTAGGTAAGATAGGGCTTGCTTTTCTTTTTGTATGCATCAGCGTATCGCTCCTTCTCGTTGTGTTGAGCGCCCGATCAGCAGAAAAAAGTGCGGTCGTTGAGAAGAGAGACATGCATCAGGCGGTTGTAGTACTGCCGGATGCGACAACGAAGAATGTTCCGACGCCGTCTCCTACCGTAAGGATTGCAGAACGTATCGTGCCGCTGTGTGTACGGCGGCCAACAGTTGCGGCCACTCCGCGCGTGAGTGCAACGCGTAGAGCCGTCTATCCCAGTATAATTAGTGGCACGTGGAGCGCACCACGTCCGGAGCATGCTCCTGTCAAAACAAAGAAAAAGCATATCGCCATGCCGCGTGCCGTGAAGCGTCACCATAAGCCAGCGCCGCGTAAGGTCAGTACCGTCACACCGACGGCCACAGTTTTACCGACGCCGGTGCCTACTACTACGCCAATGCCAACGGTATCACCTGTTGCGACTGCTACGGTGAGTGTCACCCCGACTGCGACCATTCAGGACACGCCTGTGACATTCATCCCGCCCTTCATGTCTGGCTTTGCGCAAGGACTGGTACCTGTCTCATACATCATACATAATAGCGAAAACAGCGCTGCCAATGGGCCTGAAAGGTGTGAGAACAGCGAAACAACGCCAGAGCACGGAGTTCCGCTGCAACACAACAAAAGATGGCTGCTGGGTAGTTCTCTTTCGGTGGTTGTTCTGCTGAGTTTCGGAGTGTATGTCGCAGAAAGAAAGAAGCGGTTCAGAATTTTTAAAAATTCTGCCAAAACCCCTTGACACAAGAGTTCACATCGACGGCAAGGTTGTGCACAAAAACACCCACTCGACGAAGAATGGGTGTTTTTATTTTTAGCAAGCGATCAGGCTAAGCGCAGAGGCAAACACGTCTCCCACAGAGACTCCACGCTCAACGTGCCGATACGATGCCAGCGCTCGTTCCAGTCCTTGCCCCATTTATCCTGCGGAGGGGGACAGGTTTTGACGCCGAAGCCCTCCTCCGTGAGCTGGGCGGCGAGGCGACGGGTGGCTTCCCTGCCGCCCTGGTCGCCATCGAGTGCCAGGACGATCGTTTTTATCTGCGGGGGCAGCCATTCGATCTGGAGCGCTGTTCCGACCAGCGCGACCACCTCGTTGGGAGCAAAGCCGGCAGCGAGCAGTGTCAGGCGGTCGAAGGCGCCCTCGACGAGGATAATGTGGTCGGCGAACTGATCGAACGGGGAGCTGAACCATCCGGCAGGATTGGTCTTGATCCAGCGCCTGGGACTGGCCGGTTGTTCTAAGAGCGTCTTGTGGACCTGTTCGTGCATGCCCGGCTGCCAGCGCCAGAGGGAGCGTCCGATGTATCCGCGCCCATGGGGCGAGGTGAGCGGGAAGAGCATGCGCGTAGACCAGCGACGGACGAGCGCGTGTGAGCCCGCTGTGGCAAGCTGCGATACGATAGTCGGAGCGAGGTAGCCGACGCCCGTTCTGAGCGCGATCGATAGAGGGATGCCGCGCCCTGCGAGGTAGGCTCGTGCGCGCTCAGAGCCTATCAGGGCGCTGTGGAACTGCTTCTCCAGGGCGTGAAGCGCGCGTTGCTCGTCTCGCTGCCACTGTGGCACCTGCGGAGGAACGTGGAGCAGGACTGGTTGTTGCGCTAAGGGGAGACGTTCAGCTCTGAACACGAAGGACGGTGGCAGCGCATAGGGTCCGCGCTGCTCACGCGCATGTAGCAGACGGGCGGCCACGGTGGGATTCCATTCCTCGACCAGCACCGTCGCCTGGCAAGTTGCGTTGAAGCAGTGTCCCCAGCCCGTTGCGCGCTGGATGGAGAGGGAGCGTTGATGATCACTGCCGTGAATGTGGCAGTAAGCGCGCACATACTCGCCGCCCATACGAGGGTCGCGCAATTCGTATTGGGAAAGGATCGTTATATTTTTTCCTTGATGAGTTGTGATCGTCTGCATGAGCGTTTCCTGTTCCTGCTTCATACTCCGCGACATGCCACCGGTTAGCCACCACACCATTTTCTTACTTACCTATAATACGTATGAAATAGAACAAAAGTTCTAATTTGTTCTACCTCATACGCCATAGGGCTTGTCAGTAACGCAGGAATGCGGTAGACTCTGGCGAAGAGAACAGCAGACAAAATCTCAAATGTAAAAGGAGGATGTGCGATGCAGCAGGTGACTCTTATCGAGGTAGTACTGGGCGATTGGCAGAAGCTCCCGGACGAATGTCTGGTCTGGAGCGAGGAGTGGAAATATTTGAACGGCGGCATCTATGCGATTGCACAGGCCGAAGTGACGCGTGAACTGAGCGCTGGCGAGCGTAAACTGCTCGAAGAACTGAAGGCCGATGGCAAGATCGTCGATGGGAGCAGCCGTGCGCGAGTAGTAGAAGGCAGACCAGGGAAAGTGGACCTGCCGGATTGGGCTGAGCCATGACGCAGGACAATTCCTAGTTAGATATGCTCTTGGGCAGCTTTGAAGGCATGATTACGTTTTTGAGTGTCTAGGGGAGGAAACGCGAAGGGCGTTGATTGGTAAAACCAGGAGGGGTGTACCTTTATAAGTGTTCCCCTCCTTTTTTCTATGTTGAACCCCTTGCATTATTGTGCATATAAGTGTAAAATGCATATATTAGATGAATTAAGAATGAGGGTATAACCGGTAAGAGGCAGTAAGGAGGCGATGATAGGTCGGATGAAAGCGTGTACAGTGTTATCCTCCGAAACACAAAGGCGTGTTGTTCGTGCAGAGATATGATCTGAAGGAGAGAAGTTTCACTCTTCCTGCTGTCCAGAGATGGATGAAAGAGGTAACGATGAAAGATACGGTTATCAAGGTTCAGTTGTTTGATGAGGGGATCTGTCGCATAGAATTGCCCAGAATGCCGCTACATACAAAGGTGTATTGTAACGACGAATGTCTATTTAGCTTTGTGCCTTCCATGCTGCCGGACGAAACGGCCTGCGAGGCCTGTGACGGGCCAGCCTGCCATTGTGCTGAAAGGGACGCTGGAGCTACAGGCGGCTGCCAGTTTCCCTTAGAGCGCTCCGAGCGGCTGCGTATCGATGTATATGATGAGCGGGAAGAGGAATTGCTCCTCCGTGCATCCTATATTCTGGCCTGGGACGGTCTAAGGCTCGAGATAAAGTATATCGCGACCCATGAGCTGGATATCCAGGTATTGTCGAGCAAGCATCATATGCACGAGCAGGCCATTGCGTAGAGGGCGTGCTCGCGGAGTATTTGCTGTTAAAGAATGGGCCATTGCGGCTTCACGTTGATATTGGCGCGCTGGTAGAGTTTTTCTGCGTGCGCCTGTGCCTGCACTATCACCTCGCGCTCGTCCAGGGTGAGCAGGCGGCCCTGGGCCACTACGATCTTGCCATCCACGACGACGGTATCGACCTCGCCGCCGGTCGCCGCGTAGACCAGCGTGGAGACCGGGTTCATGGAGGGCGTTGTATGCAGGCGCTCAAGATCGATGACGACCAGATCGGCCTTCTTGCCTACCTCCAGCGAACCGATCTCCTGCTCCAACCCTAGCGCTCGCGCTCCATTGATCGTCGCCATCTCCAGGACGGTCTCGGCGGGGACAATTAGAGGATCGAGCGTCACAGCCTTGTGGAGAATCGCGGCGAGCTTCATCTCGCGGATCATATCGTAATCGTTGTTGCTCGGTCCGCCGTCGCAGCCCAGCGCGACGTTGACCCCGCGCTCCAACATCAGTGGCACCTTGCATATGCCTGATGCTAGTTTGCTATTGGACGAGGGATTGTGTGAGACGGTGGTATGGGTGGCTGCCAGCTTGTCGATCTCAGATGGCGTGAGCCAGACCATGTGGACCAGGACCGAGCGGGGTCCGAGCAGGCCGACGCTCTCGGCGTAATCGACCGGGGTGAGGCCAAATTTTTCGTTGAGATAGATCTTATCGGCCTCGACCTCCGCCAGATGCATCGTGATACCCATATTCCTCTCGCGGGCCAGGGAGGTCATCTCGCGGTAGAGTTCGGATGTGACGCCGCCCGGTGTTCTGGGTCCGAACCAGACGTGGATGCGATCGTTGGCCGCGCCCTCCCACTTGCTATGCATATCCAGCACGCCCAGCAAGCTCGTCTCGCGGCTCTCGATCATGCCGGGGTGCATCGAGTTCTGCTGGGTCGCGTAGGTGCCGATATCCATCACGATGCCGCCGAGGCAGGCGCGAATGCCGCTCTCCTCGACCGCGCGCGCGATGCCGTCGAAGCCGTAGCGATGCGCGAGCATCGACTCAAGGAAAGTCGTCGTGCCCGAGCGCAACATCTCGGCGATGCACAGGCGCGCACTGACGTAGCCATCGTCGTGCGTGAAGTTTCCCTGCAGCACCCAGACGCGCTCGCAGAGCCACTGAATGAGCGCCATATCGTCAGCGCAGCCACGGATCAGCGCCTGGGCCACGTGCACATGCGTGTCGATCAGGCCCGGAATGATCAGTTTTCCTCCCACATCGATGACCTCTTCGTGAGGATAGCGCGCCCGCAGCACAGGTGTTTTGTCGATGGCGACGATGCGATTGTCCTGGATTGCCACCGCTCCGTTCGTGAGGATATCGCGCCGATCGTTCATCGTAATAATGGTTGCGTTAGTAAATAGCATGGTGTACTCCTACGGCTGGCCCAATGGAAGAACTGGTGTACTCTCATAGTGTACTTCCTGCTGTCCATTTGTGCCATAGGTCTCGGGCGGTTTTTCTGCATGGAAGAGAATTCTAGTGGTTTAGTGTACTTTCTATCTATAATGAGACTACTCAGGTTCACTCTCTTGTTGACCCTCAGCGCCATAGCGGCGAGGAGGTCTGAGGAGTTACTCCTTGACAACGTAAAAACTGGCAGATATATTACTCCTGATGGAGGAAGTTTGCTACGGACAAAGGCGATGCCAACATACTCCACCGTTGCCGCATGATAAGAGGACTCAATGCCTGAGCCTTCCGCATATTGAGCAGGACCGCCCCTCTTGCGGTTGCTTGACGATGCCGTCGCCGTCTATTTTGTTTGCTTGCCTGGAGGGGGATCTATTTATGGCGACAGAACATTTAACGCTTGCGGAGATCAATTCCCTCGATCAGGAGAGCTTCGTCCAGGCGCTCGAACCGCTCTTCGAAGGGCCGCCCTGGATCGTTCGTGAGGCGTGGCAGAAGCGGCCATTCTCCGACCTGGCACAGTTGCAGCAGGCGCTCTCTAGTGTTATGTACAGCGCTCCCGTTGAACAGCAGGTGGCGCTGCTGCGCGCCCATCCCGACCTCGTGGGAAGCGCAGCCCTGGCCGGAACCCTGACGCCCTCGTCTACGCACGAGCAGGCGGCAGCGGGACTGGGCCACCTCTCGCCAGAAGAGATCGCAACCTTCACAAGGTTGAACGCGACCTACCAGGATCGTTTTGGTTTCCCATTCGTGATCTGCGCGCGCGAAAACAAAAAAGAGAGCATCCTGGCCGGTTTCTCCACCCGTCTCCAGCATGCACGTGAGCAGGAAATCGCTATTGCCCTTGGCGAGGTGGCGAAGATCTGTTCACTGCGTCTGCACGATCTTGTTCTGCAGGAATAGCCCGACCTCCAATCCTGCTCAAACGCTCGCCAGAAGGAGTATATTATGAGCACAGAGCACACTTTCACGATCAGTTATGGCAAGGTGCGTGTCCCGGTGTATCGCGTCTACGCGCAACCTCTCAGCGGCATCGCGCCGATCCCCGAATCGCGGTTCAGCGGGCGCGAGAATATCCTCTTTGCGTTCGAGATCGATGTCGAGGTCTTCGGCAACAACTTTCTGCCGGCTTATACGCAAGGCGACAATTCCAACGTCGTCGCGACCGACAGTATGAAGAACTTTGTGCTACGGCAGGCGCTGGCGTTCGAGGGTGCGACGCTGGAAGAGTTTCTCGCCTTTCTTGGTCGCGGCTTCCTGGATACCTACAAGCAGATGGAGCACCTGCAAGTGACCGGGCGCGAACTTCCCTTCACCTCTATCTCTGTACGCGAACAGGGGGGCTTTGCTACAAGCGATCGCCTGTTCAGTCGCTCGCATAGCGACTACACGTGGGCGACGCTGGAGTTTGTACGTTCAGAGGCCGGCCCTATCATCGCAGCCCATCGCTGCGGGCGCGTCGGCTTCGAGCTCTTCAAAGTGACGGGGAGCGCGTTTACCCACTTCGTGCGCGACGAGTATACCACCCTGCCGGAACGTGTCGACCGGCCTCTATTTATCGCGCTCGACGTTCTCTGGCGCTACAGCGATACGGCTCCGCTCGCAGACCCTACTCATACGCTATACGTGCCATCCGAGCAGGTGCGCGACATTGTGCAGGACGTGTTCCACGAGTTCGTGAGCGAGTCGATCCAGCATCTTGTTCACGAGATGGGGCTGTGCGTCCTGGCCCGCTTCCCACAGCTCGCTGAGGTATCATTCGAGGGGCAGAATCGCACGCGCGATCTGTTCGTGGCGTCCGGTGCCGAGGAGCGGGTGAAGGTCTACACCGATCCGTTCTCGGCGTATGGCATGATAAAATTAACTATCGGCAGAAATTCGTAGACCAGGGAGGAGTGCTATGCCCGGTCAGCTCACTACCCATGTGCTGGACACAGTTCAGGGGCGCCCGGCTGTTGCTATCGAGATCCAGCTCTGGCGTATTGATCCGTTGCAGGGCCGCGTCTGCCTGAAAACGGTCGCGACCACGGAGAATGGGCGCACGGGAGATCCTCTATTGTCTGGTGAAGAGATGGGCGTGGGCGTCTACGAACTGCTTTTCAAGGTGGGGGCGTACTTTGCGCAACAGGGTATCAGAACGCCGGAACCGCCTTTTCTGGACGAAGTGACGCTCCGTTTCGGCATCGCCGACCCGGACGCCCACTACCATGTCCCGCTGCTCGTCTCGCCCTGGGCCTATAGTACCTATCGTGGGAGTTAGTAAGAAATGATGACGCTCGATGCCTCCGCTGCTACTATCATGGAGCGCTGCGATATCCTGGCCTGCTACAGCGAAGAGTCAGGCCGTTTGACGCGCCGTTTTGCCACGCGGGCGATGCGGCTGGCGGATGAGGCCATCGCCGGGTGGATGCGGGCCGCCGGTATGTCCGTGCAGTACGACGCGATCGGCAATCTGATCGGGCGTTACGAGGGCGAAAGTGCCGCTGCGCAGGCGCTACTACTCGGTTCGCATCTCGACTCGGTGCGCGACGCGGGTCGCTACGATGGCATCCTGGGCGTGACGACCGCGCTGGCCTGTGTCGAACGGCTGCACGAGCGCTCGGTACGCTTGCCGTATGCTATCGAGATGATCGCGTTTGCCGACGAGGAGGGCCTGCGCTATCACCGTGCCTATATGGGGAGCAGGGCCATTACCGGTACGTTCAATGTTGATATATTGCGTCTCACCGATGTCGATGGTATTTCGATAGCCGAGGCGATACGTGCGTATGGCGGCAATCCCGATCCCCAGGTCCTGCGCACTCCGCGCTGGCGACGCGAGGATCTGCTGGGCTACTGCGAGGTGCATATCGAGCAAGGTCCGGTTCTGGAGACGCACGACCTTCCGGTGGGCGTCGTCTCGGCCATCGCTGGTCAGGACCGTATCACGCTCAGTTTTGCAGGAGAGGCCGGGCATGCTGGAACCGTTCCCATGGCGTTGCGCCGCGATGCGCTCTGCGCCGCTGCTGAGTTCATGTTCGTCGTCGAGACCCTGGCACGCAGGCAACCGGGGCTGGTCGCGACGGTAGGACAGGTCAGCGTACAGCCGGGCGTGAGCAATGTCATTCCGGGACAGGTTGCACTAAGCCTGGACGTGCGTCACCAGGACGATGCCTTACGCAAGAAGGCGCGGGAACAGTTCTATGAGCGTGCCAGGAAGATCGGCTCCCAGCGCAATATCGCGCTCGATTGGCAGCTCATTCAGGAAACTCCGACCGTGTCATGTGCGCCTGCTCTGGTCCAACGCTTCGAGCAGGCGGTAGTGGAGGCGGGTTATCCTGTACTGGTGCTTCCCAGTGGCGCAGGACACGATGCCGTCGTGATGAGCGAGCTTACTGATATTGCCATGCTCTTTGTGCGCTGTCGCGGCGGCATCAGTCATAATCCGGCTGAGTCCGTGCAGCAAGAGGATGTGGCGGTGGCGATCGCTGTATTGGAGCGCTTTTTAGCCAGCCTGTCGGAGAAGCGAGGTATTTAAGTGTCTATGGGACAATACGAGCTTGTTGTACGCAACGGCACGCTGGTAACGACGCGGGGCGTCACCCGCTCCGACCTCGCGATCGCCGATGGAGAGATCGTAGCGCTTGCACAGGACCTCGATGGTGCTGGCAGGGAGGACATAGACGCCGCGGGCATGCACATCTTCCCCGGCGTCATCGACGCGCATGTGCACTTCAACGAGCCGGGTCGCACGCACTGGGAAGGCTTCGCCACGGGGACACGTGCCCTCGCGGCTGGCGGCACGACTTCTTTCTTCGATATGCCCCTCAACTCCTCGCCGCCCACGCTCGATGCCGCGAGCTTCGATCTTAAATGCCGGGCGGCGCAGGCACACGCGCTGGTCGACTTCGCGCTGTGGGGCGGCATCGTGCCGGGCAACCGGGAGCAGTTGGATGAACTCGCCGGGCGCGGCGTCATCGGCTACAAGGCTTTCATGAGTAACAGCGGCATCGAAGATTTCGCCTCGGTCGATGATGTCACGCTCTACGAGGGGATGCAGAGCGCGGCCCGCCTCGGGCGCATCGTTGCATTGCACGCTGAGAGCGAGCAGATCACCAGCATACTGACGCGGCGCGCCCTGGCTGAGGGAAGAACTGGCATACGCGATTACCTCGCCTCGCGTCCGGTGCTCGCGGAGTTGGAGGCGATCGAGCGCGCCATCCTGTTCGCGCAAGAGACGGGCTGCGCGCTGCACATCGTGCACGTGAGCAGCGGGCGCGGCATCGCCCTGGTGACGGAGGCGCGCGCAAGAGGCGTCGACGTAAGTTGCGAGACGTGTCCCCACTACCTCGTGCTGACGGGGGAAGACATGGAACGCCTGGGCGCGGTTGCTAAATGCGCGCCACCCCTGCGCGATCGGGCGGAGCAGGAGGCGCTCTGGCAGGAGCTCTTCGCGGGTACTATTCCCATGATCGTTACGGACCATTCGCCCGCACCCGCCGCCATGAAGACCGACGCGAACTTCTTCAAGGTCTGGGGCGGCATCTCCGGCTGCCAGTCGCTGCTGCAATTGCTGTTGACGGAGGGGTATTATCAGCGCGAGTTGCCCTTGACGACGATAGCCGCCGTCACGTCTGAATACGCCGCCCGGCGCTTCGGTCTCGCGCCGCGCAAGGGTGGGCTAACGATCGGGTCCGACGCGGACCTCGTCCTGGTTGATCTGCAGGCGAGCGACGAGCTGCGCGCGGGCGATCTCTACTACCGACACCCTCACAGTCCCTACGTGGGGAGACCGTTGCGAGGACGCATACGACGCACAATTGTACGTGGCAACACTGTTTTTCTGGATGGTCAGTTCGCGTCCACACCCATCGGACGCCTGCTCAAGCCGTCCAGATAGGGGTGCCTGAGCACCCCTGACCAGGCGTTTTTTACACAACTAAGAAAGCCGATGCATATGTGGCAAACCTACGAGCGTCCTACCAGTCTCGCCGAAGCGCTGGACCTGCTGCACCACTACGGAGCGCAGGCGCGCATCGTAGCCGGTGGTACCGATGTACTGCTAGAGCTACAGCAAGGGATCAAGCCGACCTCAACCCTGATCGATGTTACCGCCCTTCGCGACCTGAAATACCAGCGCGTCGAGGATGGCTTCCTACACCTCGGCGCCCTCACCACGCATAACGACGTACTACGTTCGCAGGCGTGCAGACAGTATGCCCTGCCCCTGGTACAGGCCAGTCGCGAGGTGGGAGCGCCCCAGATCCGCGCGCGTGCAACGCTGGTCGGAAACGTGATCACCGCCTCACCGGCCAACGATACCATCTCTCCGCTGATGGCGCTGGGCGCGGAAGTCGTCCTGCTGAGTTGCGCAGGCGAGCGCATTGTCCCCCTGCGCGACTTCTACCCTGGGAGGCGCAGCACCCTCTGCCGGCCTGACGAACTGGTACGCGAGCTTCGCTTCCCCGTTTTAGCCTCTGACCAGCGCGGCCTGTTCTTAAAGCTGGGACTGCGGCGCGCTCAGGCCATCTCGGTCATCAACGTAGCGTTCGTGCTGACATTTGATGCCGATCACTATGTCAGCGATGCTCGCATCACTCTCGGCTGTGTCGCGCCGACGATTGTGCGCGCCACTAAGGCTGAGGAGTATCTCAAGGGAAAGCAGCTCGACGATCTCGTCTGTGCTGAAGCAGGCAAGCTGGCTTGCGCAGATATTCATCCGATCGATGATATGCGCGCCACCGCCTCGTACCGCCTGGCGACCGTTGCCGCGCTGGTCACGCAGGGTCTGCAGCGGCTCGCGTCGCCAGAGGTCAATGTTGCGGAGTCGCCTGTGACGCTCGAAACCCCTTGCAAAGAACCCACAGATAAGGGTGCCTCGCATGAGAATTTCCCAGATGTTATCGATACTGTAATCAATGGTCGGCCCTACCAGTTGGTTGCCGCCCAGCGGAAGACGCTGCTGAACGCGCTGCGCGAGAATGCCGGTCTGACGGGAACGAAGGAGGGCTGTGGCGAAGGCGAGTGTGGCGCCTGCACGGTCTGGCTCGACGGGCAGGCCGTGATGTCCTGCCTGGTCCCCGCTGCCCAGGCGCAAGGCGCGACAGTAACGACGATCGAAGGGCTGGCGAGCGGAGAAGAGTTGCACCCGTTGCAGCAGGCATTCATCGATTGCGCCGCCGTGCAGTGCGGCTTCTGTATACCAGGGATGTTGATGGCCGGCGCGAAACTGCTGGATGAGCACGCGCGGCCCGATATAGAGCAGGTGCGCGTCGCGCTCAGCGGCAATATCTGTCGCTGCACGGGCTATCGCAAGATCCTGGACGCCGTATTGAGCGTGGGAGGAGAGGCATGATAGAGAGCATTATCGGCACATCTCCGAAGCGGCACGACGCGCTGGGCAAGGTAACGGGTGCGACGCGCTATCCCGCCGATCTGGTGCAGCCGTCTATGTTGCAGCTCCAGGTCGTCTTCGCCCATCGACCACACGCGCGCGTCCTTGCCATCGACACGGAAGCGGCCCGGCGCTATCCCGGCGTCGTCGCCGTGCTAACGGCGGAGGACATACCCTGCAACGCCTATGGCCTGATCGACAACGATCAGCCGGTCCTGTGCGGGGACGTGGTGCGCTTCGAGGGCGATAAGGTCGCGCTGGTCGTGGCGGAGAACAAAGATGCAGCGCAGGAGGCTGCACGCCTGATCTCCGTCTCATACGAGGACCTGCCGGCGGTTACTGATGCGCGGGCGGCACTGGCGGAGGGCGCGCCCCTGGTACACGAACACCTGGGCAGCAACCAGCTCTGTCACATCCCGCTGCGCAAGGGCGACGCAGAGCGAGCGCTGGCCGAGGCCGATATCGTGTTGGAGGAGACGTTCAGCACCTCCTGGCAGGACCACGCGTTTCTCCAGCCGGAGGCTGGTATCGCTTACATTGATGACGAGGGGCGCGTGGTCGTCGAGACGGCGGGCCAGTGGCTGCACGAGGACCGGAGGCAGATCGCGCAGATCCTGCAATTGCCGGAGGAGCGTGTCATCGTGCGCTACGCCGCGATCGGCGGTGCCTTCGGGGGACGCGAAGATCTCTCCATGCAACACCTGCTAGCCCTGGCGAGCTGGAAGTTGCAGCGTCCGACCGCGCTGGTCTGGAACCGCGAAGAGTCGCTCATCGCCCACCACAAGCGCCATCCGTTCACCATTCACTGTCGCTGGGGCGCAAAGAGGGACGGCACGATCACGGCGATGCAGACGGCGTTGATCGCCGATGGCGGTGCCTACGCCTCGACGAGTGTAGAGGTCGTCAAGGCGGCGTCGCTGCTCGCCAACGGCTGCTACGAGATCCCCAATATTCAGGTCGATGGCTACGCCGTCTACACCAACAACATTCCGAGCGGGGCATTTCGCGGCTTCGGTGCGCCCCAGGTCGAGTTCGCCAGTGAGATCATGGTCACACGCCTGGCGCAGGCCCTGCAGATCGATCCGGTTGCACTGCGCCGCCGCAATATCTACCGCGAGGGGAGCATCGAGGCGACCAATCAGCCGTTACCGCCCGGTGTCAGCGCCCTTGAAGTGCTGGAGCGCTGCATTGAGGAGGCGCGACTGCGCTGGGGCTATGGCGAGACGTATCAGCAGGCCCAACAGCCAGCGCCGCATCTGAGGCATGGCATAGGGATTGCCTGTGGCATCAAGAATATCGGCTACTCGTTCGGCTTCCCAGAGCAGGCTACGGCAACGGTCGAGGTGTTCGGCAAGGCGGAACTGGAGCGCGCCGTCGTGCGCGCTGGAGCAGCCGACGTGGGGCAGGGCGCGCACCTCATCCTGCGCCAGATCGCCGCCGAGACGTTGAAGCTACCCTTAGAGAAGGTCACGCTGATCAGTGACGATAGTAGCCAGACGCCCAACATGGGAAGCGCCTCGGCCTCGCGCATGACCTACATGGGTGGGCGCGCTGTCAAAGACGCTGCGGAGGCGGCACGCGCAAAGTGGGGTTACACTGACGACGAAGCGGCGCAAGCAACGGTCCAGTTTCGTCCGGCGGCGACCACCCCGCTCGATCCAGTGACTCACAACGCGGTCCCGAACTACTGCTATGGCTATGCAGCCCAGGCGGTCGAGATCGAGGTGAACCTGCTGACCGGGCAGGTGCAGGTTCTGCGTATCATCAGCGCGCACGATGTGGGAAAGGCCATCAATGTGCAGCAGGTGAGCGGGCAGATCGAGGGCTGTCTGGCCCAGGCGCTGGGCTACGCGCTGATGGAGGATTTCCAGATCCGCGATGGTCACGTCCTGACGCCGCGCCTCAACACCTACCTGCTCCCTACGGTGCTTGATATGCCGACCGATGTGGAGCCTGTTATACTGGAACTGGCGGACCCTGCTGGACCCTTCGGGGCGCGCGGCATGGCCGAACTGCCGCTAGTTTCCTTTACCCCGGCGATTGCCAGCGCTATTCACGAGGCCACAGGGGCCTGGCTCACCCGTCAGCCGATGACGCCCGAACGTGTGCTCGCTGCTATGCAGGAGCGTGGGCAGCGGGATGAAAGCGCTCATTGAGAGATCAAGAAATCAAGAGAGATCGAGGAGGATATATTTGCCATGACTTTACTCCGTATCGTAATCGGTCCCCTGGAGTTTCGCGCGCGCATGGAGGAGGACGATGCGCCTGAGACGTGCGCCGCGTTCAGCAAGCTGCTCCCGTTCAAAAGCAAGCTGGTACACGCGCGTTGGAGCGGTGAGGCGGCGTGGATACCGCTCGGTGAGCGGAACCTGGGCGTCAGCAAATACGAGAACCACACCAGCTATCCCGCGCCGGGCCAGGTGCTGTTCTATCCCGGTGGCTTCAGCGAGACGGAGATCCTCTTCCCCTACGGCGGAACGCGCTTCGCCAGCAAGGTAGGACAACTGGCCGGCAACCACTTCCTGACAATTGTAGAAGGTGCCGAACAACTGCGCGAAGTGGGCCGGCTCGTCCTCTGGGAGGGTGCGCAAGATATTCTCTTCGATGGGCTATAGGGTACTACGCCCGCCCCTGCTCATCTCGTCGAAGACCTGGCCTATGTTGTTGGGCAGGCGCTCGTCGCGGCCTCTGGGCGCGCTCGCCCGCATCGAGGCCGCGACCTTTGAGAGCGTCGTCTCGCGGTCCCAGCCGCTAGCAATGGCCTCGCCAACCTGCGTTCTCAGCGTGATAATCCAGTGGCGCAGATCGGCGAGCGCGGCGGGCGTCTGGATCGGACCGTGACCGGGCAGCGCGTGCTCGGCCCCCAACTGCTCCAGTCGTTCCAGCGCTTCGACCCAGTTTGCGGAGTTGCCGCCGGGCGGCAGGGCAGGCACGATGGCGTTGAAGAGCAGATCACCTGCGAACAGCACGCGCGATTGAGGCAGCCAGGCTACACTATCGCTCGGACTGTGCGCGACGCCGCAGTACAGGAGCTGGACCTCGATATCGCCGATGAAGACCGTCAGGTCATTCTGAAATGTCACCGTGGGCGGCGTAATCTTCACATCGCTCACCAGCGCGCCCATCTGCGGATTCTGCTTCCAGTTAGCAAGCGTCCGCTCGCCCGAGACGACCATATCCTTGCGCACACCCTCGTGCGCGATCATGGGACCGTCCGCGAACACCTGATTGCCATAAACGTGGTCGCCGTGCGGATGCGTATTGAAAAGGTAAAAAGGTCCCTCTTTATGATACGCCCGCGCCGCCTTGCGCAGAGGCGCAGCCTCTGCGGCATTGATGCCGGAATCGACGACCAGGACAGCGCCATTGCGCTCGATGATGCCGCGATTGCAGACGCCGCCGAGGGCGCTCATCACGCCCGGCACGATCTCTTGTAGCGTAAAATCGGCCATAAATACTCCTTTTTCTTTTGCCCCGTTCGGATGCAATAGGGATGGAGCTTGCCTCCATCCGGTTCCTGCTAACGCATTTTTGATCAATTCTGCGATCGGGGTAGGGACCAGCCTCGGCGCGTCCGGATTGATCGTTTTCCTCCTCTCTGATGACGACGTGAAGCAAGAAAGCAGTGAGGTGACGCTCTGACGTGCGCCAGGAAAACAAGAAAACGAGACGGTACACTACTGAGCAGAAGATGAGAAATCTGTTCACGAAAGGAGTGTCCGTCATGCCAATATCATACTATGCCGCACGAGCGAATTTGTATTATCTCCGTAGCGCCGTAGTCATCGCGGGGTCGCGTCTTCGTGTCGCCTCCGCCAAACTATGACCAAGATCCCGATCGCCACCACGGGAGCAAGGACGGTAGAGGGCAAACTGACGGCAGTGAGGGTGGGCGAGAAGCCTTCATTGCCGATGACGATCCCGGTCACGATGTCGCCGAGCCCGGCCACGCAGATCAGCCATCCGAGCCACCCGGGAAGGGACGTGCTTCTCACGATGACGAGCCCGAGGAGGATGAACGTCACTCCCTCCAGCAGGGTGGAGTAGCTGGCCGTTGACCACTCCAGAAATCTCATGATCCTGGCATCCTGGAATGCGCTGGCTTTCTCCAGTGCTGGCGCGCTTGCCCACGCATCAACGGCGTGCTTGAGGCCGATTCCATCGACCGCGAGCCAGACCGCGACGGCGGAACCCGCGGCAATCGTCGCCGCAACCCCTAGCATCCCCAGGACGGAGCGCTTAGCGGAGGTCTCAAGAGCGCGGTACAGCACAAGCAGGCCAGCGAGGACAATCCAGGCTCCGGCGAACTGCCCGAAGTGCACCGCCCCCCAGACGCCGGAGGCGGCAATCCCAGGAAACGTCGCGGCGAGATTGTTCGCGTCACCTCCAGGGGGGCTGGCATGGAAGACCCCGGCCACCGTTCCCAGGATGAGGCCGCTAAGCCACAGCGAGGCTCCGAGCATCAGGAGCCGACGCTGCCCGATTGGATCAACATGGTTCACGCAATACCTCCTGACCGGATACGCCGGCACTCATGCTTTCATGCACCACATGTTCGTTGCCCACGGGGGCAGTGGTCATCGGGAATAACACCGCTGCAGTATTCTGCCCCATTCACACCAACGAGGAGCACTCTAAAGGACAACTCCCTTCTTTGTTGATCTTGACGAGTTTCGACGGTGGATGGCTATCCGGTCGCAACTTCGACCGACTTCTTCATCCGCCAGGCGAGGATCAGAAGCCAGGTGCTCCACGCAAAGACAAAGAGATAGGCGAGGAGTTGTGGAATCGTATTGCTTGCCGAGAAGCCCTCTGAACCGAGTATCCAGCCCTGCATGAGGTAGGTGAGGCCAGACAACCCCATCAGGTAGCCAATCGGCCTCGGGACCCTTGCCGTCCACACAATCACGGTCGCGAACAGGACCAAGGAGAGACCAAACAGGAAGCTGTGATAGCTTCTGGTCCCCCATTCCAGCCACCTGATCGCTTCAGCGCTCGCAAAGCGTGCGGCCTTCTCCGCGATTGGTGCGCTCACCCACGCATCAACCGCCTGCTTGAGGGCGACCCCGTCCACGGCCTGAAGGACGCCGTAAAGCGCCAGCGCCACCACTGCCGAAATGGCAGCGAACCGACCCACCCACCCCGGTGTTCCATGCAGGACGTTGAGGGCGAAGAACAGGACGAGCAGTCCCGCAATGATGACCGCTATACCAGCGAACTGGCCGAGATGGACGGCGGTCCAATCCGCACTGTTGGCGTACTCGGCAAACACGGCGGTGTGGTTATTGGGATTTT
>WNFX01002293.1_pt1 | contig 19390 bp, 20 predicted proteins | sample 5400111 | NCBI WGS metagenome assembly WNFX01 (sample SAMN13153363, study PRJNA577476) | soil metagenome | isolation source: 40 cm soil or saprolite under grassland replicate 1 | place: USA:California | collected 2016-06-15 | reverse complement strand
GAACTGGCTCCCCCTCTTCCTGTTCCACGCTTGTCCCAGTGTGTAAGAGGCAATCCCTCTCCTGCCTATCTTGCTCTTCTGCGACTCAAGGAACAAGAAGCGGGGTTGAGCTCGATCACCACTTAGCGGGGTTCTACCCCTTGGAGAGTCCACGCATCTGGGCCTTTGAAAATCGCCTGAAGCTCTTGGGCATCGTTACTCTTGTCTATGCATTTCTTCTTCATCTTCTTGATCCGATACATAAAGCACTCGTACAATCCACTATACATCTCAAGTGCCATAGAACAGGGAAGAGGTGCAAGAATATTCTTGCACCTCTGTATCGACTTCGCTGGGCGATGAGCCGTCTCTGGGATGACGCTCGCCCACTCCTGAAAAGCCTTTCCCCTCCTCCCAGAGAAGCACTTCGGGCCTTCGCTTTTTTATCGGGCTAGAAGCGCTCCTCAAAAATTCGGGATGACTCATAAATACGCGCTCCTCCTCTTGACAAAGGAAGCACTGCTGGTTTAATATGTGTACATACACTTTTACAAAGAGGGAAAGAAATGGCTAGGCCGGACTTTTTTGATGTACGTCAATGCGTGTGCGCGGCCCTTCGTCGTGCTGATCGCGCAATTACCCAAACCTATGACGAGATCCTTGCTCCGAGCGGTCTGCACATCACGCAGTTTACGCTGCTCGCGGGCCTTGCTCAGGCTGCTCCCATCTCTATCAACCGCCTAGCGGAACTGATGGGGATGGATCGGACGACCTTGACGCGCAATCTCGGCCCGTTACGAAAGCCTGGATGGGTTCGAGTTGAGGAGGGCGAAGATCATCGGGTGCGGGTTGTAACACTCACCGAAGAGGGCAAACAGGTTCTTGCGCAGGCCATGCCATTCTGGCAGCAGGCCCAGAAACAGATGATTCAACAACTTGGCTTAGAACATGTTGAGGCATTACTCGCTGAACTCTCAACGGCGGTCGAGTCAAGTCACTAGCGCCTTCTTTTTTTCTCTTATTACGTGTAATTACATCTATTAAGGAGAACGTCTATGAACCTTGCATTTCTTGCATTTTTGGTCAGTGTGGTGGTTAGCCTGCTTTCCTTCACACTGATTGCTTCCTGGTATGTTGTTCCCCGTTTGTCGAAGCAACCGTATGTGCAGGCATTACTCCCATTGGTCCTGCTAAATGTGTTTCGGACAGAGGGTTTTGTGTTTCTGCTCCCACAGGTGATGGGAGGGACCCTTCCGTCTTACTTTGCCGTCTCCACTGCTTATGGCGATGTCTTCACGGCCGTCTTAGCTTTGCTGACTGCCCTCGTGCTACGGCTTCGGCCAGGGTTGGCCCTCCCGCTTGTTTGGCTGCTCAACATTGTGGGGTTCGCCGATCTGTTGTTCGCCATATACAAAGGCGTGGTAGTCGGCTTTCCATCCTTCCACGTTGGGGTTGCTTGGTTTATCCTAACTGTGTATGTGCCGCTCTTAATAGTGAACCATGTCGTTGTCTTCTGGTTCCTGCTGCGGGTTGTGCCACCCGCTGTCAAGATTGCTCCTGCCCCACTAAACGCGCTTGCCAGTGTACAGGAAGGCGCTCCCAACAGGCAATAACGATGGTGAGGAGCCGCGAGCCGTCGATCATGGTGAGCCAGCCTCGTGAGTGGCCAATTTCGCCCGCGTGGATGGCCTCGCTGGTGAAGGTGGAGGTGGTGACGAAGATGAGCTCGCGGGCGGCAAAGTTTTCGTGTGCGCCCATACATTCGCGGATCTGGGGCGAGCCAACCGTGGTGCGAGGAGCGTAGCGTTTGCATTGCACAATCAGGACATTGCCGAGCATATCCTTGCCGATTAGATCGGCTCCAGGCCCTTGAGTACGAATGGATACTGTTGCTAAATTGCCAATCTCACCCCCGGCGTTTTCAGTGCAGCAAATCGCGAGGTGCGTGTCTTGGCATGAGGGACACCAGCCATCCAAGAGGCGAAGCGCACAATGTTGATGGCACCAGCAGTCAAGATATGTTGCAGATGCGTTTTCGCTTGCCCGATGTAGCGAGATCGGCGTAATCCAAACGCGCGGGTCCCTTGAGAAATGGTTCCCTCAATGCCAGCTCTTCGGTCATAGCGTGTCTTCCATTCTGGCGTTGTTTGCAGACAGCGAACCCGCTGCAACATCTCGTGATCGGTCTGAACACGCAAGGTAACGTGTCTGGGTGACTCCGCCGCCTTGGTACACAACGAACGAACGGGGCAGAGGCGGCAATCGGTTCGAGAAAACTTGACGCTGATGATCGGAGTACCCCAGGCATCGAGATGCGGTGTCCAGCACGTATTGAGCTTTCCTTGAGGGCAGACCACCTGGTGGGCTTCCCAATCCACGGTGAAATGGGTGAGATCATAGCCCTGGTCCGCCTTCGCCTGCCAACTGGAGTCGGGCCTCATAGGCCCAATCACCTCGATACCTAAGTCGCGCTGACTCTTGACCAGCAGGTCGGCATCGACATAGCCTGAATCCAGGAAATGTTCGCTTGGGAGAAGGTCCTTTTTTGCTAAGGCATCGTGAATGGGAGCCGAAAGCTCACTATCGGTGATCCCGGCTGCGGTCGTTTCCACATGAGTAATGAGGTGAATCTCCTCGTCTTCACAGGTTTCCGTAAGATGAACTTTATACCCTGTCCAAGTAATTGAGCGTTTATTGCCAAAACGTGCTTCTGGATCGTAGGGCGAATCAAAATGCAGCCCGGCAGGAGGAAGATCTTCGGCTTTGCGCCAGCATAACTGTCCCTCCTGAGCATAGTATTGAAACACCCACGTTTGTCGTAGTGTTTGGACAGCAGGAAGTTCCCAGAGATAGGCAGGGGCTGATGAATCGTAGAGGGCGGAGAGGAGCCGAGAGCCATCCGCGCCGATCAATTCAGCATACCCCTTGCGAGCCTCTTGCCCTTTGGGTAAACGAGAGTCTTCAATTCTGGTGCTGTAACGATCAAACCACTCCGGCGCTACCTGCTCACGTAGCCACTCAGGTGCGATGCTGGCAAGCGTATTGAGCGCCGCACGCAGCGTCTCTCCAACACATTCGAGCCGGTTGAGGGTGCGGATTGCTGCTAGCACATGGGTTGAGTCGGTTCGCTGCTTTCCACGAGGCTTGAGCAATCCTTGCGTTCTGAACCTCTCTAGCATCGCTTCTAGGAAGGTCATCTCAGCCGAACCAGCAAGCAAACGTCCTCGAAATTTCGAGAGAACTGAGAAGTCGAAACCCGGATCGGCTAGATCCAGGTTCAGCGCATATTTCCAGTCGATCCTGCTACGAACAGCCTCTGCTGCTTGCCGGTCGGAGAGCCCTTCGATGAATTGGAACACACAGACCAATGCTAATTGCCAGGGGGCTTCAGCCGGCCGTCCTCGTTTGGGAAAGAGGGCAGCAAAGTTCTGATCGTCGTACAGAGTGCCTAATTGATCCCGCATGGTCAGATAGATATTGCCATGAGGGAAGGCTGCACAAGCCACTCGAACTGTTTCTTCAGGGATAGAGCCGACTACGTGTGGATGCATCGACATCGGAACGCTCCTTTCTCCAGGCGAGACTCATTCTCTTCTGGGGTCTATCGTAGCAGACTTCTGCCCAATTTGCACCTCCAGCAATTTAGCAACAGTATCCATTCGTACTCAAGGGCCTTATTGCACATTTTGGCCAGGATCTTAGCCCTACCTCATCCACAAGCCAACTCGGCGAGCTGCCTGTTGTTTCGCAAGGAAAGGAGCGTATCCAAAAGTACGCTCACAAGCGCGATCGAAGAGACGCGTGTATTGGATACGATCAAGTACTCGTTCTGCAAGATCTCGTTCCCACTGTTGCACGAATGGGATGGTTTGCGGCACTACTTCTTCTACTGTGATATCGAGGGATTTTCCTGCTCGAAGAAGCTCTGAGAGCAAGGGATGCTGCACACACAGATGCGCTGGCGGATAGAGGTGTCCTGAATCCTGACGGGCAAACACAAGAGCGTCAAAGAGCACCAGCAGAATGTCTGCTTCTCCTGGTGGATCTTGCAAGCTTCCAAATGCAAGAATTTTTCCAGTGGTCTCATCACTGACCAGAAGAAGAAACGGCTTGCGGGTTCCTTGTGTCGTGCGTACCCGAACTGAGGGCTCTTGCCAACTGATCCGCCAGGTTGTTTCTTGCACCTGGATTCGGTCTCGTGAGAGGTGGGAGGCTCGATGATGCCAGAAGGAACAGCACACGCCTATAAATTTTGAAATTCCATGAGCGGAATCTTGATAATTACATGGGCGGCAAAACGAGCAAGAGGGTGCAGGAACGTTTTTGCGAATTGCCAGAAGATAGCTCTTTCCGCTCTGCTGGCTGTTCCTGGCTTCCTGTGGACTCACCCACCGAATTGTCAAAATTCTTCAGAATCCGCCCATTTAATTCCAAAATTTACAAACTGGGGCAGGAGGGTCGCTATTTCTTTAGCTTGAATCGCTATCTTTTTGTGTCGGAAAAACCAGCCTGAAACGCAAGGGCCGTTTACTGTTGGGATTCACAGATTCTGCCCCTCTGTCTCTTTCGAGGGCATTTCATAACTCAAAACTCTCCCAAAGATGAGCTAAGACGCGCTTAGGGGACCGGATGAGGTCAGGACGGCCAGCCTGTTGGGCCGCCAAAGCGACAATGATGGTAGCCGTGTACGTCAAGGCCACCTGTGTGGTAATGGCGGACCAACCGGACAACGGCGGACGTTGGAGATGAAAGAAGAGGAAAACGCGTCCGAAGAAGCGCTCGATACTGCTGCGCTTGCCCAATTCTTCTTTGGTCCAGGTCGGAGGCAAGCAGGAGCGGTTTTTCTGACGTTTGGGATTCCAAGGAATGACAGCAATAGCACCCAGGACGGTGTGGATCCACATGATCAAGCGCAACCCCCAATAGGCTGCATCCAAGCGGATGATACGGGGACGGATGTGGTAGAGCTGCACAGCCCACGCCAATAGTGGTTGTGCAAAGGGAGCATCATGGGCATTGGCAGGAGAGAGCAAAAAGAAGATGGGCAAGCCAGAACCGCGGCAGAGCAAGGTATGCACGCGATAGCCCAACAACAGGGGACGAGGATGCTGAGCGGGAGCATGCCCAAAGGCGGCGTCAGGATCACGGCGTCTCCAAGCCAGGATGGGAGCACTGTCAATAATGAGATCACGAGCCCCAATGAGCCGCCTTCGAATGGCTTGCAGAACTGTGAGGATGAAGAGAGATTCGTGCAGAAGGGCTCCAGCCGTGCGGCGACGTTTGCACTGCTGCGATGGGCTGGGAATGCGCAGGTGTCCACCTTTGTCCAACGGCAAGCCACACGCCAAGGCCAAAGCAGGCCAGTCCTGCAACCAGTCGTGCATATCTTGATACGATAAGCACCACAAGGTACGCAAGAGGCTGATCAGTAGCAAACTCTCCTCACGGTAGGTGCGCGGAGCTCCGCCTGGACCGGCAGGCAATGGAGGCTGACAACGACGCTGTGCTAGATGAACAGCCAAACGACATAGCAGGAGCAGATGTAACGTCGTGACTAACGTCAGAGCATCAATGTGTAAAGCGGGGCCAAGCCGGGCTTGTGCTCGTTGGTATGCTGGTGAAGGTACTGGTGCCTGATGGTCAACAACAGCTAAAGGCATCATAGATCTGATCTCGCTTTCCCAGGGAGCTAGCCTCGTCCAGGCTAGCATCCCTTACTTTGCCAGCTTCGGAAACGCCCTTGCACAAGGAACGAAAGTGCATCTACTCCCTCTGTTCGTTCAGTATCTGAAGAGTTTTCGCTTGCACCTCCTGCAAGCTGAGGCCAAAGCTTTCCAGCACGCCTGATCCTCTGCCTTCTCCTTCACGGAGCAATCCTACCAACAGGTGTTCGGTCCCAATGTAGTGATGATTGAGGTGCCGTGCTTCATCAACGGCAAGCTCGATCACTTTCTTCGCGTGTGGGGTGAGGCCGATTTCACCAAGAACGATGTGAGATCCACGACCAAGACGGTCTTCGACTGCCTTACGGACTTTCTCTAGATCGACACCAAGGCTGGTGAGAACTTTCCCGGCAACGCCTTCACCCTCACAAACAAGGCCAAGCAAGAGATGCTCAGTTCCAATGGAGTTGTGGCGGAGGCGCTGAGCTTCTTCCTGAGCAAGGCTCAAAACGTTTCGGGCTCGCTCTGTGAACTTGTCACATCTATCTCTCTCGTTCATTCGTGCGTTCTTCCTCTTTCCACGCAGGCCAACTCTCGGAGAGATCCAACCCAACAACCTACCGACAGAGCAAGGTAATCTATAGACTGTCATCCTGTGATCCTTTCTGGTTTCATGCTCTCACCTGCATCACCCGACAAGCGTCAACTGGTTCTCCTTGGCCTCCACTCGTGTCCCACATACTCGCTCAATGCGTTCCACAAGGGAAGGCTCACCCCATCGTCTGCGCCCAGGTGTCCGGCTACGATCCGCCAGTGCGTGCAAACCGCTACAGACCTGCTCGCGACCCAACCAGAGCACCATCAACGTATCCGCATGGAAGGCGATTGAACGTGCTTGTGTATGCAATAACCACGTAACGCTTGCACAGAGCGCCGTGGCGATAGGAAATCCAATAAGAGGTACATGGTGCATCCAGAACAAAGTCAGCGTTAGACCTGCTAGCAGCACAACACTAGCGAGAAGAAGGCGGCCAAGCGTATAGGTTGGCTTGCGAGCACACATGGAGCGTGCTAACCCTGTCGCTAGCAGGACATCTAGTTCGGTCTGCCCCATCGTTGTTACAGCGTTTACTGGCAAGAGGAGCCGAATGGTGTGCCTACCCAGCCAGGAGCTCTGTACGACTGGCTCGCTTCCTTGCGGCATAAGTCGGCACCCTAGCATCGATGGAATATAAGGTATACGAGCTTCATAAGCGATACGAGCAAGAGCCTCTTGAAGAGACGTGGGAACGTCTGCTTGTAATCTTTTTCGTGGAAAAGACCAGCGAAAGTGGCATCTTCGTCCTGCCTCTTCTTGTGAAGCGAGTTGAAGGCGCAGCTTCTGCCACGAAGATGCTGATAGGGGTTGTTCTCGCAACGGAGGGCCGTAGTAGGCGCTCAGGCGCTTCTCTAGATCGAACGGCCCTTGTTGCCTACTTTTACCGAATTTTTGTTCTTTCATAGCAAATCACCTCTCTCCATCGTTCAACAGGATACGAAGACGTTCACGCGCACGGTTCAGTCTGGATTTGACCGTACCTACAGGCCAGCCCAGCACCTGCGCAATGTCAATTTCAGTGAGGTCCGCTCCATAGCGTAATGCAATGACTCTCCTCTGCTCGGCATGCAATTGTGCTAAAGCTTGTTGGACTTCTTCACGTTGAGCTACTTGTTCTTGCAGGTCGGCCTGTTCCATGTGACTATCCGAGTCCAGTGGAACTTGGGACTCAAGAGCACTATCCAGGGAAAGAGGTCGCAGATATGTCCGCTGTTTCTCCATCACATCAAGCGCGTGACGATAGAGAATACGCATCAGCCAGGGGCGGAACGGACTACCCTTCTGGAAACGCGGGAGTCCACGCCATGCCAGGAGAAACGCTCCCTGGCAGATCTCTTCTGCCAGCGCACGCTGATGACATAAGCGCAATGCCGCTGCCATAGCCGCAGCATGATGGGCCTCCCAGAGTTGCCGAAATGCCTCCTGGTCTCCGTGAGCTGCGCTTTCGATGAGTTCCGTCTCGCAGGTAGCCACTCATTTCCTCCTTCTGTAGCAATAGTACAGCGAAAGGAGGGCAAAAGGTTCCGAACTGGTAGAGCCTTTCTAAAGCATCTAGCGTACATGAGGTGAGTGATACTCAACATTGGTCAATTTACTGTAGTTTTTCAGGTTAGGAAATGCTCTCTCTTTCGGCAGAAATGGTCGCCTCAAGCAAAAAAAAGTAATCACATACCTGCTCTTCGGGTGCCTTTTCTGCCGGGTGTCTGGCAACAAAAGATCCAAGCACTCCTTTCTACCCCAAATGAGAGCGTCCAACGAATCAGGTGCATATTCTTGCATAGCATCACCTGAGATGCGTGAACTCTCTGAGTAGAGAAGAGCAGCAGAACCAGCACCCGTTTTCGAATGGTCTCATGAGTACCTCGCCGGGTGCCTACCCTACAGCATTGGGCCAACTTGTTGATGGTGTAACAAGCGAGGACAAGATGGTCGGACCATTCCTATCCTGTCAGCTTCTTCACGAAAGGCCCCTTAAACTGGCGTCGAGGAGCGGCTCTGTGCCGATGCAGCAGAGGTCCGTTAGAGTTGAAGGGACTCACCTCAGGTTGAACAGGAGTCAGTGGCTCTTTCATACCGAATTGGAGTGTATAGAATTGATAGTAATATCCACGTGCGGCCAGGAGCTGCGCAGGAGTACCTGCTTCGACGATCTGGCCCTTGTCGAGTACGAGAATCAGGTCGGCACGCTGAATGGTAGAGAGACGATGTGCGCTCACGAGCGTTGTGCGCCCGGCCATGAGTCGCTCTAACGCCTCGACGACAAGCTGCTCGGATTGTGCGTCCAGGCCTACCGTTGGCTCGTCAAGCAGCAGGAGAGGCGCTTGCCGCAGGATCGCTCGCGCAATAGCCAGACGTTGACGCTGTCCGCCAGAAAGTCCTACGCCATGCTCCTCCAGAATGGTATCGTACCCCTGGGGAAGTCGACGAATAAACTCATCGGCATATGCCTGCTGAGCAGCCGCAATAATCTCTGCTTCGCTCGCCCACGGTCGCCCATAGGCAATATTTTCGCGCACACTGGCACGGAAGAGCATGGGCTCTTGCGGGACCAGTGCTATTTGTTGGCGCAAACTGCTCAGAGTGAAGTCGCGGATGTCTCGCCCGTCAATCAGTATCTGCCCTTCCTGAGGATCATAAAAGCGCTGGATGAGGTGCAGGATGCTGCTCTTACCAGCACCAGAGTGACCAACCAGGGCCACCATCGCCCCCGGAAAGATGTGGAACGATATATTCTGCAAGGCTGAGCGCTTCTGGGTATAGCTAAAACGCACCTGCTGGAACGTGATAGCGCCTTGCAAGCGGGGTATGGATCGTGCGGTGGGAGAATCAACAATTGCCGGAGCGGTCCCGAGCAGATCCGCCACACGCTCGGCAGAGGCAGACGCACGCGTCAACGTATTGCTGAATTTACCCATCTGGCGCAAGGGGCTGTAGATAGTACGTAGATAGGCACTGAAGAGCAGCAGATCCCCAATGCTTATCTGTCCCAGCATGACCAGTATGCCACCTATCGTCAATGCTGCCAGATTTCCCGTGTCGGTCATCAGACTCACGACAGATGGCAGGCCCGACTGGAGACGAGCGGCAATTGTCCCGAAGTGTAATGCTTTCTTCGTATGCTCCTCATACTTTTGTTGGGTGTAAGACTCCATGCCAAATGCCTGCACCACACGAATGCCCCGCAGGTTTTCTTGGACCACCGCATTGGCATCGCTCTCGCAGCGTCTTGTCTGCCGTGCCATCTGCTTAATGGCACGCAGGTACCGCCGCAGGACAAGGTAAACGATGAACGCGCTCACCAGCCCAAGCAGACCGAAAGAAAGGTTGATAATGAGAAGGACGACCAGCATGCCAACAACAAGCATCACATTAAACAGCAGCAGTGGCAAGGCCGTTACCAACATGTCCTGGATGGACTGGATATCCGAGGTCAGGCGCGTCATGAGATTACCCAGGCGTTGTTGATCATAGAAAGCCGGGGTGAGTTGCTGGAGATGGGCAAAGAGTGCACTACGCAAACAGAAGATGACGCGCTGTCCTATTGTTGCCAGCAGACGCATACCCATGTAGGTAGAACCAGCGCTGATCAGAGCGAGTATCAGCAAAGCAGCGCAGAGCACGATAAAGAGGTACAGGTGATTCTGGGCCAGCGCCTGGGGTATTATCAGCGACCATGGCTTACGCAGGTGCTTGCCCAGTAATACATTATCAAAGAGGAGCTTGATCGGCCAGGGCGAGGCCAGGTCAGTCAGAGTATCCAGTATCAAGATTGCCAGGGCGAGGCCGATTTTCCAGCTATAGGGACGGATATAGGGCCAGAAGACCTGCACTCCCCCCCTCCGGTGCTTGAAGATTTTCATACCTGTACCCCCCGGGAAAGATGATCCTTCTGCAGGTGACACGTGTCATTGAGCAGTCGCACCACATAGCGGTCGCCCCGTGCGTCGACGACGGTTATCGAGCCTGGTTGACACTGCAGATGTGCCACTGTCGACAGCCCGGCACCCAGGGCATGACAGAGCAACACACGGATGATCAGGCTATGCATGACCAGCACTACCTTCTCGCCTGCGTGCCGTCCCATGACGGCCTTGAGTGCAGGGATCGTACGCTCAGCCGCTTCCTCAAGTGTCTCACCGCCAGGGGGACGTGCTATGACAGGGCTCTCCTGCCAGCGCTGGTGCAGTTCAGGATCGCGTGCTGTAGCCTCGCTGCTTATCAGTCCTTCCCAATCACCGAAGCTGAGCTCGCGAAAGGCAGGTTCAGGAGCAGCAGTCAACCCATGTGAAGCGGCGATGCAGGTCGCCGTCTCGACCGCCCGGTCCAGCGGGCTACACACGACGCTTGCCAGGCGGAGCGGCTCAAGGGCAGTGGCAAGGCACCTGGCCTGCGACCAACCCGTGGCCGAAAGCGGTACATCAGCGGTGCTACCCTGGTAGCGTCCGCTTTCCGTCCATGCCGTCGCACCGTGCCGCACCAGGATCAGGCGGGTGCGTGAAGTGCTCTCACTCATGGCATCACCTTCGAGGCAGATCGGGCAGGTCGCTCGGCTCGGAGCCGCTGTATCAACTCAGCTACGCGCACCGCATTCCCTGACCACGTGTACTGCTGGCCAACAAGCGTGGCTCCTGCACGACCCATCTGTGTCCTCTGCGCCGGATTGCGGATCAGCTGCAGCAGATGGGCTGTCAGTGTCCTGGTATCGTCAGGTGGGTACAGTAAGCCATGCTGTCCGTGCTTGACAATCTCTACGATTTGGCCCAGATGCGGGGCCACCACTGGCAGTCCGGCGGCCATATACTCGAAGACCTTCAGTGGAGAAAAGTAAAAACTCCCCTGATCCGGGCCTGGTGCACGGTAGGGGGCCACGGCTATGTCCATCGCAGCCAGGTAAGCGCCTATCTGCGCGTGCGGCACCTGACCAGTGAAGATCACTGTTCCCGCCAGATCTGGTGCTGCTGCACGTAGCCGCAGCGTCTCAGCCTGCGGTCCATCGCCGACGATCAGGAGGCGTAGCTGCTTGTCACCGAGAGCAGCGAAGGCTTCCAACAACAGATCGACCCCATGCCAGGGTTTCAGACTCCCCACGAACCCGGTCACTACGGCTGCACCCAGGTCATGCCTCGCGCGCACCGCTGTAGCCACCTCGTTTCCTCTGGCGGCGAAGAGCAGGGGATCAACGGCATTGGGCAGGACTGTGACACGCTCAGAAGACGCTCCTCCAGCAATGGCATAGTCGCGTACGGGCGCAGAGACGGCCAGAATGGCGTCCGCCCCGGAGAAGACCTCACGCTCGATGGTCCGTGCTACGTCGGGCAAGGCCAGGCCCCAGGAGCGCTGTCGCTCTTCAATGAGTGGTGCGTTCAGCTCTACGATGTGCGGCAGGTGGCAGGTGCGGGCAACCCGTGCTCCCGCATTGCACAGCAGTGCGTAGCGCTCATAGAGAGCATCTGGCTGCAGGGTATGGCACAGGCTCGTCACTCCCTCCCCCAGCGGTCCATTCTGCAGGAGACGCTTGAGTTCCGACCCAGGCTTTTCCGAGAGGCCCGACCGAGCAAAAGCCAGATCGCCAAGCTGTCCCAGTCGGCGCGCCTCTGCATCAGGAGCCACCTCCACTAGCTTCGTCGCTAACTGATTGCCCTCGCCACGCCTAGTGCAGACAACGGTAACGGTGTGGCCCGCCTCGGTGAGGGCCCTCACCAGGGACCGCACATGCGTCGACGCTCCCTTGAAGCCCAGGACCGGGATACCAGGGTCGGCACACAGATAGAGGATGCGCAGTGGACTCACATCCGCTCTCCTTCGACTTGAAGCTGCCCCTGCCGAGTTGGCCCCATCGGTGTGGGGGACACTGGGGCTACTCTGGTACCCCCCGTATCCAGCAGTTCGACCATCCGTCTCAGATGCAAAGGAGCATCGAAGTGCTCAATCACTCGTTTCCTTCCATCGGCTCCCAGGCGGGCACGAAGGGCACGACCATGCAGGGGATCGAGCACCTGCTCCAGAGCGTCTGCCAGCGCAACCTCATCACAGGGGGGCACGAGCAGACCGCTACGGTCATGTTCGATCAGTTCTGGAATACCCGAAACGTCCGTGGCCACCACAGGCAGGCCAACGGACATAGCTTCCATCAGCACATTTGGGATACCATCGCGATCGCCGTTCTCCAGTACATGCGGTGACAACACAAACAGATCCGCCTCGCGGTAGATAGCGATCAATTCCTCCTGTGTGCGAGCACCCTGCAATTGCACACCGTCGCCCAGGCCAAAGGTGTCAATAAGCTCGGCCAGCTCGTCCCTTTGCGGCCCGCTCCCGTAGATCGCAAGCGTGTAGCGACAGCCGCGCTGATGGAGGAGGGCACCGGCGCGGATGAGATAGGAATACCCCTTCTTCTCCACTAACCGACCTACGGCGATCATGCGGATCGGGGTTGCAGTCTCTGCGCTCTCCCCCCGATCTTTGGTGCCTGGGGCAGGACAAAAGCGCTCAGTCGCTACGCCATGGTAGACAAGACGGATCTTTGCCCGGTCTGCAGGTCCCGCCAGTTCGCGGAGGTAGGCAACGTTGTGGGCAGTACAGGTGGCAACGAACCGTGCGGCGGCTATTTTGACCGTCAGCAGATCGGGGGGCGACAAGTAGATATCCTTGGCATGGCCGGTGAAGCTGAAGGGGATATCGCCCAGAAGGGAGGCAAAGTGAGCCACCGAGGTTGGTCCGTGGGCGAATTGGGCATGGACGTGTGATACGCCATGCTGGCGCAGCAACGTGACCAGCCGCGCAGCTTCAAAGAGATGCATGAAGGTACTCCGGTGGCGACGCCGTGCTAGCACATAACTCAACGTGCGCAAGTAGCGCCAGGGTGCGGTGCGCAGCAGAGCCAACTGCGCCACGAGCAGGACGCATAGATCCGCACGCGTTCCTGTACGCAGGTAGCTCACGGGAGCCTGTACTTCGTTGATCGCGGCCTGAGCGGCAGGCTCGTGTGGATCCATCAGGGCATAGATGCGCACCCGCAGGCCAGCGCGCTCTAGACCCAGGATCTCGTTGAGCACAAAGGTCTCCGAAAGGCGTGGCCAGCGCTTCACCACAATCCCGATCACGGAGGCGAAAGCCTTAGCGTTGCTCATAGCAACGCCCCTTCCTCTCCCACAGCCTGCACCGCGACAGAGGGCACGAGGTCGACCAAGATGGGGACCAACCGATCGAGTCCATTCTGCAAGACCGACGCCCCAGCAATGGGCCGCTGCGCAGTTTGGTATTCTCTTCGCAGGCCATGCTTGTGCACTATGGCGTGCTTCACAGCCTCTCGAAGGTCATGAGGAGTCGTCTGCTCCAGCAAGAGCAAGTCGACCAGACCAAGCCGGGCAAAGGCCTGGGCACGAAGGAGTTGCTCGGTTCGGGGACTGGTTCGCGGGATCACGACAGCACGCGTGCCGCTACCCGTAACCTCGCACAGGCTGTTATACCCGCCCATGGTCACGACAGCATCCGCTGCGTGCATAAGGGAGGGCACGTCGCGCTCGAATGGGCGGATGATTACCGAAGGCAGACCCCTGCACAGGTTTTCGAGCCGTCTGCGCTGGGCATCTGGCAGGAAAGGCCCGGTCACCAGCAGGCTGGTCCAGCCAGCAGGCTCTAGACGAAGTGCCTGCACATAGGCTTCCAGAAGCGCCATGCCGTCACCACCACCACCAGCGATCACCAGCACCAACGGATCATCCGCACCGAGCCCGATTTTCCGGCGGACTTCATCAGCAGGGGTGATGGGGTCATCGCGCCGGATATAGCCACAGAAGCTGGTGCGTGCAGCAGCTGGCGCAGGCAACTCATACGCCGTGATCGGGTTGCAGACATCTGGCACGCCATAGATGAGCAGGCGGTCGTAGAAAGTCTCCAATGCCGCGTAGACTGCCTGCTCGCGCCAGGTTCTGCAAACCACAGCAGGTTCGTCAAGGATATCGCGCAGGCCCAAGACCACCCGAGACTGCGGGAGATGGGCCCGCACGTATTCCAGCGCCGGACGCAACTCGCCGCGCATCCCCAGTGGAGCGTGGTCAACGAGTAGCAGATCCGGCTTGAAGCTCCTGACTGTTTCCAAAATCAGGCCCCGGCGCAGAGCCAGCACGTCGGATGGAGGGATGGTGAGCCCTTGCGCCACATAGTGTTCATGACCCAGTTTGGTCACAGTAGGCAACTTGATGATGTCCGCACCCGGCGGCAAGTCGAACTGCTGTACCGCCTGCGAACCTGAGAGGAGCAACAACGCGACACCCGGTAGTGCATGGGAGAGACGTCCAGCGATAGCGAGATTACGGCGCAGATGCCCCAGACCAAAGGTATCGTGCGAGGAGAGCAGGATGCGCGGCGCATGGCTTGTGCCCCGCGCTACTGGCTGCTTGCTACCAGCGTGAGTGAGGGGTTGGGCAACCAGGTGGATACGGCGCTCCCGCTGCTCTTCCAGCCCACGCTGCCAGGCTACCTGCTGCGCCAGTCCATCTCGCAGTGCAGAGGACGGGACGAAGTCCAGCGCCCTGGCAACACGCGAGCAGTCAGCTCCCGTATGGTCGACATCGCCTCGCTGGGCAGGCCCGTGTCGCAGACGAGGTGTGCGTCCAACCAGTTCTCCCAAGAGGGACAGCAGCGCGTTGACCGTAACCCGCGAGCCGCCACCAACATTAAAAATGCTCCCGGCGACCGTATCGATGCATTCGGTAGCACGCAGATTAGCAGTCACAATGTCGGCGACATAGGTGAAATCGCGGCTTTGTCCACCATCCCCATACACGGTGATCGGCGCGTTGTGGAGCAGGGCGTAAATAAAGCGATTGATCGCCATGTCGGGGCGTTGCCGTGGCCCATAGACCGTGAAATAGCGCAGTACCACCGTAGGAATACCGAAGTTCTGGTTATAGAGTGTGCAGAGATGCTCTCCCGCTAGCTTGGACATACCATAGGGTGACAGTGGCTGCGGGCGGGCGTCCTCACACATCGGTAGGGGACTGTTGCCGTAGACTGAGGAGGACGAGGCGTAGATGAAGGCACGCGGCGGACGGTGTGTGAAGGCTTCGAGCAGCCTTTGTGTGGCGGTCACGTTGTGGCGGATGTACGGACTAAAGCCAGCCCCCCAACTGGCACGCACCCCTGCTTGTGCTGCTTGATGGAAGACCAGATCGATACCCTGTACCACAGGACCAAGCTCAATGTCGACCAGATCACCTTCGATGAAGGTGAAACCGTCACCTTCGAGCAATGGTGCCACGTTTCGCCGCTTGAGGTCCGTGCTGTAATAGGGAACCAGGCAATCGACACCGATCACCTCATGGCCGGCGTCCAGCAAGCGTTCGGCCAGATGCGATCCAACGAAGCCTGCTGTGCCGGTAACTAGACAACGCATTGAACAGTCCTTTCTACAGAAAAAGCCCTCTGCAAGGTGCATGAAGCGAAAGATCGAAATAGATGGATTGTGTTTCGACCAAGAGCGTAGTATGGTTTACCGTCATGACACCCTTGGAGCTGAGACGGCTTCTCAAGGCTTTGGAAGCTGTAGAAAGGTATTTTCGCTTATGTTCCACAGGCTCGCCGAATTGATGGGAGATGACTTCGAGGTTGTTAGCTTTGCCAAGTGCATTTGTGTTTAGATCCAAGTGTTGCATAGATTCCCCTTTCTGTTTATGAGAAGAGTGCAGGATACCGAGAGTGCATGTATGGAATTTGATCCAGAATATGAGTCAGATGACACTCGCTGTCAGGGCTGGTGGATCTGGCTCTTCGACTAACGAGCGAGAAACCGCAGGCTCATCGAGCACAGCATTCAGGTCGTCTATCTGGTGGGTGAGCCAGGCCGTAAGATCCTGTCGCTCCACCACCTGGCGGCCCAGCCCTGCTTTGGCTTGTCGGTCAGCAGCAGGCAAGGTCAACGCCATATACAGCGCCTGTGCGGTCTCCGTAACGTCGGTAGGGGAGATCGCAAGGGAGGCTTTTGCTAACTGCTGAAAGGCTCCCGCCGTCCGCGAAAGGACCAGGACGCCGTTGCGCTCATTGACGACTGGCCCCTCTTTAGCAACCAGGTTCATGCCATCGATAAGAGGATTGACCAGCAGCACATCATAAAACTGCAGCGCAGCAAGTGCGCGCGTGCGATCGTTCTCACAGAAGGCATAGATAGGTCTCCATTCGTCTGTTCCATACTTGGAGTTGATGGCTTCGATGAGCTTGAGCACGTCGTGATAATAGCGCTTATACTCAGGTAAGGATTGGCGGGAAGGGACAAGGAAAGCCAGGAACCTCACCTTGCCGTGCAGTTCCGGATGCTCCTCCAACATCTGTGCATAGGCCTGAAAACCGCGCACAATATTCTTGGTGGGGTCGATCCGGTCTACGCGCATAATCGTCTTGTCGCACAGCAGTGGCCGGATCTGCTGTGCAGCTCGTTTCCCTGCCATGCTGCGCACAAGCTGGCGTTCTGCCTCCACCGAGACGGAGATAGGGTAGGCCCGTGCGCGAATGAGGTGCCCTTGCCACTCAACGGTGCCCTCTTCAAAATCAACGTCGGTATCTTCGAGAAGAGTGCGTGCCCCCTCTAAGAAGTTGCGGGCGTCGCGCTCGGCCTGGAAGCCAATGATGTCGTTGCCCATCAGGCCCCGGTAGATGTCCTGGACGACATTGCTGGGGAGAAACTGCCAACAGCGGACATCGGGCCAGGGAATGTGCATGAAGTGATGAATGACTATCTTCGGGTGATGCCGGCGAATCATTGTTGGGGCCAGGTACAGGTGGTAGTCGTGTACCATGACCACCACGGACCCTTCTTCGCGCTCGATCTCGGCAGTCACCGCTTGAGCAACCGCTTGGTTGGCAATCGTGTAGCCATTCGCCCAGGCATCTTGCAACCCACGCGCCGCCGCAGCTGCGCTGGGATCATACAGGTAATGCTGTAAGAACCAGAGAACACGATTACTGATCTTCTCATAGTATTTTTGGTATACCGTCTTGGGGACAGCGACGTAGCGTAGCTGCATACGTTGACTGCTCAGGGGCGAGGAGAGTAATCCTCCATTCTGCCGTGCTTCCTGGAGGGCTCTGCGGTCTCCTTCAGTCATGGCCAAGGCCACCCAGCTCACGTCCAGGCCGGTTCCTGTCTCAAGGAGGGCTGTCACCAGGCCACCGGCCCCACGGCGGTGCTTGAGCTCGTTATCCTGGCTAAGGTAATATTCAACAGGACCACGATTCGTAGCGATGATAAGACGATCTGCATGGAGCTGTTGTGATGCCAGGGCATGCCTCTTGAATTGTGCGGACATAGGTTCTCCTTTCTTCTCAATCCCCGGTAAGGCACGGTTCCATGTGAACGAATCGTCCTTGAGAGTTTGAACAGTTCGAAGGACATCCAGTCTCATGGTGCAGCGGTTCAGGAAGCCATGTGGATCTGGTTTGCTCTTACGACCACCTGTCAAGTTCATTTGGACCGTGCCTAAGCAACGCTTTCACGATGTGCCGGACCTGCCAGCCGTGCAGGGAATGCACTTGTGCTCCTGCCTCGGGGGACTGCCCTCCTGCACTGAAAGTGCATGGTGAGGAGCGATCCTCTCAGTAAGGCACGCACCCACTGCTCCTGCTTGGTAGTCTCCCACCACACTGCCGCCAGCGTCCCTTTGACCTGTCAAGCGATTCTCTAGGCTCTTGACGGTGGCACGATGACGAACCAGGAGCGGCCGCATCGTGATCTCCTCCCATGACCTCTTGAGGCAGGAGTCGATTCGCTTCTAAAATAGGGGAGAAGCTGACCGTATCGATCTGTATAGGATGCTACCTTTCTGGAGCAGAGGGACTTCAGCACGTCGTTGCGTGTAACATCTGTTCTCAACGCAATAGCCATCTCAATCCGTTTGAAGCCTCCAGGCCCATCTAGTGGTGCAAAGGATCTCTCAGAAAGGTTATAACATACCCCGCCTGTCCTCATGCAAGGAGAGGTTGAGCATTAGTTGAAAGGTACTGGCTGAGGTGAAGGATTCTTAACGCTCAACAATGCTCCTCTAGGAGAGAAGTACTAAGTACAGCCCACGGCGAGTTCGTTCCAGCCTGAATGAGAAGGGAAAAGGAGAAGCTGGTGCGATCATGAGGAATAGATGACGCCGAATGAGGTGTTGTTCAGAGAGAGATCCTCGCATATTGTTATCGATTCCCCGCCACGTTTGGAGGTGCTGGATGTCTCATCAGCTCACATCGTGTCCCTTTCAACTGACCCCTCAAGAGCTTCGTCGTCTCCAGCAACTTATTCAAGGGCGCCGGACGCCGCAAGCTATAGTCAAACGCGCTCAGATTGTTGCGAGCGCTGCTGTCCATCCGGACTGGAGTTCCCAGCAGTTGGCACAGTCGCTGCCCCTGGATGCTCGTCTCATTCGTAAGTGGCGACGGCGCTGGCAAGAGACGCATTCGCTCCAGGACGCTCCCCGATCGGGAGGGCCCCGTCGATTTTCCCCGGAGGTACGAGCACAGGTGACGGCACTGGCGTGTAGCCTGCCACGCGCTCACGGTCTTCCCCTCAGCCGTTGGAGTCGAGCCGAACTCGCCCGCCATGCGGCTCGTACTCCCTCCCTGCCAGCTCTCTCAGCCAGCACCATTGGCCGCTGGCTCGAAGCCCTCGCAGATCCGTCCCTGGCGTTACCACAGCTGGCAGCACATAAGCACGCCCGAGGAGTTTCTCTCTCGTGCCCGCCCAGTCCTGCGCTTGTATGAACACGCCACAGCCTTACTCGGAACTTGCGAACCTGGGTCGTCTGTACGGATGAGAAAACCTCGATCCAAGCTCGTCAAGCAGAGCAGGCTCCTCGTCCGGCCACCCAAAACCATCCTGTGTATCAGTCACCTCGCTACCATCGGCGTGGAGCGGTGAACCTGATGGCGGCACTCTCCGTGGCCGATGGGCTAGTCTATGGTCAGTGCTACACGCGCAAACGCTTCATCGACTTCCGCTCTTTTGCGAGAAACCGTTCTCGTTGCGGAAGCCCAAGACACCATCCCGTATTGTGTGTAAAGGAAAGCTGTTCAAAAAGGGGTTCCTGCTAGGATAATACAGGCATAGAACATTTCTTGAGGATGTTCATTCATTTCCTCAAAAGGAGAGTGCTATGCCTGTACCACAGAAAAA
>WNFX01002599.1_pt1 | contig 19394 bp, 16 predicted proteins | sample 5400111 | NCBI WGS metagenome assembly WNFX01 (sample SAMN13153363, study PRJNA577476) | soil metagenome | isolation source: 40 cm soil or saprolite under grassland replicate 1 | place: USA:California | collected 2016-06-15 | reverse complement strand
GCACGTATTTGGCGTTCGTCCTCAGCCTCGAATGGACGATCCCACCAACCTGTTTCATCCAAATCCTCTGGCAGGGTCAGTGTGGGGAAGTTTTGCGCGAAAAAAGAACGCGGTCTACCCGGCAAGCCAAGGACGTTAGCTTTATCCACAGGACTGCTTCGCTTGTCGCCGCGGCTGAAAATGCCGCCCTCTTCATGGATTTCTTTCCAGGCAATCAGAGGGATATCCAAAACCTGTGCAATTGGAGCGGAAGTAGATACTGCGCGCTCCATCAAACTGGTGTAGATATGAGTAAGACCAAAGCCGTATCGGTTCTGAATATTCCAAACTTTGTCATTGGTGATGGTCTGATTTTTCTTTAAAAATTCTGCCAAATAATGGGCTTGTTCCAGTCCGAGTTCTGTTAGGGGTGGATCTGGACTTTCCTTGTAATCGGGATTATTCCAATTTGCGTTGTTTTGTGATTGTCCATGCCGAATGAAATAGAACTCCATGTGATCTGTATTTTCCTCATCTTTTAGTTTATTTAACTATTATAGTCTGAAGACTGTAGATGATTTACTTATAGCTTCTCACACTATAACCAGAGCGAATGGATGAAGCGATCAGAATTTTTCCATTTTCGTAGCATAGGTCCAAAGAGTGGAATGCCAAAGGTCCAAGGGACAGTAATCACTGTCATAATTAGCCAAAAATTCCAATGGGCTTTTAGCGGGCCGTTCAGGCCCCAACTCCATGAATCCAGAACCCAGCGCCAACCGATTAAGTACACGAAGATACTTAGTTCTGCAGTGAGGCTGAATAGAAATGTACGCCAGTAGGTATGTGAAGTCAGATGTAACGCAGCGAAGGGAATCAACCACATAGGATACCAAATGCGGAAAGTTGTTCCCAGGAGAAGCTGGCTGAAGTAAGCCATGAATCCTGCTTGCGCCAACGTCATTTTGCCTTGAGCCAGCCTGATCAATAGATAGGCAAGATACAAAATAAATATGCCGCGCGTCACCCTGGCGAGCAACGTTGCGGTGATAGTTCCATGCGGAGAGACCGTTTGTGCAACTACTAGAATGGCATACGTTGGCGTATAACCCCAGCGATCAAACATCGCATGCTGCGCTCCTGCAAAGACATCTGGAAAGGGGCCGGTGAGGCGATAGGCGATTCCGGTAACAACTGGGGCTGCAGCCAGCATTGCCACCCCAAACAATGGCATCAAGATCAGCCCGGTGATTTTGAGAAGTGCTGCAAGAGTCAGAGCAAGAGTTGCCCAGGCCCATCGACCGCGCTGCCAGAATATCAGACCCAGCGTCATCAATGCCAACATGACCATATCATTGTGTCCATTACCGATCGCCTCCATCAAGACCATCGGATTGAGGACAAAGAAGGTCATCGCAGTTAGATTGCTCACCTCAGGCTGTGAAGTATCCTGGCGCGCCTGCCAGCCAATGAGTACTGCTATGCTGATATAGGAAATCAAAGAGATCATTTTCATTGCGATGACGCCACCACCAATATCCAGAATACCAAGTCGGATCGGAATTTGAGCGATCAGTTCCCAAACAGGACCATAAGGTGAGACCTGTTTTATATATTCTCCTCCAAAACGAATATAAGGATCTTGTGGAAAATCAGCGGGTAAAGCGAGCATTGGGCTGCCTCCATAAAGTGCCCATAAGCGTGCTCGTACTACATAGAGTACAACATCAAGAGCCGAAATAGGGTAAAGACCAATCAGGATGATGCTGCACAAAACACCGATTCCGAGAACCCAAATACGCAGCGACTTTGCTGCTTCAGGATCTTCTTTGGAAAGTGTATGGACAATATTCAATTCACGCCAGAATGCATAGAACAGCATTCCTAGCCCCAGGACATAAAGTGGAGCAAACCACTTTCTTCCATGACGCAACATTTGCTCAATTTCAAGCACATGGTCAGAATGATAAATTGTTGGAATCAGTGGAAAAAAGATCAGGTAGACCAGGTAAATGGCTACCATTAGTGCGCCCCAACGAAGCAATTTGATTCGCGCAATTTCGTACGGAGTTGTCTCAACTTGAGACTGAGCAGCGGTTGTTGATGCCATAAAAAACCTAAAAAGCAAACTATGTTAGTCTTGCTTTTAAGAATTTCAGAATCTCATTGGGCTTTTGTGACATATTAATCGCGATGATCTTATCTTGTAATGTGATCTCATCTGCCATACGGCCTGTCCCACGCATGGCAAACGTAGGACGATTTTTCAGCAGGCTATATTCAACATCTTTCCTTGAGGTGTCTCCACCGTTGATTAGGATGGTTATTGATTTCTTATTTCCAGAGATTGCAGTTGCAATCTTTGAGATCCAGGCCGATTCATCTCCCCAGTCATCACCTGGGATCAAAAAGAAGTGTGTGTGATTAGGGTCCAAGATGGATCGTGGTTCTTCCTTCATCAACAAACTATCAAACACAACTCCAATCAATGGGAAGGAAAACTTATTTTGTTTTCTCTGTCTACCAATTTCCATCATAACGCCTGCTTGCGTGCCTCCATCAACCACCACAGATTGAGTCTCTTCTGCCAGCTTTGCAACCATGCCGATGGCTTTGCGCATGGAGAATTTATCCCACCATGGCATCCTACCTGCGCCACCAACCAGTACGATCACCGTTTTTGGATGCGGAATTTGCAGTTCTTCGATTGCTTTTTCAATATCTTGATTGTCAGAAATGTGGGCAGCTTTCGTTGTGTTATCCCCTTTAAAAGAAATCTGGCGAATATTCATATTTTCTCCTACGAGTAAAATAATCCCCACTACTAATATATGCAGATAATAAGGATTCCTATACTATTTGAGTGGCTCAATACGATGTAAAGCTTCGTTCTTAGACGCTAATTCCCAAAGTTCTTTCAATTCATCTTGATGTTGTGATGCCCACTCGACAACCATTCCCAAAGCACGGGGCGGCAAATCTCCGGCAATAATCACTTAAGATCGAATATCAACTTGTGCTTTGAACTCTCCATACTCGGCATGGAAATGTGGCGGAAGGTGATCACCAAAAAACATTTTGATGCTAATGCCGAAGAAGCGGCTGATTTCAGGCATTAGTCAATTCGCGCAGCTTAGGTAAAATATCTTCTGGCTTCTTACCGGTAAGTCTGAGGTAAATCCCCAATCCATCCACATCAACTTCATCGTTCCAAATCAGTTCACCCCCCGAGCCAATGCTTACTTTTTCGAATTGACTATAGTCATTCCATAAATCAAACACACCCTTGCCAGCAAATTCAGATAAATCAACTTTGCCTTCTACACCATCTGAAAATTTCACTTCAAGGCAAAAATCTCTTAGTGGTTTAACTTGCTTTAAAGTTGGCAGGTTTTCTTCCATGTTTTGATTTTACCATTTCTTCATAAACAACAAGACCTGACAGGATCTATGCCTATCAGGTCTTTCCTATTCACTAATCTCTATTCCACAATATTGATCGGCAACTCGTTCTTCGTACTTAATGCCGCGACGCTTATCTGTGCGGCAATTTTCTGTGCGATGTCGCGTAAGGCATTTGCTACTGGCGAATCGGGATGGGATACTAGAATTGGTTTGCCACTATCGCCACCGATACGCACATTCTGATCTATCGCGACTTTGCCGAGGAAATTGGTTTGTGTCGCCTGTGCTAATTGTTCACCGCCGCCGGAGCCGAAAATGTCCATGCGTGTGCCATCGGGCAGATCAAGATACGACATATTCTCAATGATCCCAAGGATCGGCACTTCCAAGGTGCGGAACATATTGAGTCCGCGGCTGGCATCTTCGAGTGAAACCAGTTGTGGCAGTGTCACAATCACCGCGCCGCTGAGAGGCAAAGCCTGTGCCAGTGACAGGGACGCGTCGCCAGTGCCAGGGGGTAGATCAACGATCAAATAATCAAGCTCACCCCATTCCACATCGCCCAGAAATTGACGGATTGCCGAGTTGAGCATCGGTCCGCGCCAGATGAGCGGTTGCCCAGGCTTGACGAGCAAGCCCATCGAGATCATCTTGATGCCATACGCCTGCGCGGGGATAAGTCTCTGTCCTTGCGGCGGCGGGAGCTTTTCTACCCCAAGCATAGTGGGCACGTTGGGACCGTAAATATCTGCATCCATCAGTCCCACGCGTGCGCCACTTTGTGCAAGCGCGACGGCGATATTCACAGAGACAGTAGATTTGCCAACCCCACCTTTGCCTGAACCCACCGCGATCGCATTGCGGATTGGCATTTTAAGCAAGCCACGCATGCGGCCATCATTCGGCACATCAGAGTCCCATTTGATGGAAACAGACTTCACGCCTTCCACAGACATCACGGCTTGTCTTGCTTCCTTTTCGATCTGTCCACGCAGTGGACAGGCCGGAGTCGTCAGCATGATCGTGAATGAGACGATATCATCTTTGATCTCCAATTCACGGATCATGTTGAGCGTGACAAGATCCTTGTTTAATTCAGGTTCCTGAACTTTGCTCAATGCAGCTAAGATTGCTTCTTTTGTAATTGTCATGTGTTTATTGTACCAAGTAAAAGATGCCTCGCGTTGAGCGGAGTTCTGAGCAGTTTTTGCGAAGACCGCAGACGAAACGCGACTTTAAGATGCTTCGTCTACGCAACCTTCGGACTGCACTCAAGTTGCTCCGCTCAGCGTGAAGATAAGATTAGGATGTTGCCGCTGGTCTTGCGGCAGCTTTGGCAGCTTTCGCAGCTTCCTTTGCCTTGCGCTCTGCCTCATTGCGCGCATAATTCTCTGGGCGAATATTCTTATAGTATGAAGCGGGTTTGAGCAGTTTTTCCATATTGTATACACTGCGCCCATATGATGCCAACTCGAAGTCATGATCCATGATGATCGCGTCAAAGGGACAATATTCTGCGCAGAAGCCGCAGTTCATGCAAATATCCACGTCGATATAGAACTCGGTTGGCTCCGGGATCGGGCGACCTGTATTTGGATCGTTTGAGCGCACAATCCAGATACACTGCGGTGGACAGACCTTGGCGCATATCCCGCATGAGGTGCATCGTTGTTCCTTCGTGCCATCCAGCTTTTCATCATAAACCAGGAACGGGACATAACGCGCCTCTTCCGGCGCGATCAATCTTTCTTCCGGATACTGGATCGTGAAAATACCTTTTGTATCTTTGCTGGAGCGATGCTTAATTCCTTCTTCAGAGTAATAGCGTTTCTTGCCGCGCAGTAGCCATGAAATATCATCAATATATGTGTCCCAGAATCGCTTCCAGGTGACACTTAGTCCTTTAAGAATTCCTTTTCCGTACATGTTCTCTCCTTTAGCGATCCAACTCGCCCATTACAACGTCAAGGACGCCAAACAAAGCGACGAAGTCCGCGATCTTATTGCCAATACAAATCTTTTCAAGCGGTGTGATGTTGACAAACGATGGAGCGCGGACATGATAGCGCCATGGATTTGGCTTGCCGTTTGAGATGACGTAGAAGCCGAGTTCACCTTTGGGCGATTCGATGCGACCGTACGCTTCACCGGCCGGGACCCGGACCTGATATTGTGGTTTCTGAGAGTTGATCGGCCCCTGAGGGATTTGTTTGATGGCTTGTTGCAAAATCCGCAAAGACTGCCAAATCTCATCCAAGCGGATCAAATAGTTATCATAGAGATCGCCATGCGAGCGCATTGCCACGTCAAATTCAAAGCGATCATAGATGCTATAGGGGTCAGCGCGGCGGATGTCATATGGCACGCCGGCAGCACGCAAGACGGGACCGGTTACCGAGTATTGGATGGCTGTTTCGCCGTCAATTACGTGAACGCCTTTCAAACGCGAGACCAACACTTCGTTCTCAGTGAGGAAGCGATCCATCTCCTCAGTCTTTGCAGGCAAGCGCTCAAAGACCAAATCCTTTATTTTCTGCATCACATCATCGGGCACATCACGTACGATACCACCGAAGCGGAAGTAATTGCACATCATACGCGCGCCGGAGACAGCCTCGAAGATATCGAGGATGAGTTCCCGCTCTTCAAAGGCATACAGCGCGGGCGTATACATCGCCCCCAAATCATTGAGTAGGTTGCCAATGAATACCAAGTGATTCTGAACGCGTGTAAGTTCCGCCATAATGACCCGAATATAGTCAGCCCGTTCAGCCACTGGGATATTCATCAGCTTCTCGACCGCGAGCGCGTATCCAAAGTTGTTCGCCATTGAATTAAAGTAGTCAAGGCGGTCTGTGAAAGGCATATTCTGAATATATGTATTGCGTTCACCAATCTTTTCGTGATTGCGATGGAGATAACCGATCACAGGTTTCAGCCCGGCAATTGTTTCTCCCTCTAAAGTTATCGCTGCACGGAACACACCATGCGTGGAAGGGTGTTGTGGTCCAAAGTTGAGCACGATTTGATCTGTATTCAATCCTTCTTCATTTTTCACACTATAACGTGCAAGCGAGCCATAGAGTAAAGCATCACCTTCGGGAATCCACTTTTCAGGATCGAAGTTTTGTGGGAATTTCAGGTTGTCTTGATAAGGATTTTTCTCCTCCGCCAGATAGAATTGACCATCGGGCCAGCGGCTTTTGAATGGCTTGAAATCTTCTTCGTAAAATCCTTCCTTCCAATCTTTGCGAAGAGGATGGCCCTCATAGCCTTCCCACATGAGGATGCGGCGCAGATCAGGATGACCTACAAATCGAATTCCAAGCAGGTCCCAAGCTTCACGCTCCTGAAAGTCGACGCCAGGCCACACATTAATCAAAGATGGCACCTCAATCGGGTCTTCGCGCGGAACTTGAACTTTGAATTCCAAGCCGGGTCCGCCGGTGGTTTTATAAGCATGATAGACCACTTCCATCTTGTTTTCAGGAAAATAATCTACCCCAGTAAGAGTAGCAAGCAAATCGTAGCCAAGCTCATCGCGTATTACGGTCGCGACTTCAACGAGATTTTCTTTGGGAACAATCCAACCTTTGAAGTTGGGACGAGCGTCAGCGGAGACAATGTTTGGGAAACGCGCGCCCAGATCGTTGGTTGGGGCTTGCATCGTCTCAGAAGGGGAAGCAGGTGTAGTCATGATGTTATCCTTCCTTCGCTGTGGCAGCCGCTTTGATCTCTGCATTGCGGCGCGGGTCGATCAGATCGGGTCCAAGGATCGGAACGGGCACTTCCACGGTGTCAGGTCCCTTTCGATACCAACGTACTTTCCTGATCGATTCCTTATCAATCTTTTCTTGCAATTTGATCATGCCTGCAATGAGGGCTTGTGGTGTGGGAGGGCAGCCAGGAATATATACATCGACCGGCAGGAACTTATCAATACCTGCCACAACGTTATATCCCTCTTTGAATGGGCCACCACTCGACGCGCACGCGCCCATTGCCACAACGTATTTGGGTTCAGGCATTTGGTTGTAAAGGCGGACGACGGCGGGAACCATCTTCTTGGTCACCGTGCCAGAGACGATCATGAGATCTGCCTGGCGTGGAGTAGGGCGCATCACTTCCATGCCAAAACGAGCCATATCGTAGCGGGCTGTTTGTGCGACGATCATTTCAATGGCACAGCACGCGAGACCGAACATGAGCGGCCACACGGATGAACGCCGACCCCAGTTATAGAGGCGGTCGAGTGTTGTAATCGTTACGGCATTCTGGATATCTTGTGGAATGTCGTATTGGGGCAAACTAAGTTTTTCATTATCCATGGATGTTCTCCTCGAACCAGTCTTGATAGATTTCGTAAAGGATTTCGTCATTTGCAAGTGACGGGTCATCCTCGAATTCCGATAGCTGTAAAGTCCATTTGTAAATCTGTCCGAGTGTCACCTCATCAAGATTTGCATTTGGATGTTGTCTGCGTAACTCCAGGGCGATGGCGTAAGTGCTTTCCCAATTCAGTGTCATTAATATTATTCTTCTCGATTATCAATCTGGGCACGCTGCAATTTACCCGAGTAATCCACATAAATAGATTTCCATTCGGTAAATACTTCCAACGCGGCCTGACCTGCTTCGCGATGCCCGTTACCAGTGCCACGCACACCACCAAAGGGAAACTGAATCTCTGCGCCAGTGGTGCCATGGTTAATATAAACCAGGCCACTAAAGATATCGCGCATCGCGGTAAAAGCGCGGTTTACATCTTGCGTAAAGATCGATGTGGATAATCCATATTGTGAACGGTTATTGACTTCGATGGCCTCCTCGAGTGCGTCCACTTCAATGATCGAAAGCACTGGACCAAAGATCTCTTCCGCTTCAAGCGTGGACCCGGGTCTGACTCCGTCAAATAGTGTGGGACTGTAGAAAAAGCCTTTTCCGTTTACATCTGCTATCGATGCTCCGACCAATGCCCGCGCGCCTTCTTTTTGACCAATTTGTACGTACTGATCGATTCTCTTGATCGCAGCTTTGTTGATCACTGGACCGATCTCTACTGTTTCATCGAGTCCGTTGCCTAGCTTAAGAGTCTTTGTGCGCTCAACGAGTGACTCTTTGACTTTGCTTGCAATCCCTTTTTGGACAATCAAGCGGCTTGCAGCAGTACAGCGCTGACCACTCGTCCCAAACGCTGCCCACAGTGTCGCGTCCGTGACGAGTTCAACGTTGGCATCATCCATCACGATGATGGCATTCTTGCCGCCCATTTCGAGCGACAACTTTTTGTTAAGCTTGGCTGCGGATTCCGCGATCGCGCGTCCGGTTGTTGTTGATCCAGTAAATGAAAGTACGCGCACACCAGGGTGATTGACGAGCGCCTTCGCGACTTCCACACCGGCTGCTAGTAGAAGATTGAATACACCTGCTGGCAAGCCAGCTTCTTCAAAGACTTTGACAAACGCGGCAGAGATGGCGGGTGTCTCTGGTGATGGCTTCCAGATAATGGTATTCCCTGCGATCAACGCCGGGAAAATTTTCCATGATGGAACAGCGATCGGAAAGTTCCATGGCGTAATGAGTCCAACAACGCCAGCAGGATCGCGAACAGCCATGCCGAATTTATTTGGCATTTCAACCGGGGCCGTGTAGCCAAGCAAGCGACGTCCTTCGCCGCCCATATAATATGCCATGTCAATGGCTTCTTGCACATCGCCACGCGCCTCGGCGATCACTTTACCCATGTCCTGTGTGAGTAAGCGCGCTAGCTCTTCCTTTTTCTGCTTGAGAATATCACCAATTTTAAAGAGCAATTCACCACGGAGGGGAGCAGGCATCAGCCGCCAGGATTTGAAAGCTTCCGTGGCGGCGGTCACTGCGGCATCTACATCAGCGGTTTCAGCTTGTGCGATCTCAGCCAACAACTCTTCATTGGCTGGATTGATGGTCTGAAATTTGCTTCTTCCTTCAGCCCACTTGCCGTTGATGTAGTTTTGAAATTCCATTATTTTCCTTTAAACGTAAACGTAATTTTAAGCAATTCTGGTGCTATCTGTCACAATTGACGATTATACTCGTTGAGCTAACAAAGTCAACTTAATTATGTAAAATAATTTTTACAAAATTAAGAAAATGAATATAATCAACCTAGTTGCTGTGACAAGTTCTACTAACACACCGCCAAGGATGGTGACTGAAGTGTTTAGAGGTATATATGATAACTGTCCGCCAAAAAGTTCTTGCCTATTTGAATAAAACACATACTGCATCTACGCGAGAGATTTCGCGCGCGCTGAAATTATCTGCGGCGACAGTGAGGCACCACCTGAGAGTTTTGGTTTCAGATGGCCGCTTGGAACTGACATCTGTGCGCGGGCGCGATGGGCGAGGCAGGCCCGAGAAGGTTTATTCCTTACCTAGTGCCACGCTGGGCGACAACCTATCCGCATTGAGCGACACGCTTTTAACGGAAGCAGGCTCCAAGATCCAAATGGAGGCGCTGGCAAAACGTCTCACAGGTGAACTCAGCTTGGCCGGTCAGCCACTGGTGAAACAATTGAATCTCACAGTCGAAAAATTAAATCAAATGAATTATCACGCGCGTTGGGAAGCAGGCTCGCAAGGACCACGAATTATCTTTGGTCATTGCCCCTATGCGGCGATCATTGAAAAGCATCCTGAGTTGTGCAGGATGGATGAGGCAATGCTGAAGGCATGGATGGGACAGCCAGCTGCTCAAATTTTCAAAATAGGAAAAGATGGAAGTTCAGTGTGTGTGTTTACAATAGGGCGATGAGGTTTCTGCTACTTTCCCGAATCTCTTGCGTACATAGGATTAAGATTACAAAGTACCGCGTAAAATCTAATCTGTAATTTGAATGTCAGTCTTCAGATTATTCAAAAGTTTAGAACCTATGAGACAGCGGTAGTAATAAAGAGGAGTTGTAAAATGACAACACATCAAAAACAAGCCTTGCGTCGTTCACGCAGGAATCGTATGTTGGCAGGTGTCTGTGGTGGTCTCGCCGAATTCTTTGGAATCAGTGCTTTTTGGTTCCGTTTGGCGATGCTGATTGCCCTTATTCCGGGTGGCGTGCCGGGGGTGCTCCTCTATCTTCTACTTTGGATCATCATCCCAAGTGAATAAACTCAGTTGCCCGAAAAGACAAAAGCCGAGCGAGAGAAGCGTGGCTTTTGGGTAAATGTATGTACCGTCCCGAAGGTTTGCGCGAAGCGGCTCAACAGTGTTTTCTAAACCAACCTTCGGGATGTTTTGTATTAATCGTTCTATGCAACAGTTGTGAATTCTTTTAGTGTAACTTCAATATTTGCATCTCGTAGGAAATTCATGGCATTTTCGTCCGTTCGGTAAGCAACGCTGTACACAATACGAGAGATGCCAGCGTTGATCAGCACTTTTGTGCAATGAATACATGGCAGGTGAGTGACATAACAGGTCGCGCCTTTGGTTGAAACCCCATGCAGCGCAGCTTGGATGATAGCGTTGGTCTCCGCATGAATGGTGCGGACACAGTGTCCATCTACGACCAAGTGTCCAACTTCATCGCAATGTGATTGTCCTGTAGGCGAGCCGTTGAAGCCTGTGGTCAGAATTCGTTTATCAAGCACAATAACACAGCCTACGAAGGCGCGGTCGCACGTGCTGCGTTCCGAAACTGCATAAGCGATTTTCATGAAATACGAGTCCCAATCGGGGCGCATAAAAGTTAACCTCAATGTAAGATTAGATGGTTTAGGGAGTTGGAGTCTCTGAAGGCGTGCTGCTCGTAGAGACTGCAGTCGCGGGGACGACGGTCAGTCCAAGTAAACGGGCCAATTCCAAAGTGTATTGGTCATGCTGCTGACGGGCGACGTTAATGCCTTGTTCAAGGGTTTGCTCATTCGCACCACCCATAAATGCCACTAAGGTGTTGATCACTGTATTCATGTGATCAACTTGGTAGCTTTTTAAATTAGTCAGGCAGGCAGGGATCTGTTCATCCTCTGCTTCCCGGCGAATTCGCTGGAGGTCGGCAATTGAAGTGCTGAGTTGTTCACGCGGCATGTGAGACGCCAAGACAGAGGCATCATCAAATTCGCGCATATGCCGGTGGACTTTCTGAACCTCCGCTTCGATTTGCCCCGGCGAACATGGATCGGGTGTCACTGAAACGGTTGGAGAAGTTAGCTTAACTGTCTGAGTGGCTACATTTACTACAGGCGTCGGGCTACTGGGAGTACCGCCACAACCAACCAAAATAATTACGGAAATGAAGATCAGGAGAATGATAGACAAAAGGTTTCTTTTCATACTTGATTTCCCTTTAATAAAATTGAGGAACGGTGATGAGCCGTTCCTCAATTGTAGCAGAGAATATATGGGACTTAGCTTACAGTCAGATTGAAATCTGTAGTTGCTGATTATTCTTCACTAATCAATATGCCCTGTATGCTCCATGCATTGCAATGGCATCCAAAGAAGCTGAAAAGGCAACGATCTGCATTCCGGCACTGGAGTATATGTAAGCATATTTTCCCATGAAGATGCTATTGCCACCGTTGGCAACTTTAGCAAATGATAGGAACGTATCGAGACTCATATTTCCGGAGCTAGAAGCACTGCTGGAGCCGACAACAGAGCTGGTATTCTTCTGCGAGGTAACTTGCAAACTAGCGAATATGTTGGATGAGCCTGCGCTGCTTGTGGCACTTCCACTGCCAAAGACGAGAGCGCAGGTGGCTGGAGTTGCTGGGAAGATATCACCCACGCCATTATTCGCAAATGTGGGCGAAGTGACCAGATCAAGTGCGGAGTTGCCGAGATTCAACCCGTACTGACCATTCCCTGAATAATTGCCTCCGCTGAGATGGGTACAAATACCTTGCAGAGCGACGCCATCTGATCCATTGTTGGTGGCTGTGACAGTATCTAAGAAAACATCAGTACCGGCCTGGATATTTGCACCCACAGTTTGATTATTATCTAACACTACATTGAAGAGGGATGTGTTTCCGGTGCTGACTACATCCAATCCTTTGCCTAAGACATCGGTGGAGGAACCGGTGCTGGTGTTGCTGAAGGTGCTATTGGCAATAGCTACTTCTCCAGCAGCGTTCAACTGAGCGCCGAAGAGCATATTATTCGTTGCAGTGACATTATTGAGGAAAATGCTGGCAAGGGAAGTAACCTGCAAACCATGTCCATGGAATGTGGAAACGCCTCCACTGGTAAGAACGCCTCTGTTATTCGAGAAGGTACTATTGTTGATGGAGACTGTGCCGGTGGCATCAATGACTGCACCATAAAGTCTATTATCGTTTGCCTGCACATTATTCAAGGCGACATTTCCACCACCATGGATAACCAGTCCAGTGTCATCCATGAATCCAGGTGAAGCTGTAGTGTTGCCATTAAATATACTGTTTGAAATCGCAATATCTCCACCAGCTTGGAGGGAAGCTCCCCATAGGAAGTTGTTATTTGCGGTCACGCTGTCAATTGCAATAGAGCTCGGTGTAACAACCTGCAAGCCATATCCTAGAAAATTTGTACCTTGGATGATTTTCGTCCCGGAGAAGAAACTACTGCTAATCGCTACTGGGCCGCCTGAATTGATATTTGCACCCACTTCGCGGTTCCCATTAGCGATGACATTAAATAGCGAGGTTGCGCCAGTACTTACAATATCCAAACCAGTGATTTGCCGCCGCCCATTGGCAGGATTGCTAAATGAGCTGTTAGCAATGGTTACATTTCGTCCAGACCTGATAATGGCACCGGCGGTTTTATTTCGATCGAACTTCGAGTCACTGATCGTTACATCACCGCTGGCATTAAGTTCAGCCCCAGCTCCATTTGGGGAATTTGTCACACTAACGTTCGATAGTGTGATATTGTTTTGCGAGGAAAGTGTTAGACCGCTCCCTTGGACACTGCCAGTGGGATTAAAACTGAGACTGAGGTTACTAATCGTCAGCGAGCCTCCCCATGGATTTGCGCTTGAGCCAATGAGGATAGGAATATCATTGAAGCTGCTTGTGGTAGCGGGATCTACAGTACCGCTTGCGGTATTCCACCCGCCAGTGACGGTTAGGTCAGCGTTACTTATGTTACTCAAATTATAGGCGTTAAAGTCTATGCTCGACTCGCCGCCGGTGTAGGCGCCCTGCTGGACGTAAATTGTACCAGCGCCCTGATAGGTCGCATTCCCTGAGAGGAAAGTTAATAAAGCGTCGAAGCTACTGAATGAGTCCGTACAACCATTTGCTCCGGGCGTCGGCGCTTGCGTACCCGGACACCAGATTGGATCACTGGTCGTAGCAATTGCATTCGCCGCATCCTGAGTTGCGAGTGGCTGTGACTCTCCATTTGCATCTAGAACTGTGACCGTTGTGTCATCAGGAACTTCGTTCAAGACGTTGGAATCCACGGTGGCGGTAGCGTCTTCAGTAGTAGGAGCAGCCTCCTCCGTTGACTGTGAAGTGGCAGCTTCTCCGCTAGAATCGCTTGTTTGCGTAGAGGCTGCATCATCAGTACTCACAGCTGTATCGGCCGTTGCTTCGGTAGGTACGCTAGTTGCCTCTGCAGTTACATCGGTGGAGGTCGCCGTCTCTGTGCTTGCTTCATCTGGTGTGCTGGTTGCCTCGGCAGTTACTTCAGTGGGAACGCTGGTCGCCTCAGTGCTCACTTCTTCCGGCGTGGCAGTTGCCTCTGTGGTCGCTTCAGTGGATGTACTAGTTGCATCGGGAGCGCTGGTTGTCTCTGTGGTGGTTGGGTCTGCTGGTGTCTCCCCATCAGCATATACGATTGTTGGACCAATTGCACTAAAAATCAAAACGACGATGACGATCAATGAAAGAAGAGATACACGTGCTTTACCTGACATAGATCCTCCTTCAGAAACACAAACCAATAAATATTAAGATAGTAATTATCTAAATTATTATACAGATTAGCACTACCAAAGTCAACAAGCAAAAGGTTACAGGCCTCCTTCGGTACCTATGGGGGATAGTAGCCTCTACAGACGAATAGGGTTACTAATTTGGTTATCCATCCAAGCCGACTATAAAAACGCAAAGCCGGACATTTCAAGCCCGGCCTTGTGATCTTTATTGTTTTTATCCTATTTAGTCAACTGAATCATAGTAGGCGAACCTTGTGAGTACTGTTGTGCAGGATTGAAATTGATATCAATAGTTCCGACGCCGCCAATTGCTATTGTGCGCCCCGTGACTTGCGAACTCAGAGCAAAGGTTCCACTATTGCCATTGATCTGAACAGGCGAAGCAGGAGCTATGATCGAACCTGTAAGACTCTGTTGTGAATTACCATTTATGGTGAGCGACGAACTATTTTGGATTGGCAAATAAATCAACAGACCTTGATAATCACCACTGGTGGGTGCTGAAAAATTGATCGTGGGATTACCATTCCAACTTACGGTTCCAGTAGATACGTAGAATGTAATTCCGCTACAGGTGTTCTCGCTAGACCCGTTAACTTGATATCCAGTTCCACCATTGATATAGACAACCGTATTACTGCAGTGGAAAAAGCCATTTGTGTTGCTGATGAATGCCCCGGAACTAATCAGAAAGTTGGCACCATCGGCAATGACATTTGTGTTGCCGTTAATACTGAGACCTCCACTGAAACAATGGTCGCCAGGTGCAAAGGTATAAGTCCCATTGGGAATATTCAAGTTATAATGATTGCCAGGGGAGAAAGTAGTCCCATTTAAAACGCTATTTCCTGTGCATGTTATATTCGGAGCGGGGATATTATAGCTGGGTGGGTAAGGGATTTGGCTTGCCCCTTGGACGGGTCCATGGAGTTGATTAGGCAGTCCACTATAGCAGTTTGTGCCACTCACAACCTCAAAGGCTGTGTCCACCGTATAGTTTCCAGTGCCAACCACATTCAGACCGCATGGATCTGTTGAGTTGCTAAATACTCCACTGTTGTGGATGTCCAGTGTTACAACTCCGTTTCCTGAGACTGCATTAGGAAGAGATGGCTCTAAACCAGCTAATGCTGCCGAACCACCGGCAGGTGTACTTCCTCCAATTTGGGCTCGCGCGACAGCAGTCACCACACTAGGTACTTCGTATCTACCTATAACCCGCGCAAAGGTTGTCTTGGTAATCAATCTGATTACAACTTGGATATATTCAGATGAATCTGCTCCCGCAGGCAAGCCCTCACAAGGAGGCTGAAGGTTAACCTCATCACATTGATGAACTTCAACAGTGCTGTTTGTGGCATCAAAGCCATTGCTGCCGGCACGTACCTCAGCGGCAAGCTTAGCGGCATCAAACTTGGCAGTCGCATCACCTGGGTCCCTTATTTTTGCCAGCGCAGCAGCAAGAACCGCAGTGTCCGCAGCATTCTGCGCGTGTCGTCTATCTGAAAACACTCGGCTCCCATCTATCGCAAGCGCGGCAAAGCCAACTAATCCCACTGCGGCAAACGCAATAAGAATTAAAGCTTGACCCCTTTCTTGGAATTTTGGTTTCATAATACAACTCCTTACTTACTCAAGAGCATAATAATTAATACACAGCTATATTTTATTCATCTTACATTAATATTGGGTTACAATTTTACTATCCATAAGTACTAGGTAAATAGGACAGAATTCATCTGCTTTTTTCTTTAAGTCTTCTCAAAATGTTTAGAACAGTAGCGTGATCGTTTTAGACCTGCTTAGTATCCCCAAGTGAGAGAATGCAAGGCTGATACTTTAAAAAAAAGAGCGACACGATTCGAGTGTCGCTCTTTGTCTATTTTGCTGTCTACTTCAGCATGGTCAGGACAATTGGCAGCGTGGCTTGGTAATTATCATCAGCCTCATATTTCACATGGATGTTTGCAGTACCTCCTGAGTCAACATGATATGCAATCACTTGTGTATTTAATTTTCCTGTTGAATTACCAAACAGGGTCACATCTGCTGAAGGAGCAATGATGGTTCCGGTAATGTCCCCATTACCATTACCACGCAAGTCAAGCTCTTGTGTCTGGATCAGGTTTCCATTGGCATCAACTTGAGGAGCCAAGTACATCAACACACCTTTGTAATCGCCACTGGGTGGTGCAGTTGCATTGAAACTGTTCCCAGTGCCATTGAACGTCATACTAAAGTTAGCACTCATAACATAGAATGTAACCTCTGAGCCAGTCAGCACACCATGATATGGACCGGGACTATTTGTTACGCAATATAGGCCAGGTGCAAAGTCCATATCGCCATTAAAGGCGATCTTGCTTCCATCTTTGCCAGCCTCTGGCTGCCATTGTCCGCCAGACTTAGTCGCTGTCCCATTGCAAGCTGGTGTACGTGGAAGCAAACTAGAGAAGCTTGAATATGTAGGATATGGAGGGGCAGCGGTAGTGGTTGTAGGAATGTTTACACTGTTGCACCTCAAATCGGTGGTTCCTACAACAGTTATAGAAGGTGCTGTAATGCCAGTGGCGCCGTTGCAATAGGCGGCATTTGAATCCTTTGAGTTTGAAAAGATGCCGCCGCCCTCAATTGTCCAATCTGGCGTTCCTGTCCCATCATAGCCTTTGCCCGAAGGAGCGAGCGCAACAATTACGTTTCCATCGAATGGGGGACCAGTGTATGAGCCGCATGAACGCGCGGTCGCAGTCACGGCGGTGGTTACTTGGTTTCTCCCAACGACGCGAGCGAGACTAGTATCCACATAGGAGACAATGGTTACTGTAATCTCTTTCCCTACTGTATGGGCTGGACATACGCCAGGTGGTGAATCGTCTACTGTAATGGTTACATGGTTTTTGTCGATATCGTTATAACCATTTGAAGTAGCTCGGGCTTGTGCCACATCAGCGATGCTGTTGCCACGTGAATAAGCAAGAGCGCCCGCCAGTGCGGCAGCATCTGCGGCGTTTTGGGCTTGCCGTTTTTCGGAGTAGACTCTGCTCCCATCGATGGCCAACGCGGCAAAAGCGAACAACCCTATGGCTGCCAGCGCGATTAAAATTAGCGCCTGGCCCTTTTCATGAAATTTGGATTTCATAAATGGATTCCTCCTCTGAGATGAATGCTGAATGAATGAAATAATTAATTACATTTTATATTGATTCAGAATGAAGTTTTATTAGAAGAGGTTACATAAAACGGCTAAGCAGGAAGTTACAACCTTCCTGCTTAGCCGTTCTTTCGAAATACTTTGGTCGCGCTTTAACGCCCCAATTAGCGCAGTCTATCGCAAGCTCTGAATTTTTATTCCACTGTTACACTCTTTGCCAGATTCCTCGGCTGGTCTACATCCAACCCACGCAAAGCCGCGATGTGATATGCCAACAACTGAAGAGGGAGCACTGTAATCACCGGTGAAAGCATCCAAGGAGTCTCAGGAACCCAAAGTACATGATCTGTCATGCCTTTAACTAATTCATCTCCATCGGTCGCGACCGCGATCACCAAGCCATCGCGCGCTTTAGCTTGCTGGATCTGTGAGATCATTTTCTCACGCCATGGATCCTTCGGCACTAGACACACCACCGGCATACGCTCATCGATCAAAGCAATAGGACCGTGTTTCATCTCACCCGCAGGATAACCCTCCGCATGAATATAGGATATCTCTTTCAGTTTCAACGCGCCTTCATAAGCGATGGGCATATTGATACCTCGTCCAAGATAGAGGCAATCGCGAATATCCTTCAATGCGTGCGCGACGATTTCCACTTCACCTTCGTGCTCGAGCGTACGTCCAACCAAATCAGGGATAAGGCGCAGATCCGAGACCAGTTCTTTGCGAGTCTTTTCGTCAATTGTGCCGCGCAGGTCAGCGAGCAGGATTGCCAGCATGTATTGGTCAACCAAAGGGGCGGTGAAAGCTTTGGTCGAAGCGACTCCGATTTCAGGTCCTGTTTGCATCGAGATGAATCCATCCGCCACGCGCATTGCCTGTGTCCCGATCGCATTGACGATGCTCCAAAGGATCGCGCCTTTGCGACGTCCTTCTTCCATTGCCGCGAGTGTATCCGCCGTCTCACCAGATTGGGAAATGGCAAGCACGACCGTTCTCTCGTTTAAGATTGGATCGCTGTAGCGGAATTCTGAGCTGATCACCACTTCGACCGGGATGCGTGCAATCTTTTCGATGAGATATTTTCCAACCATGCCAGCATACGCCGCAGTGCCACAAGCAGTGATATAAATCTTTTCGATCTTCTCGGCTAGCTTCTCTGTTAAATTTAGATCGGGCAGGCGGATTTTTCCATTGACAAAGTCGACGCGCCCCGCCAGCGTATCGGTCAGCGCGCGCGCTTGCTCATGAATCTCCTTTTGCATGAAGTGACGATATTCGCCCTTCTCCGCGGCAATTGGATCCCATGACACTGAATGAACTTGCGGTTTGACCTTGGCACCCTCTAGTGTTTCGATAGTCACTGTATTACATGTGACAACTGCCATTTGTCTGGATTCCAAAAAGATCACATTACGTGTATGCTCCATAATAGCAGGCGTATCGCTGGCGATAAAATTTTCGCCCTCGCCCAACCCAAGCACAACTCCTCCCGCGTTGCCAATGCGCGCGGTCACAATCTTATCCGGCTCATCAGCAGACATGAGCACGACTACATTCGCGCCGTGAATCTGATTGAATGTCTGACGAGCGGCTTCGACCAACCCAATCCCAGTGGTGAGGTAATGTTCCACGAGATGGACAATGGTTTCCGTATCTGTATCCGATTGGAACTCAATACCTTCAGCCATCAACTCAACCTTAAGTTCAAGGAAATTTTCGACGATGCCGTTTTGCACAACGACAACGCGTTTTGTTTTTCCGAAATGGGGATGCGCGTTGCGCGCGTTGGGCGCGCCGTGCGTTGCCCAGCGCGTATGACCAATCCCTGGTGCGCCGTTGATGGGTGATTTGTTTACGAGGTCAACCAATTGACACAACTTGCCCGCGTCTTTTCGGACTTCAAGCTGGTCGCCGTTTAAGATGGCGAGCCCAGCCGAGTCGTA
>WNFX01002289.1_pt1 | contig 19394 bp, 14 predicted proteins | sample 5400111 | NCBI WGS metagenome assembly WNFX01 (sample SAMN13153363, study PRJNA577476) | soil metagenome | isolation source: 40 cm soil or saprolite under grassland replicate 1 | place: USA:California | collected 2016-06-15 | reverse complement strand
GTCGGGGCGAGAGGATTTGAACCTCCGACCTCTTGCACCCCATGCAAGCGCGCTAGCCGGACTGCGCCACGCCCCGATTGGTAAGGCAGGATTATAGTCGCGTTTGAATATTCTTGCAACTCGATGACATTCACTCTTGATTATGCTACAATACATGACGCTAGTTAATATCTAAATGAGAGTTTTCATTCTTATCGAACGAAAATACAGATTAAGTTTAGAATTACAGAGTGCCGCATAAAAATCTAAGTTTGAATTTCAAACTCATATGCTGCCAGAAAGTTTAGTAAGATATGAGACAGTGGCGACAGTCAGCCGGTAATCCGTTGGAGTTCCTATGCCTGAGATGATTGAAGTGCAAATTGACAGCGTTCGTGTGCATCTGATGACGCCACAACGTTTGGTTGTGCTAAAACAAATTGGTTCCGAACGCTATCTTCCCATCTGGGTTGGACCTTACGAAGCAGAAGCGATTACGGTTGCCTTGCAGGAAGTAGAAATGATCCGCCCACTGACGCACGACCTGCTGAAGAATGTCTTTGGCGCGTTCAATGCGCGCATCAAGCGGATCGAGATCGTCAAACTACAGAATGAGATTTTTTACGGTAACATCGTCGCTGAAGTAGATGGAAGAGATATAAATGTGGATTCCCGTCCTTCCGATGCAATCGCCTTGTCAGTGCGGGCACATGTGCCGATCTTGGTTCATCACACTGTAATGGATGAGGCGGGCATTATCCCTGAACAGGATATACCTGAAGAGGAGGAAACACCTGAGAAAACGGAACCAGCCCCGTTATCTGAGGAAGGAACCGAGCGCTTGTCCGTCTTCGAAGATTTCCTGGAGAAACTTGAATTCGATAAACCAGAAGATAAAGATAAACCTGATGATGACGAGGCGTCATCTGATAAACCGAAGAAGCCAAAGAAGAAATGACCGACGCTTACAGCAGTCTGCCACCTGAAAACACCACCGCCCCCGCAACGTCCACGGCAGTCCCACACAGCCGAGAAGCCGAAGAAGCCGTCGTTGGGGCGGTATTCATTAATTCCGAAGTGTACTATGACGTCGCGCAATTTTTGACTGCGGACGATTTTTACATTCACCGGCACAAATGGATCTGGGATGCATTCACCAGCTTGCATGAACAGCGCATCCCCATTGACCTGTTGACTGTTTCCGACGAATTGGATCGCCGCGGCCAGTTAAGCGAAATTGGCGGACCCGCGTATTTGACCTCGCTTGTCAATCAAGTGCCGTCATCGCTCAACGCGGAATCCTATGGACGTATTGTGGAGGGATATGCAATCCGCCGTAGGATGATCCATGCCGCAAATCAAATCGCTTCCGTTGCCTACAACGAGCGGACCAATGTTGAAGATGTGATGGATGAGGCTGAAAAGGCCGTTTTCAATGTCAGTGAACGGCGCCTCAAGCACGACCTTCAGCCGATCTCGTCCGTATTGAGCGAGTACTACGACCGCATTGATGATCTCGCAAAACGTACCGAAGAGTTTTACGGTGTGCCAACAGGCTTCATAGACCTCGACAAAATGTTGACTGGTTTACAACCCTCTGACTTGTTGATTATCGCTGGTCGTCCCGGTCAGGGCAAGACAGGTTTCCTGCTTTCCGTTGCAAAGAATGCTGGGCTCACGCATAAAAAGCATGTAGCGATCTTCTCGCTGGAAATGTCTAACGAGCAGGTTGTACAAAGATTGATCGCGCAGGAAACAGGCATTGACTCTCAGCGTTTGCGAACAGGCAAACTCCATGAAAATGAATGGCCGCTATTTACGCATTCAATCGAGGTATTTGGAGATACTCACATCTACCTCGATGACACACCTGCGATCACGCCATTACAATTACGGACAAAATGTCGTCGCCTGCATATGGAATTCGGTTTGGATCTGGTTATTGTAGACTACCTTCAACTGATGGGCGGGGAGACGCGTAATGATAACCGTGTACAGGAAGTTTCTTATATCTCACGGAATTTGAAGGTCTTGGCTCGTGAGCTAAATATACCTGTCCTTGCTGCAGCGCAGTTATCGCGCGCTGTGGAGCAGCGTTCGGACAAACGGCCTGTACTGTCAGACTTGAGAGAATCGGGGTCCCTCGAGCAGGACGCGGATATCGTGATGTTTATTTATCGCCCTGATCAGTATGAGAAAGATACTGTAAAACAAAATGTTGCTGAGATCATTATCGCAAAGCATCGCAATGGCCCCGTGGGAAGTGTGGAATTGGTTTTCCGTAACGAGTTGGCAAAGTTTGAGAATGCCGCGACAAGAATATTTAGACCAAATGAATAAATGTAGGGGCGGAGAGCTGTCCGCCCCTACACAAAACACATGAAAACTTTTAAAGGTTTTACCGATTCCGAATCCTTTACGCAACTGCCTGATACATTCTTTCATCAGTTACTGAATCAGATTGATGATACGGCGGAGTTGAAGGTCACTTTATATCTTATATGGCGCGTAGAGCACATGGATGGTCCATTTCGCGCCTTGCGTGAATCAGATTTCGACGCAAAGGAGTTGGGATTGTCTGCGGATGAGGTCCGCTCAGGGGTAGAGAAAGCTGCGAAACGCGGGATTATATTAAGCTCCCAGAATGAAGCGGATGTGTTCTACTTTCTAAATTCCCCGCGTGGGCGCGCGGCAGCCGAGGCGTTTGCACAAGGTGGATTGCGTGAATCAGTCGGAATGATCTCTACCCCAATGGAACGTCCAAATATTTTCAGGCTGTATGAAGAAAATATTGGTCCATTGACACCATTGGTTGCAGACGCATTGAAAGATGCAGAAGAAACATACTCAGCAGAATGGGTCTCTGAGACAATTGATTTGGCTGTTAAACATAATAAGCGCAGTTGGAAATATTGTGAGGCTATTCTGAAACGTTGGAAGGAAGAAGGACGTGGCGAAAAGCAAGATAGACGAGACGCTGAAAAAGATCGCGACAAGTACATCAAAGGCGAATACGCCGACTACATCGAACACTAGTCTCGGTGACCCCAATTGTCCCTATTGCGGCGGGGTTGGTTATTTACGTTCAGATGTTCCTGTAGGTCACCCCAATTTTGGGCGGCTTGAAGTTTGCGTCTGTCGGCAACGTGATGTCAGTCAGCAGGTGCGTGAACATTTATATTCACTTAGTCATCTCGATGAGTTGAAAGAGTTAACCTTCGAATCTTTTCAGCCACGCGGACAAATAGGTCTGGCTGAGAAGCAAGCCAATTCATTAGAGATGGCTTTCAATCAGGCGAATCATTACGCGAGAAATTTGAATGGCTGGCTTTTGCTGCAGGGTGGATATGGGTGCGGAAAGACTCATCTTGCTGCAGCGATTGCAAACTTCGCGGTTGAAATGGGCGTACCTACTTTGTTTTTAACAGTACCTGACTTGCTCGACATGCTGCGTTTTTCATATGACAGCGAAGATACAACATTCGAAAACCGCTTCAACGAGATTCGCAACGCGTCGCTTCTCATCCTAGATGATTTTGGAACCCAGAACGCGACCGGCTGGGCACAGGAAAAATTGTTTCAAATCATCAATTACAGATATATCAATAAGCTTCCATTGGTGATTACAACAAATCTCAGCCTCGATGACGTCGAAGCACGCTTTCGCTCACGTCTCTCTGATCGGGAACTTGTGACCGATGTTCGAATCAATGCGCCTGATTATCGCCGCCCCTTAGACGATACTGGACACTCTGAACTTTCCTCGCTTGCTTTGATGACAAGAAAAACCTTCGGCTCGTTCGAGGACCGCACGAACGAAGGTTTGCAAGCTGATGAAATAAAGTCTCTGCAAAAGGCGTTGAAAGCCTCACATAGTTATGCAGAAAAACCTAGAGGCTGGCTGGTTTTCATGGGAGGTTATGGCTCCGGGAAAACCCACCTTGCCGCAGCGATTGCCAATTACCGAGCAGGACTTGGTGAACCGCCACTCTTCATCATGGTCCCTGATTTACTTGATCACTTGCGGGCTACCTTCAGCCCTAACAGCAGTGTTGCTTTTGACCGCCGCTTTGATGAGATCCGCACTGCTCCTCTGCTTGTACTCGATGACCTTGGCACGCAGTCCATGACGCCCTGGGTGCGCGAGAAACTATATCAACTCTTCAACTATCGCTACAATGCGGAATTGCCAACTGTGATCACGACCTCTGATTCCATGGATGAAATGGACCCTCGTATCCGCTCACGATTATTGGATGGCAAATTATGCACGATTTATGCTTTGAATGTTCCCAGTTATCATGGCAATAGAGGCAAGAAAATAAAGAAGTGAATTTGAAAAGTCCCTTTGGTTCCTCAAAAAGGGACTTTTTCTTACCTAGAAATAAGATAATTTTGATGACAATTGACACCTTTTTTGAGTGACGAATATCTATCAATTTTTTGATAAAAATCTTGTCAAATCTTGGTTTTACGGGTAAAATGCCGCTATAAATCAGCCTTTGGCTGATTTTATACCTTTCATGCATAAAGAAGGAAAACACTATGAGCCTTTTTCAAACTGTCATCCTTGGCGCTGTCGCAGGTTTTACGATTTACCTTGGATTGCCGGTTGGCAGAATTAAAGGATTGTCAGAGAAAACTCGTTCGTTCCTCTCGATGACCTCAGTTGGCATCCTGATCTTTCTGTTCTTCGACATCGTTGGGCAGCTTTCTGAACCAATCGAGAAAACTCTCACTCAGGCAAATTTTGCTCAGTTTTTTGTCCTGCTTTTAATCTTCATCGTTGGGTTCGGCGTTGGTTTAATGGGTCTGATTGCTTTCGAGAAACAATTTATCCGGCTTCGTGCTGACGCAAATAAAGTACTATCACCTACTCGCCTGGCCCTATTGATTGCCACTGGTATCGGGCTGCATAACTTCTCTGAAGGGCTGGCGATTGGTCAATCAGCAGGAAGTGGTGAGATCGCTTTTGCTGCAATTCTTATTGTTGGTTTTGGGTTACACAATGCCACCGAGGGCTTTGGAATCGTAGGACCCCTGATGGGTAAAGAACGTCCCTCTTGGGGATTCTTGGGGCTCGCTGGTTTGATTGGTGGAGGGCCAACCTTCCTTGGAACGATGATAGGATATTACTTTGTGTCAAGTGTGATGTCTGTGTTGTTCTTATCGTTGGCTGCGGGCGCACTGGTCTACATCATTGGAGAATTGTTCCAAGTTAATTGGCGCTCCGCTACAAAATTATCGGCAAGCTGGGGTCTTCTTGTAGGCTTTATGTTCGCTTATCTGACTGATCTGGTGCTTGTCTACGCGGGCGTTTGATCAGATATACATCCACTATAAAAACGGAAACAGGCTTCGGGTCTGAAAAGACGCGAAGCCTGTTTTTTTATTTCACTTCATAGCCAAATACTTCGCTGAATGCAGTGACCACTTCCTGCTTGACACGCTCCATCGATGGCGGTTCCGGAAACAAATCAGCAAGCGAGACGATGGGTTCATCCTGTAATCCACATGCGATGATACCGTCCCAATAATCCATATCGGGATTCACGTTCAACGCGAATCCATGCCGCGAGACGCCGCGCGCATCCACTTTGACGCCAATCGCCGCGATCTTGGCGGGCTTCCTGCGATCTTCCGGCTTGCAGCGTGGACATCTCGAATGGACATCCGCCTGAATCCAGACGCCAGTCAAACCGGACCTCTGGCCCGCTACCAGCCCAAGACGCGCCAACGCGACAATGAGCGTTTTCTCCAACTTGCGGATGTAGCCAACGTAATCAGTTTCTGGAATTCGAGCATCCCCCTCACCCCTACCCCTCTCCCGCTGGGAGAGGGGAATCAAAGGCATTAACGGATACCCTACCAATTGTCCAGGCCCATGATAGGTGACGTCTCCTCCTCGATCCACCCAATGAATCGCAATCCCTTTTTCCCTCAGTTGAGATTCGCCCCATAATAAATTTTCCTGCTTCCCGCGCCGACCGAACGTGTACACATGAGGATGCTCTAGCAGCAAAAGTGTCGGCGGACGTTTTCCCTCCGCAATTTCTGCCGCATATTGGTTTTGTAATTCCCAGGCTGCTTCGTATTCAACTAGACCAAGATCAAGAACTTCACAAAACATTACTTGTTTGACTCAAGCCATTTCGCGTAATTTGCCAGTCCATCATAAGCAGCAGCCTCATATGAAGCTGATAAAGTGGGATAGTTATAGACCGCATCAATAAACGCGTCGATCGGACCATTCATCAGCATCACATGCGAAGCAATGTGAATTAACTCTGAAGCCTGTTCGCCGATAATATGCGCACCTAAGAGCTTTTTATCTGTAGGCGAAAAAACAAGTTTGATCATCCCACTCATATCGCCGATGATCTGTCCACGCGCGTTTTCTTCATAATAGGCGCGCCCAACGAGATAGGGAATATTCTTTGTTTTGCATTCATCCTCGGTCAAACCTATCGAAGAAATCTCAGGTACGGAATAGACAGCGAGTGGAAGGACAGTGGGCATATTTTCTTTGTATGCCAGATCACAAGCATGGGATATCGCAACCCGTGCCTGTTCCATCGAGGTGGAAGCCAGCGCCGGGAAACCAATCACATCTCCGACGGCGTAAATATTTGGAATATTCGTTTTGTAGTTTTCGCCTACAAGGACCAATCCGCGCTCTCCAAGCTTTACGCCCACTTGTTCCAATCCCAATCCTTGCACATTACTTTGCCTGCCAGCCGCGATCAAAGCGACTTCAAAATCCTGTGAGCCGCCTTTGTCCAATGTCAAATGGACATGATCTCCACGCGGCTCGATCGCAGTCATGCGATCATTGAAAATGAAAGTGAGACCTAATTGCAAAAGTTGATTTGTTAATCTTTTAGAGATCTCCGAATCTACAAAAGAGACGATCCGCCCACGCGGCTCGATCAATGTCACATGTATCCCAAGTGCCGTAAAAATGGACGCGTATTCTGTACCGATAACACCTCCGCCTACGACCACCATGGTTTTGGGAATCCGCTTCATATTCAAGATGGTATCGGAATCAAAAATTAAATCTTCATCGAATGGAATCTCAGGCGGATGATGGGGAGAAGAACCAGTAGCAATCAAAATAAATTCGCCATAAATTTCTTTTTCACTCTTTGGGGTTTTTACCTTAACCGTATGCTCATCTTTCAATGAGGCTTCCCCATGAAGAAGCGAAATCTTCTCATGGCGGATATGCTGCGCGATCATCTCCCGTTCTTTTTCAACAACGATTCGCTCGCGATGCATAAAGTCTTTAATAGTCAAGTTCTCTTTGAGAGAATAATCGATTCCATATAAGCCGCGCTGCCGTAAGCCTGAAAAATATAGGGCAGACTCACGGAGCGTTTTCGATGGGATAGTCCCCGTATTGATCCCTGCGCCACCAAGATACGGCTCGCGCTCAACCAACGCGACCCGTTTCCCAGATTGACCTGCTTTCGCAGCGCCCGTTTCCCCGGCGGGCCCCGCGCCGATAACGATCAAGTCATAATTTTCTATCAAGTCGTTTTATCCAAACACTCTTCTGAATAAATCAGATTCCAATAAATTATTAGGATCACATCTCTTCTTGAGGTCTTTGAATTTCGTGATTGTTTCGTCACCTAAAAATGCTCTTGCAGCTTCTGCAGAGGTTTCGCTGTTCTTGGCAAAATAGAACCGTCCACCTGCGTTTAGCACAATGCGATCAAAATCCTTCAGCATTTTGCTTAACGTCGTGCGGTTTCCATCTGTCACTTTGAAATCCATAGCAAGGGAGAAACCATCTACTGCGTGGGTCAAGAGGAATTTATCTCGGCGGTGACGTTTGGTCACGCCCAGATAGGAAGGCATGCCACGCTTCAAGGAAATGGTCAATATCTCGCGCCAGGCATCCTCAGCGGTCTCCTTAGGTAGGAAGGATTGATACTGGATTAATCCGCCGCGGCCGTATGACAATTCCCAGTTCGGAACGTAATCGAGCAAGAAATGAAATGCCGCATGAGACTGACGGAAAATGTGTTTGCGAAGCGATGCAATATACTTCGCTGTGTTGACTCCCCACCAGCCCAGATTGTTCGCGAACGGGCTCATAAACAAATACAAAATGGACTTAGGGAATACGCCAAAGATGCGTGGCGGCAGAACCTGATTATTCAACTGCATGGTTTTCTGTGGGTTCGGGTCTTCATTGCCGTGCAAATAATTGGCAGCATGGATCTGACCGCGGCCAAGGCTCTTTCCGCCATTCATCGTATCCATCCAGCCGACAACGTAATCATAGTTGGGCGCTTTATCAAACAGGAAGGAAAGATGTTCGTGAAGATCATGTACAGGCCAGGCATGGACTTCTAATAATCCGGATTCAATGTGTTTCATCTGCATAGTAATCGACGTAAAGACACCCAGCATCCCGAGTCCGCTAATCATGCTGTAGAACAGGTCAGAATTCTTTTTGGGCGTGCAGGTGATCTCCACGCCAGTGGGCAGAAGCGCAGTGAACTCGACGACATGTTCGCCAATGGGACCCATCTTGAAATTGTTCTTGCCATGGATGTTCGCGCTGAGACATCCACCCAGCGTTGTCTTCATTGTGCCTGAAACGACGGGAGGCCACCAGCCATCGGGCTCGACGCACTGCCACAATTGTTCGAGCGTGACGCCGGGATCGCATCGCACCACGCCGGAAGCTGGATCCCATTCGAGAATCTGATTCATGGCTGACATATCCAGTATGATGCCGCCCCCATTCAACGCTGCATCGTTATAACTTCTGCCCGCACCGCGGGCTGCGACAGTTAACCCTGATTCTCTTGCAAGGCGAAAGACATGCTTGATCTCTTCAACAGAGGTAGGACGGAAACGATAGGAGGGCGCGCGTAAAGAGTGACCGAAGTTTTCAAGTTGTGTGAAGTTTTTTAGTGAGAGGGAGATGTTTGCTTCCATGGGAATGAACCTCTGGAGTCCAGGAGCTCGCTCCTGGGTAATCCAACAGCATACCCTTCGGGCACGATGAGCTGTTGGACTCCAAAATTAGAATGACAATCTTCTGAAAATGAACGACGGAGTGTGCTGAATAGCCAGCATAATCCAGCGCCAAATCGGAGGCGTATAAATCACCTGCTTACGTTTCTTCATCGCTTTCCAAATGTCTTCAATGGCTTGCTCGGGCGAGATCATGAAAGGTGTTGGACCTTGCGCGGCTTTGAGCATTTCAGTTTGTACAAAACCAGGTTTGACCGTTAGCACGTTGACACTATGACGTGTGAGGCGATTGCGTAAAGCTTCAAGATAGGTCGTCAGCCCAGCCTTTGACGTGTTGTAGCCTGGGTTTCCCACGCGCCCGCGATCTCCAGCTACGGAAGAGATACCAACGATCTGCCCGGCTTTTGCAGATTGGAACATCTCAGCAACCGGATTCAACCAAGCTATCGCGCCGATGAGATTGACCTCTACCATCTGGCGGTCATTCTCAAAGTTATATTTATCGATCCCGCCGGGCGGATAATTTACACCGGCGACGAATACAACCAGATCCAGCCCGCCAAGATCGGCAACGATTCTCCGCAGAAGTTCCGGAGTTTTTTCGTATTCAGCCACATCATGGACATAGGCACAAGCACGGTATTCATTGGAGGTTCGATTGATTTCGTCACAAATTGATTCGAGTTTGTCTTTGCGGCGTGCCAGCAAGGCAAGTGTGTATCCTTCCCGCGCAAGGCGCTGCGCCAGTGTTGCACCAATCCCATCGGATGCGCCGATGATGATCCCGCGTCGACGTGGATTTAATGGTGTAGCGGCAGCAGGTTTGGGGTAGTTTGACACGTTGTCCTCCGATTACGGGCGAATGGATTCTAACATATCCTCTCTCCTATCCAATCTGTTATTACTAGTATTGTCGAAAGGTCGTATAATTCCAAAGAACGGAGGGCTGTAACGGGCAGGCAATACATTATCCTATGGGACTGGTTATAATCACGAGCAAATTATTCTCAATAGGAAAAAAGAGCCAATTATAGTTTCATCAAACCATGATTAAATGCGCCACTAATAAACAAGAATGGGCGATCACCGATTAAGAATCCTAGCAGAGGCACGCAATATCCTGGAAAAAGAGGCGGGATCTCACAGCGAGAGAGAAGCTGTCCTTAAATTGTTAGATATTCTTACCGCTTCCTTAGAAAAAGAATACCCCGATAATAACAGTAGTATAGAGATTATCGCTCGAGAGTTGATCAGCAATCGCTCATTACTCATCACGCTCAAGCAGCAGACTGCCGAACTGGACGCGCTCAAGAAATTAAGCATCAATCTCACTTCCAGCCTCGATCTGCCTGACGTTCTGGATGCGGTAGTATCAGAGGCAATGCGACTAATAGAAAACGCGCGCGATGTTAACATCTTTCTTTACAAGAATCACAAACTTTCGTTCGGTGCAGCATTAGATGCCGACGGGACACACAATAAGCCATGGTCAAAGCCACGCTCGAATGGCCTAACCTATACTGTCGCGCGCGAAGGCACAATGATCATTGTTGAAGATATGCAGAATCACCCCCTGTTTCAGAATGTGCCCCAGGATTGGATGGGATCAATTATCAGCATTCCTCTAAAAGTAGGAAATACGGTTGTGGGCGTGATGAATATGGCACGATCCATTATTGGAGGCTTTTCATCATCAGAATTGCGATTGCTCAGCTTGCTTTCCGATCAGGCAGCTGTAGCGATCTCAAATGCCAGCCTCCATCAAATGATCAGCAGACAGGCTTATAGCGACACCTTGACGGGCTTGCCAAACCGCCGTGCCTTGGATGAGCGCCTGGAAGAGGAAGTTCTATCCGCTCGTAGAAACAATTATTCCTTTGCAGTCATCATGATGGATCTCGACGGATTCAAGGCAGTGAATGACACATACGGTCATGCGACCGGCGATGATGTCTTACGGTTGGTCTTCAATCAAATGGCGCGCGGCGTTCGCACCACCGACTTTCTGGCACGCTATGGCGGTGATGAGTTGACTCTGATCCTGAGCCAGACAGAGTTGTCGTCTGCTCAAATCGTCTGTGAAAAAATCACTGAGGGAATGAAAAAACTTAAATTTAGATTGCCCGATGGCAGAAGACTCAAACTTAGCATCTCCGGCGGGATTGCTTTATTCCCCGTCCATGCGCGCACCGGACCAGACCTTTTACGCGCCGCAGACGCGGCACTTTATCAAGCCAAGAAATATCAGCGCGGAACCTTTGAAATCGCACACGGGATCACGGGTCCGCTGGCAATCCATCAAATCGGACGCGAATAAAGCCTACCCCCTCCCCCAAATTCGACTGACAAATTTTGAGTGAACATTTAAACTTTTTATGTCGTGTTTGGGGGAGATGCCCAAAGGGCGGTGGGGGTGAGGTTATAATTTACAAAACAACTTATAGACGCTAAAGGTTTCTCACGCGAAATATCGCCTAAATTTGCAACGCCATTTTGCTTAGATTGATTCTGATGTGGTAGGAAAATGTCGCCATGGCGCCACAGCGATGCCTTTAGGGTCTTTTCTAATGGAGAACTCATCATGCATGGCAAAGTCAAAATCATCCTGAACCCTATGGCAGACATGGGAAACGCATGGCGTGTTGCACGTGACCTGCGTTCAATCACAGAACAACACGGAGGTGTAGATTGGAGCGGAACGGTCTATCCGGGCCATGCAATTGATTTGGCGAAACAAGCTGGCGAACAAGGCTATGATATGGTGATTGCCATGGGAGGAGATGGAACTGTCCATGAAGTCATCAATGGAGTGATGAAAGTTTCTGCAGAGAAACGCCCTGTTCTTGGTGTCGTCCCTGTAGGTTCAGGCAATGATTTTGCACACGCAATCGGCGCACCCACAAAATCAGATCATGCGCTCGTCTGCGCACTGGACGGTGAAGCCTCCACAGTGGATCTTGGATTGATGACCGATGAACGTGGGAAAAAAGAATATTTTGATAATACCATTGGCATCGGGTTTGACGCAGTAGTTACTATTCGCTCGCACAATCTTCCCCTTCTACGCGGCTTTATGATGTATCTGACTGCGGTCATTCAGACTATCTTCCTCAATCATGATCCTATCACGATGCAAATCGAAACTGAGGATCAAAAATGGGAACAAAGCAATTTGCTCCTCACGATGTGCAATGGGCCACGTGAAGGCGGCGGATTCATGATCGCACCAGAAGCAAAAATTGACGATGGCATTTTACATTATGCAATAATCAAGAATGTGAGTCGCCTCATGATGTTTCGGCTCGTGCCCGAAGTGATGAAGGGGACGCACGGTCGCTTCAAACAGGTCATGATGGGATCCTGCAAAAGGATGAGCGTCAGCGCCGACCGACCTATGTACATTCATACAGATGGCGAAATTTTTTCAGGGTTCGGCACGGATGTTCGCAAAGTGACGTTTGAAGTATTGCCAAATTCACTCAAAGTGGTACGAGGGTAAACAGGTACACACGTAGACACGAACACCGCGTGCCTGTTTACATGTTTACTTGTCTACCTGTATACTTATCCCCATGCCCGACCTCTTTCATTCTCTCCTCAAACAAGATATTGGACATCTCCACATCATCGCGGAACTGTGGGGACTCGAACTCAAATCCACAGATATAGACGCGGCGCGGGAGGAACTGACCGTATCTCTCCTAGAGCCGGACATGGTTGCCGAGTTAATTGACTCGCTCTCCCCTGAAGCGGATTCTGCCATTACTGCCCTTGTTAACTCGGGCGGACGCATCCCCTGGCCCACATTCACGCGCAAATACGGTGACATTCGCGAGGCAGGTGCAGGCAAACGTGATCGCGAGAAGTTGTATCTTCACCCCGAATCAGCAACGGAAATCCTGTATTATCGCGGGCTTCTGGCACGCGCGTTTTTTGATACCAAAAAGGGACCGCAGGAATTTGCTTATATCCCAGATGATTTACTTTCTCTTTTGAACAGCGAAGAGCGTGAAGAAGATGAAGATCAAAAGGAAGAGGGAAAAGAGAGGGCAGAACCATTAGGCCGTGCGGCCTCGCCTGGCGAAAAGGGACAGGAAATCCCTACGAATGATTCCATTTTGGATGACGCAACAACTTTGCTGGCAGCCCTACGCTTAAGCATTGAACCTCCTGAAACAAAGATACCAACAAAGGTACTGAAAGCTTTACTTCAATCAGCAAATTTAATCAAAGGATCTACACCTCAGCCAGAGCCAGTAAAAGTCTTTCTCGAATCGCCGCGTGCTGATGCGTTAGCTTCACTTCAAAACGTGTGGGTGGAGAGCGAAACTTTCAATGAACTGCGCCTAATACCGGGCCTCATTTACGAAGGCGAATGGAAAAACCAATCACAGGAAACGCGTGAATTCTTGTTGAATTTATTAGATGCTATCCCTGAAGGCAAATGGTGGAGTCTGAACGCGTTCATCCGCGACATTAAACAAAAATATGCAGACTTTCAACGCCCCGCGGGTGATTATGATTCATGGTTCATCAAACGTGAATCAGATGGACAATATTTGCGCGGCTTCTCGTCCTGGGATCAAGTTGACGGCGCGTTAATCAAATATTTCATTACGAATATTTTGCGGTGGCTGGGACAAGTTAACTTGTGTATTGCAGAAGGTGCAACGGAACCTACATCTTTCTGCATTACGAATTCGGAATCTCATATCACGAGCAAAGAAGATAAAAAAATAAATATCTCTTCTCAAGGATTGATTTCTGTGCCTCGTCTCGCGCCGCGCGTCGTGCGTTATCAGGTTTCGAGGTTCTGTGAATGGGAAGAACCGAAGGACGACCTTTATCGTTATCGGGTTTCAACCAATTCTCTGACAAAAGCCAAAGAACAAGGATTGAAAGTCGAACATCTGCTTGCCTTGCTTGCCAAGCACTCTGATGCGGGGATTCCGCCAACACTAATCAAAGCCCTCAAGCGTTGGGAAGTTAATGGGACCGAAGCGCGGGTACAAACTCAAGCGATTTTAAAGGTGAGTAGACCGGAAGTCCTGGAAGAGATGCGCAAATCGAAAGCGGCGAAATTTCTGGGTGAGGTGTTAAGTCCAACAACGGTGATCGTCAAAAGCGGAGCCATCCAAAAAGTGATGGAGGCGCTGACAGAGCTAGGTCTGCTTACTGAAGTGGTGGAAAATTAGCCACCTAAAGCCATGACAACTGTTCTGTTCAAATCAAGCGACTTACCGCGTTCAAGTTCCTCTTCGATATCATCTGAACGTACTTTCTTTAGATCTTCGAGGACAAGTTGAATATCGCGGTGGGTATCACTGTTGGTCTCAGGATGATGCATACATAATCCAAGAATTTGGAGTGCGGATTTGCGTTTGCCTTCCACAGCGAGAATATTTGCGTACCCGACGAGCGAAAATAATACCCACGAGATGGAATCATTTTCAATATTGAGTTGCAGCGCTTCACTCAATGAGGCATAGGCCTCACGCAGCTCACCCAGTCCCACTTGCGAATAAACGAGATTGATAAGCATGGTGGGTAGGGCGTAACGATTGCCCAATTCACGAGCAAGTTTGATGCCCTCCAAAGTATAGGGTTTGGCCTCTGCATACTTTCTTTGAACGCGAATCAGTTCACTCAGATTATTGTATGTACGTGCGAAACCATGACGATCACCAGCATTTTTGCAAATTTCGATCGCTTGAAGATAGTAATCATGTGCCTGTTCGAATTGATGATTATTCACGCTGATCATTGCCAGCATATTCAAGGAGAATGCTTGTGCAATGGCATCCATTGCTTGCTTTGCAAATTCATAGCTCTCTTCGCCATATCTTTGCGCGTCGGCATATCTGCCTTGATAGTGGCTAATGTATCCAAGTTGAGCAAGTGTGTAGGCAATCACATCAATGTCATTCAATTCCTGTGCGATGCCAAGACTATTCTGCAAATTTATTTCCGCCTGATAAAACTTGCCTTGTTCCAGTCCAATGCGGCCTAAACGCGCCAGCGCTTTGGATTCCAGTCCACGGTCATGAATGGTGCGCGCCAAGGCAATACATTCCTCAAAACGCGCTGCCGCCGTGGCATGATCTGTCAGCCAGAGATGCGCCGATCCGATGGTCAATAAGAGACGCGCACGCACCGTTGGGTTCGTATCTTCGGAGGAGGCCAGGATGGCTAAGGCGTGCTCGGAGGCAGAAAGTGCTTCGCGGTAGGCACTGAGGCGCATAGACTGCTCTGCGGCCCGCTCAAGGAATTCAACCGCCTGCGAGGCATCGCCTGCAAGTTCATAGTGCTGCGCAATCAAGCCAAGATATTCGTCAATCCGCTCATTACTTTGCTGAATCAACCAATCCGCTGCCATGCGATGATACAGTCTACGTTTCGCCTTGAGCACGCGTTCGTAGGTGACTTCCCGCAAAATCGCATGCTTAAAGATGAATTCCTGCGCAGTGGCAAAGGCAGATGGCTGGTGTGAGAAGACCAGTTCTTTATTGCTCAAAGCGCTCAATGCTGAGCGGACCTCCTCACCACCTGTGAGCGCCTGCGCCGGCTCTGAGCCCTGCATGGCTGCCACAGCCGCGTCCCAGAACGTGCGACCGATCACCGCGGCACGTTCAAGCACATCATTTTCACGATTGGGCAATCGGTCAAGACGCGCTTGCAAAACACCTGTCAGAGTGGCCGGGACGCGCAATTGTGTCACACTGTTCGGTACGATTTGCCAACGTTTCTCGCCCTTTATGATCACTCCATCTTCAATCAACACTTTTACTAACTCTTCTACATAGAACGGATTGCCCTCCGCGTTTTTGGCAACCGTCTCCACAAGGTCTCGAGGCAAATCAGATACATTTTGCAAAATTTCACGGACCAATTCGCGACTCGCATCGAGATCAAGACTATTGATCGTAAAGGTTGTACAAAGTGGGAAATTGCTCCCCCAGTTTGGATGCGATTCGTCCAAACTGGGACGCGCCGTGCACAAGATAAATATCGGCAGACTGGTTTCCAGTTTTGCCAGATCTTCGATCAACTCGAGAGAACCATTATCCGCCCAGTGAATATCATCTAGCAAAATAACAACAGGGGAAGCCAGTGTTAACTCTGTAAAAAACTGCACGATACTGTTGAATGCGCGGTCCCGGATCTGACGCGCGTCTTTGCGAATGCCATGCACAAAGATGCTTTCAGAAAAATCAAAACCGAGCAGTTCGCCAATTAATGAGGCCCGCTCTTCGCTCCCGACCTTAGTCATTGCCGCCATTCCCCTTAGTAATTTTCCTCGCGCCTCAGCCTGTGTGTCGCTGTCTCTGATTTGAAAACGCTCGCAAAAGACATCGCGCAACAAGCTGTAAGGCAGACTCATCGTCTCTTCATCGGCACGGCCCTTGAATAAATGAAATTCGGTTGGATGTGAGTCCAGCCATGCTTCAAATTCGTACATGAGGCGGCTCTTTCCCAGACCTGCTTCCCCTTTCACGACTATTACTGTGACATGGCCATTAATCACACACTGCTCAAGAGCAGATTGTATAGTCTGAAATTCCGTTGCGCGCCCGACCATTCGGGTAGTTACACCTTCAACACCCCTTCTTCCAAGCCGAAATGCACGTGGCTTCACGCGCTGGATCACATAGGTTTGCAGTGGCTCAGTCTTGCCTTTCAGCATAAGTGGCGTTTGTTTCTGCGTATCGAACACGCCGCGCACCAGTTGATACGTATTATGGGAAATGAGGACATCGCCATCTTTGGCAGAGTGAACCAAACGGCTGGCTGTATTTACTGTATCACCCATAGCAGTGAATTCGCCCTGTGTGCCAATCGCGCTTAGCAGAACCTGCCCACTATTAATCCCCACTTTTAAGTGGATGGGAAGCGGCCCTACGCCATCCTTGAATGTTTCCTGTATTTGGAGCGCGGCACGCACAGCGCGTTCGGCATCATCTTCGCGGGCGGTCTCTGTTCCCCAGAGTGCCATGACCGCGTCACCGATGTGTTTATCAATGCGACCACCATATTCTTGGATAATCCAGTCTGCGCGTGTCCAGAGGCGATTGACAAGGTTTGCTACATCTTCCGCGTCCCTATTTTCAGAGAACGCAGTAAAGCCGGGGACATCAGCAAATAAAACGGTCACCAGTTTTCGGCGCGCCTGATTCGCCGCATCTGGCTGGGTAGACTGTCTTTCCAGTGCAATTAATTGGTCATGTAAAACTGCCAATGTCGTCCCCACCACAGAATCTCCCAGGATCGAACGCATGCCCTCCTGCGCCTCGATGGCTTTTTTGATGTCAGCAATTTGCTCGTGCAAAGATTTGGTAATCATGGAATGATTAGATTATAAATTGAATTTTTGCAATCTTCACTTTTTTAACCAACTCATAATGTGGTTTAGTCATGCTGTGATTTCTTTTGCCTTTAATGATAATGCCTGTTTTGCCGCTCGTTTAATGTCATACGCTTAGACGTGATTTGTAGGATAGAATTAAAAGCTTTCGTTCGCACATCAAAAAGCATAAGTGCGGCACTTCGTAATCATTGGCTCGGGAGAATTGGACTAGCACCAAAAGGAGTTGATATGGTCAATCTAAAAAAAAAGGTTGCAGTGGTGACTGGGGCAAGCCGCGGTGTTGGAAAAGGTATTGCGCTGGGCTTAGGTGAAGCAGGTGCAACAGTATATGTTACCGGTCGTACAACTCAAGAAGGGACAGATATAGAAAAATTAGGTGGAACTGTTTTTACAACCACGGAAGAAGTGACTGCAATAGGAGGCAAAGGGATTGCAGTTACATGCGATCATCGCGATGACTTACAGGTGGAAAAGGTATTTCAGCAAGTAGCACAAGAGAGCGGACGATTGGATGTTTTGGTTAACAACGCGTGGGGTGGATACGAACAGATGGAGCATAATGGTGAATTTACATGGTTCTATCCGTTCTGGTCACAACCTCTCTGGCGCTGGGATGCCATGTTCCAGGGTGGCGTGCGTGCCGCGTATGTCGCAGGTGCCTTCGCCGCGAGAATGATGGTCGAGCAAAAGAGAGGTTTGATCGTGAATATTTCGTTTTGGGCAGCACAAAAATATATGAGCAATGTGGCGTATGGAACAGCCAAAGCCGCGGTTGACAAGATGTCTGCATACATGGCACACGAAGCGGAAAAGTTCAATGTAGCCGTGATTTCACTGTATCCAGGGTTGGTACGAACGGAAAGTATCCTGCGTAACGCACAACACTTCGACATGAGCAGTTCGGAGTCGCCGCAGTTTACTGGTCGAGTGATCGCGGCACTCGCAAGCGACGAAAACATCATGAGCAAAACAGGTCAAGTATTCGTAGGAGCCGCTCTTGCAGAAGAATATGGCATTCAGGATATTGATGGGAAACAACCAAGACCACTAACTCTCGAAACCTTATGAAACATGGCGACTGTCACTGAAGAATCGTGACAGTCGTTTTTTGTAAGATTGCTATAATGATTAAAATCATTTCTGTCATTGCGAGGAGCTGTGCAGCAGCGACGAAGCAATCTCGTAGCCTATCGGGAGATTGCTTCGCTTCCTATGGTCGCTCGCAATGACGGAATAACAGGAGTTCCCATGTCAACAAAACTCGATTGGCTCACACAAGAAATTGATGGCTTGAAAGAACAAGGCTTATATAACCACATCCGTACGATTGGCTCGGCACAGGGTGCCTGGCTGACCGTAGACGGAAAGAACGTGCTCAACTTCTGCTCAAATAACTATCTTGGACTGGCGAATCATCCAAAGATCGTTAAAGCCGCGAAGGAAGTCACGGAGAAATATGGCGTAGGTCCCGCTGCTGTGCGCTCCATTGCAGGCACGATGGATTTGCACGTTCAACTCGAACAACGGCTTGCCAAGTTCAAAGGCGCGGAAGATGTGATTACTTTCCAATCGGGTTTCACTGCCAATCTTGGAGCAATCTCTGCTTTGGTTGGAAAAGAAGATGTAATTTTCTCTGATCGATTGAATCACGCGTCGATTATTGATGGATCCCGACTCTCTGGAGCGAAAATCGTCCCCTATGAACATAACGATCCGAGCGCCTTGGAAGATGCAATTAAAGATAACATGTCAAGCTTCCGCCGCGCGTTGATCGTGACTGACGGCGTTTTCAGCATGGACGGCGATATCGCACCCCTTCCCGACCTAGTTGAGGTTGCAAAGAAATATGACATCCTTTTCATGGTAGACGACGCGCATGGCGAAGGCGTGCTCGGCAAGGGCGGACGCGGCATCGTGGATCATTTCGGCTTGCATGGCAAAGTGGATATCGAAGTCGGCACGATGTCAAAAGCCTTTGGCGTGATAGGCGGAATGGTTGCGGGCGACAAGGTCATCGTCGAATGGCTGCGCCAACGCGGACGACCATTCCTGT
>WNFX01015168.1_pt1 | contig 19395 bp, 22 predicted proteins | sample 5400111 | NCBI WGS metagenome assembly WNFX01 (sample SAMN13153363, study PRJNA577476) | soil metagenome | isolation source: 40 cm soil or saprolite under grassland replicate 1 | place: USA:California | collected 2016-06-15 | reverse complement strand
GTCGGCGACGCGGCGAGCCTCTGCCTCGCAAAATGCGACGGAGCGGCGCAGCTTGAGGACGCGGCCCTCGACGATCAGCTCATCGCCGGGCCGCGCGGCAGAGATGAGCGCGACGTTCATGTCGACGGTGGCGTGTGGGTTGTCCCGCCTCATCCGCTCGCCGCGCAGGCGTCCAAGCGCGACGGCCGCCGCTGAGTCCATCACCGTCGCGACGACGCCGCCGTGCATTACGCCGTTGGGGTTGGTGTGTCGGTCGTCCAGCGTAAGAGAAAGGCGAGAATAGCCTTCCTGCGCCTCCTCTACCCGCGCGCCGACGAGCTCAACAAACGGGACGCGGATATGCTGCCACTCGCTGGTCATGGTCCGGGAGCTTCGGGTATCCAGTCGCGAACCACCGCATCGGCCATGCGCGCGACGCGGGCCATCTGTTTGACGTCGTGGACGCGGACGACGTCGACGCCGTTGGCGATGGCAATCGCGACAGTCGCGGCCGTCCCTTCGAGGCGGTCTTCCACTGGCAAGCCGCCGAGCACGTTGCCGATCGTCGACTTACGCGAGGTGCCGATCAGGATCGGGCGGCCGAGGACGCGCAATTCGCCGAGGCGGCGTAGCATCTCGAGCGCCTGCTCGTCCTTCCAGCCGAAGTTGAAGCCGGGATCGACGATGATCTGCTCTTCCGCCAACCCCTGTTCTCGCGCAACGCGTACGCTCTCCAGCAGGCCAGCCACGATGTTGCCGACTGTGTCGTGGAATTCCCGACCGCGGTGGTTGTACATGGCGATCGCCGGGACTCCGGCCTCAGCGGCGACCCGGGCGATCTCCGGCTCGCGCAGGAAACCTTGGACATCATTCACGAGCGTCGCACCGGCTTCAATCGCGGCCCTCGCGACTTCGGCCTTGTACGTGTCGATGCTGATCGGGCGGTCCAGCTCGCGGGCAAGGCGTTCGATGACCGGAATGACCCGCCTCATCTCTTCGTCCGCTGATACTTCGGCGGAGCCAGGGCGCGTGGACTCGCCTCCGACGTCGATGATGTCCGCCCCGTCCTCCCGCATCTGGAGAGCCTGCCCTACCGCCGCGTCGGTGTTGTCGCCGATGCCGTCGCCGGAGAAGGAATCCGGGGTGACGTTAACGATCCCCATCACATACGTACGCTCGCCCCAGCGGAACTCGCGTCCGCCAATGGTGATCGACGTGGGTGTTTGGGCGGTCGGCGTTCTCACGCCGCGTATAATAGCAGCCGCCATGGCTGGCCGGTCGTCTGGATTCGCGCACCCCGAGCTGCTGGCCGAGACAGATTGGCTCGCCGAACGTCTGGGCGACCCTTCGATCCGGATCGTCGACTGCGATGAGTTCCCGGCCTACCAGCGGCTTCACATCAAGGGCGCCATCGGGCTGCGAGTTCACCACTACCTGAAGGGCGAGGATGACACTTACCTTATGGGCCCCGATCAGTTCGCGGAAACGATGTCCAAGCACGGCATCGGGAGCGAGCAGACGGTTGTGGCCTACGATGGGATGGGCGGGCTATATGCCGCGCGGCTCTGGTGGGCCCTCGATCACTACGGACATACGAACGCAAAGGTGCTCAACGGCGGCTTTCGGAAGTGGTTCGAGGAAGCTCGCCCCGTCACGGCAGAGCAACCGCATGTTGAGCGCGCAAAGTTTGAGGTCCGCCCGGGCGCCGACCGCCTTTGCCGGATCGATGAAATGCGTGACTCCATCGGCCGCGACGACACCGTCATCTGGGATGTGCGTTCCCGCGCCGAGCATACCGGCGAGGACCCCCGACAGAACAAGCACGGCGGGCACATCCCGGGCGCGGTGCACCTGGAGTGGCTCGACCTGACTCAGCCGCCTGCGCGCTCCGGAATCCTGCTGCCGCCGGAAGACATGCGCGCGAAGCTGGAGGCAGCCGGAATTACGCCGGAGAAGCAGGTCCTCGTCCACTGACAGGCAGGCATCCGTGCGGCGCACGGCACGTTCATCCTCAGGCTGCTCGGCTACGACCGCGCCAAGAACTACGACGCCTCCTGGAACGAGTGGGGCAATCGGGCCGACACACCAATAATCAGCGGCAAGTAGCGGGCGAAGGCACATGCCAAACAAGGCCGTGATGTGCTGGAGCTGCGGAAAAGACAGTGCCACTGCGCTCTGGACGCTGCAGCAGGCAGATGAGTACGAGATCGTAGGGCTGTTGACGACGCTCACCGAAGAATACGACCGTGTGAGCATGAGCGGCGTGCGCCACGAGCTACTGCGGCGGCAGGCCTCGGCGCTTGGACTGCCGGTGCACGAGGTTTGGATCCCTCCCCAGTGCATCAATCCGGTATACGAGGCTCGCATGGGGGAAGCGGTTCGACAACTGAAGGAGGGCGGCGTGGAGGCTGTGGCGTTCGGGGATCTCTTCCTGGAGGATATCCGCGAGTACCGTGAACAGCAGATGGCGCCAACAGGCCTCTCCTGCGTCTTCCCAATCTGGGGCGAGGATACAGGTCGCCTCTCGCACCGTATGATCGAAAATGGCCTCCGGGCCACTCTCGTCTGCGTCGATCCGCGTCAGGTCCCGGCGGCGCTGGCTGGTCGCGCCTATGATGAGACCTTGCTCGCTGAGCTGCCGGCATCCGCGGACCCCTGCGGTGAGCGGGGGGAGTTCCACACATTCGTATGGGATGCGCCCAACTTCCAGTCGCCGATAGACACTCGGCCCGGCGAGATCGTCGAGCGCGACGGATTCTTCTTCGCCGATCTAATCCCTGTCTAGGGTCCTCCACAGAGTACGGCCCCTACCCTGGCGCGGTGAGAGCCGCCACGAAGCGTGGCAGCGCCTCGCCGCCGGATACGGGAATGCGATGAAGCTGGTAAGGCGCGTCCGCTCGCTGGACCGAGATGTACGGCGGACCCGAGGATGTCGTCAGGGCACCCAGGTAGCCGGTCTCGCGCAGCACATCGAGCACCAGCTGGCGCGCCTCGTCAGACCCGTAAACGAAAGGCTCGCCGTAGGGGTAGACGAAGAACTGCACGGGCCGGCCAAGCTTCTCTTCCAGCGTCCCTCGCGAGTCCCCAAGCTCCTTGCCCACGTCGTCGCGGGACATGGCGGCAAGGTTGCCGTGAGTAACCGAATGCGACACGAATTCTATGCTCGAGTCCGCCATTTCTCTTATCTGGTCCCACGTCAGGTACACGAGGTGATCGACCGCGCCGGTGATCGTAGCGATGGTCGCACCGAAGCCGTGCTCCTTAAGGAGCGGGAACGCCAATTGGTATACCTCGGCGTAGCCATCGTCGACGACGAGAATGACCGGTTTCGCGGGGAGCGGCAGGTCGTAGTAGAAGGCGTTGTAGAGTTCGGCGACGGTGATGGACGTGTAGCCGTTGTCGGCAAGCCAGCCGAGTTGATCGCCGAAAGCGCTGGTCGTCACGCTGATAGACGCCTGTTGAGGGTCGGCCGGAAGGTCCGGCGCAAAGTGGTGGTAGATCAGGATCGGCACGTCGAGCTCAGGCCGGACGGCTGCCGGTGAGCCCAGAAGCGGTCCGCGCGGCCCCAGCGGGCCGGCGTCACTTACCGCAAACGAATCCCCCTGCGCCACGAGCACCAACGGCGGCCCCGCGAAGCGGCCGGCTGAGTCACCGAAATCGATGGTGACCGGAACTGCACTCGCGCCCGACTGCCCCAAAGAGCGTGGCTCCCCTATCTCATAGCTGATCTCCCGGGAGCCGAACTTGCGCTCGAGGAACCCGCTGAAGGCCTCCTTGTTCGCCCAATGACTCTGAGCATCTGGGACCAGCATCCGCCAAAGGCCGTCGAAATCGCGGTCGACGAAGGCGCCGAGAAAGCGAGAGGCAGTCTGCCGGGCTTCGCCCGATTGGTCATTCCCAGGAGACGGGGCTGCTGTGTCAGCAGGTGAAGTGGCCGGCCCGGCCCAGGGAGGCCTATCGTTGCCCCCGCACGCGGAGAGAAGCCCGGCAGTCAGCACAGAAAGCGCCAGAAGGCGGAAGGTTCCGCCCGAAGCGCGCAGATTCATCCCGCTTCCGATGTTACCACCGTCATTCAGGACTTCGCCTGCTGCTGGCAGTACACGTAAAGTGCATCGTAGACCGAGAACTCGAGCGCCAGGATTGCATGATCGTCCGGCAGGCCCATCTGCTGGAAGCCTTCAGCGATCGCCTTGAGGCCAGGCGCTTCCGGGCGGCCGTAAAGATCGGCGGCGACATCGGCGCCGTGCACGATCGTCGCCAGGAGCTGCACTGCGGGCTCGTCGATTGCGTACTTCTCAACGATGGCCTCAAAGCTGCACTTACCCCCGTGATGCCCGAGCTCAACATCGGGCACGTCGAACGGTGTGGCATCCTCCCGCTCGGCTGTCGCCAAGACTTCATCGGGCGGGACGAACAGGAATTCCGCTTCAGGATCGATGAACTTCTTAATCAGCCACGGGCACGCGACTCTGTCCACTTTCACGTTCTGCCGGGTGACCCACTTCATCTCTTTACCTCCTCGAGTTGCCCTTCCTCGCTGCCGATCGGCACCCGACGGAACCACGACCAGATCGCAATGTCATAGGCAGCCTTGACTCCCCCGCCGATAAAGAACGGCAGTCCCAGGGTGACTTGCTGCGCGACGCCCGCCAGTGCGGGGCCGATGGGACGCGTCAGGTAGCGTGCTGAGTTGGTGTAAGCAGCCGCCGCTGTGCGCTCTTCTTCGTCCACGAGCGCCGCGATATAGGCCTGGCGCGTAGGCACATCCATTTGGCTGAGCGCGAAGCGGCCGAAGAGCAGCACCATCGCGACGGGAAAGCTAGGCGCGAGTGGAATAGCAGCCAACAAGAGATTTGAGGGCAGATGCGTGAACACCATGGTGTTCAGCAGTCCTATCCGCTCGGCCAGTCGCGTCGCGACTAGAAACGATCCGGCCTGCAGCAATCCAACGACGAAAAATACCAGACCGAGAACTTCCACTGAGACACCGAACTTCACGCGGAACCAGTAGGCGATGAAGCTCTGGACGACGAACCCGCCGGCGAAGGAGTCGATCGCGAAGAGGCCACACAACCGGAGAACATTGGTGCGCGAGCGTTGCAGGGGCAGGCCGAGCCCCGGACGCTTCTCCACCTCGGCCCGCTGCGAGAGGCGCGAAGCGACAATCGCGCCTATGACACCCGCCGGGACAAACACGAGGAAGAAACGCTGGTCCGCAGGGAATCCGCCGACCGCCTCGCGTAGCAGGGCCGGGCCGCCGGCCATCAGCGCGCCCACCGAGCCGGCTATTGTAGCTATGGCGTTGTAGTTTCCGAAAACACGCGTCCGCGTGCGGCTGTCAGCCTCGCCGGCAAGCATGGCCTGCTCGAGAGACGTGAACGGCCCGGACTCGACGACATCGGTCGAAAGAGCGCCACACAGGCCGACAGCAGCGAGCACCCCCGATACGGTCGCCCAGGGTGCCGACGGCGATCGACATGAGCGCCGTCCCGGCGAGGATGGCGGTGAGCAGCAAGCCAACCCGCCCGCTCGACCAGCCCTTCGCCTCCAGTGAGACGCCGAGCAGGATGGCGCCGAACCCGTAAGCGAACGCCCGCAAAGCCTGGGCGGCGAAGATGCGACGGACGTCAGCGTTCATATCGGCGCGCGGCGCTCATGCCAGTCCGTCGCCTGCTCGTATGCGTACGCCGCGCGCAGGACGGACGCCTCATCCCACCAGCGTCCCACGAGCTGGAGGCCAACGGGCAGACCTTCGCCGGTGAACCCGCACGGGATGCTTATCGCGGGCACACCCAGGAAGTTGAGCGGGTTCGTGAACCGTATGAGGTTGAAGGTGACCTGGAGGTCACCTTCCTCGATGGGCCGAGCGGTTATCGGGGTTGTCGGCGTCACGATTAGATCAACTTTAGGGAAGACCTCCTCCCGCCACGCTGCGACTGCCATTTCCCGAAAGCGCTGGGCTTGAACGTAATGCACCGCCAGAAAGGTCGCGCCCAGCTCCAAGCGGTAGCGTACGTCGTCGCCGTAGTCGTCCGGCCGTTCGCTCATCCACTTCTGGTGGTACGCCAATGCTTCGGGCAGCATAATTGCTGTCACACCGCCGGGGATCTCGCTTATCAGCGGGACGTCTGCTTCTGTCAGGTCGGCTCCCATCTCTCCGAGCAGGCCGATCGCGGAGCGGACGGCGCTTTCGACCTCGGGGTGCAGGTTCTCGAAGAAGAACTCCTTGGCTATGCCGATGCGAAGGCCTTGGACACCCTGCCGTAGCATTTGCATGTAATCGGGCACCGGCTCGCCGACGGTCGAAGCGTCATCGGCATCGCGGCCCGCGATCGCCTGCAAGACGATAGCGGCGTCCTCAACTGTGCGCGTCATAGGGCCAACGTGGTCCAGAGACCAGCTGAGTGGCAGGACCCCACGCTTGCTGACGCGGCCGTAGGTCGGCTTCAGGCCGACTATTCCGCACAGCGAAGCGGGAATGCGGATGGAGCCGCCCGTGTCTGTCCCGAGCGCAGCAGCGCATTCGCCGGCTGCTACCGAGGCGCCGGAACCGGAGCTGGAGCCACCGGTGATTCGCTCCAGGTCCCACGGATTTCGCGCGGCCCCGTAGTGCGGGTTCACGCCGGTCGCGCCGAAAGCGAACTCGTGCAGGTTCAGCTTGCCCAGGACGACCGCTCCGGCCGCTTTCAGACGGGCCGTAGCCTCGGCGTCTTCCGAAGCCACGTTTTCGGAAAGGATTTTCGATCCCGCAGTCATTCGCACGCCCGCCACTCCGAAGATGTCTTTGAGGGCTATCGGTATGCCGTGAAGCGGGCCATGCGCACCGCCCTTGGCGATCTCGTCCGCTGCCTCGCTGGCCGCGGTCATCGCGGCATCTCCGTCGACCGTAATGAACGCGTTCAGCCGACCTTCCAATTGCTCGATGCGCCGAAGCGACGCCTCGGTGAATTCAACCGGAGAAAGCTTGCGAGCCGCGATAAGCTGCGCAGCTTCGGCTACGGAGAGCCAGTGGAGGTCAGCGCTCACGCTGGACGGCTCGATGGCGGGCGGAAGCGCGCCGCTGGCTCAGTGTCACCGTAGACGCGACGCGCCAGCGCCTCGGCGATGCGCTGGCTGTTGCCTTGAAGCCCGGCGGTGACGGCCGCCTCTCGTTCTGCCGGTAGTCGAAGACCGGCCAGTTCCATCAATACCCGCGCGCTGGACGGGCCTACTGAGTTCACTTCGACCTCCTCGGATGGAATGTACCACTCGGAATCAGCCCACGAAAAGCGACATCGTGACAATGAGCAATTTGCTTAAGCACTTTACAGATAACTCTTGACACTCCCACTGCAAGAGAACAGACTGACTTGGGGGCAAACAAGGAGGAACACATGACCCTAGATCAGGTCATCGCTCGAATCAGGCGCGCGCTGATGCTCGACCCAGCGGTCTACGAAGAAATTCGGGACGACACCAACTTTACGCTTGTTTCGATCGGATCAGCCGCAGTCGCGGTGCTACTTGCTGCGATTGGCGCCTGGCTCTTCGGCGAGACCGTACTTGACCCGGCACCAGGGCTGGGCTTCGTCGACACCGTTATTCTCGGCACGATTTTCACGATCGTGCTCTTCTTGATTGGCGTGGCCGTGATCTACCTGTTGCTAAGCCAGGTTTTCGGCGAGGAGATAACACCGGATGCGTTAGTCCGTGTAGTTACGCTCACACATCTGCCCTTTGGACTCGGGCTCTTTGTGTTCATACCCCAAATTGGGTTTGCGTTTGGTCTCGCGTCTGTCGCCGCTACCTTCTACTACACGATCTTCGGCATTCGCGCGGCATATCCGAATGTCGATAATCTGCGAGCGATGATCGCCGTTCTGCTAGGGTTCGCTGTCTGGGCCGTGGTCATTCCCATAATCTCCGATTACCCGGACAATAACTGGGTGACGGGTGTCTTTGTCTACAGCCTGATCGACTAAATTAGATTGCGGCGAGCTCTTCCTCACTGATCGCGCCGTCGAGAATACGAAACCCGCGAACGACAGGCTTGTCCGTGTCCTTTAGCGACACCAGCACGTAATAGGCCTCCGGCCAAGTCGCCAGGCGCACGTCAGTCGGTGAAGGAAAGGCCTCGCTGGCGGTGTGCGAGTGGTATATCGCCAGAAAAGACCAACCGTTTTCCTCGCACTCCCGGAAGATGCGGAAGAGGTCCTTCGGCTCGACGTTGTAGCGGTACGGGCTGGCCTCGGCGTTCTTAGCGCGAAAGAGCTTGACTGCTTTGCCGTTGTCGCCGGCAATGATGCCGCAGCACTCGTTCGGCGCGTCCTCCTTTGCGTGTTCGATCATCTCGGCGACGAATGATTGCGGCAGGGAGAGCGTCACCACCACACCGTCCCTTGCACCTCATCCTCCTTGATCTCGCCGTAGTCCTTCGACCACAGGCCCGTCGAGAGGTACTTCCAGCCGCCGTCGGCGAGGAGGGCAACCACGTTGCCGCTTTCCAGGCGCTGAGCGGCGCGGACAGCGACCTTCAGCACGGCGCCTGAGGAGATCCCGGCAAAGATCGCTTCCTTCTCCATCAGCTCCTTTACCATCGCAAACGAGGACAGCGAATCGACGACGATGCGGCCATCGAGAACTGATTCGTCCAGCACCGGAGGGATGAAGCCTTCGCCGAGATCGCGTAGGCCCTGCACGAGGTCACCGGGATGTGGCACCGCGGCGATCACCTTCGTTTCCGGGCTCTTCTCCTTCAGGTAGCGCCCGACGCCGGTCAGCGTACCGCCGGTGCCCAGCCCGGCCACGAACAAGTCGACCTGCGGCAGGTCGCGCAAAATCTCCGGGCCTGTCGTCTCGTAGTGAGCGCGCGGGTTGTTCTCATTGCCGTACTGGTAGGGCATAAAGTACTTGTCCGGGTCGGCTTCCGCCATCTGCTGCGCTTTGAAGATCGCGTCGTTGGTGCTGCGGGCACCTTCCGCGTACAGCACTTCCGCGCCGAAGGCGCGCAGAAGCTGCTCGCGCTCCGGCGTCACGATGTCTGGAAGGACGCAGAGCAGGCGATACCCCTTCGCGCGGGCGACCATCGCGAGGCTGATGCCCGTGTTACCGCTCGTCGGCTCGAGAATGGTCTTGTCCGGCGTTAGCTCGCCGCTCTCCTCGGCTGCGCGGACCATGTAGAGAGCGATGCGGTCCTTCACGCTGCCGGTCGGGTTCTGGCCCTCGAGCTTGGCGTATATCTCGACGCCAGGCTTCGGCGAGAAGCGGCCCAGGCGGACAAGCGGCGTGTTTCCGACGGCTTCGAGAATAGAGGCGTAGGGCATTCGTATTACGCCTGTTGTATGCGCGGAGCTCTGGAATCCGTACGGACAGAGCTTAAGCTCTGTCCGCCCAACGCCGCTTCGTCGCTCAAACGCCCCGCTTCGCCTAATAAACGCTCTGCAGGCCCCGAAAAAGGATAATCCTCCGCGTTCTCGGCCAGGCCTGCTCGAACGGGATTAGCCCAGATGTATTTCGCCACGGCGTGAACGTCAGCTTCCTTCCGCAGCACGCGATCATGGTAGCTGCGGTGCCAAAGCTGCGTTCGGTGCTCGTGCTGGAACGCGTATCCGGTGATCTGCTTGAACTGTTGCATAAACGGCTTCAGCCGGGAAGCGGCAGCCAAGCCGCGAACCAGCAGGTGAACGTGGTTCGCCATAAAGCAGTAAGCGAGCACCTCGAATTCGTGGACCACCGCCCTCTCAAGGAGGGTTCTTACGCAGAACTGGAGGAAGTGGTCTTCGCTGAAGTAGGCGCGACCGCCAACGGTATTGATGGTGATCGCGTAGGCGTACTGGCCCGTGTAATCGAAGCTTTGTAAGCGAGGCGAGGAGCGGCGGGGCCGCGTAACGCCGTTTGGGAGGAGCGGCCGATCATTAGGCACGGCGGGGTGGCGTTCGCCTTCGGGGCGTTGGCGGACAGACCTTAAGGTCCGTCCGTACGAGCCAGAAGCATGCTCGGCCACGCGGGCTAACTGCCGCCGGCTAAGGCGGGCAATACGGAGACAACGTCACCTTCGCTAATCGGTGTGTCGAGCTGCTGGAGGAAGCGAACGTCTTCGTCGTTCAGGTAGACGTTCACGAAGCGATGGATCCGCCCCTCCGCTACGACGTTCTGCTTGAAGCCCGGGTGGCGCTGGTCAAGATCGTCGAGGACCTCCCCGATGGTGCCGCCTTCCGCTCGCGTCGAGCGCTCCCCGCCGATCAGCTTCGCGAAGTTCGCGGTTACCTTGACCTCAATCGCCATTGGAACCACCGTCGGCCCCGTCATGCCCGCCGGGGAAGGGCGCGCCGCAGAACTCCACGTAGTCGATCAGCTCAGTGATGGTCGGGTCATCGCCGCACAGCGGGCACTTCGGGTCCCGCCGCAGCTTCACAATGCGGAAGTCCATAGCGAGCGCGTCGAACAGCAAGAGACGGCTGACGAGCGAGTCGCCAATCTCGAGGACCTGCTTGATCACTTCGATCGCCTGGATCGAGCCCATCACACCCGTCAGCGCGCCGAGCACGCCCGCCTCAGCGCAGTTCGGGACGAGGCCGGGCGGAGGCGGCGCCGGGAAAAGGCACCGGTAGCAGCCGTGGCCGGGCTTGAAGACCGTCGCCTGGCCGTCGAAAAGCAGAATGCTGCCGTCCACGAGCACCTTGTCGGCGAAGTAGCAGGCATCGTTCACGAGATAACGAGTCGTGAAGTTGTCGGCGCCGTTCACAACGATGTCGTATTGCGGGATGATCTCCATCGCGTTGTCAGACGTCAGAGGCGTGTCATGGATAACGATGTTCACGTCCGGGTTGTATGAGAGAAGCGTCTCCTTGGCCGATTCGGTCTTCTTCTTGCCGACGTCGTCGTTCTGGTGCAGCACCTGCCGCTGGAGGTTGGAGAGATCAACCACATCGAAATCGACGATGCCGATTGTGCCGACGCCCGCGAGCGCGAGGTAAAGCGCGGCCGGGCCGCCGAGGCCGCCGGCGCCGACGATGAGGACCTTCGTCTCCATCAGCTTGCGCTGACCGACGGGGCCGACTTGCGGCATGATGATGTGCCTCGAGTAGCGGTTCACCTGCTCCGGCGTCAGCACTTGACCGCCCGCTATAGCGGGTATCACCGCCATTTCGTCGCCGTCGCTGACCGGCGTGTTCTTTCCTTGCAGCGAATGGATCTCCTGGCTGTTGATGTAGACGTTTATGTGGCCGGGAATCTCGTCCGCCTCGTTGTAGATCATATGCTTAAGCGTTGGATATGACTTGCCGAGCGCGTCGAGCACCTCGCCGACCGTCCTGCCCTCGGCTTTCACGTAGGTCTGGTTACCCGCGAAGCGGCGGAAAGGCGTGGGTATGTACACCATCACTGACATCAAATTCTCTCCGGCGCTCATGCTATGCCTCCATTGTCAAATATCGTTCGCCGGTGTCCGGCAGCACCGTGACCACACGCTTGCCTTCGCCCAGGCGCTTTGCGACCCGAAGCGAGGCCACCACGTTGGCCCCCGCCGAGATGCCGACGAGCAGGCCTTCCTCCCGGCACAGCCGGCGCGACATCTCGATGGCATCGTCATCGCCGATGGCCATAATCTCGTCGTAGATTTCGCGGTTCAGGATGTTCGGTACAAAGCTCGCCCCGATGCCCTGGATAGCGTGCACCCCGGCGCGCCCACCCTGGAGCACCGGCGAGCGAGTGGGCTCGACGGCCACGATCAGAAGTCCCGGGATTCGCTCGCGGGCGACTTCGCCCACACCGGTAATCGTGCCGCCGGTCCCCACGCCGAGGACGAGCGCGTCGAACTTGCCGTCCGTCGCTTCCAGTATCTCGAGCGCCGTCGCCTTGCGGTGTATCTCCGGGTTGGCCGGGTTCTCGAACTGCTGCGGCATGAAGTAGTTCGGGTGGCTCGCCAGCAGCTCCTGCGCGGCGAAGACGGCGCCGGTCATCCCCTCGATCGCCGGCGTCAGCATGACTTCCGCGCCGTAGCGCGCAAGCAGATCGCGGCGAGCCAGGCTCATGTCCTCCGGCATCGTCACGATCAGCCGGTAGCCCTTTACCGCTGCGACCATCGCCAGCCCGATGCCGGTGTTCCCGCTCGTCGGCTCGACGATCGTGTCGCCGGGCTTCAGGCGGCCCTCGCGTTCGGCTGTCTCGGATCTTCGCCACTATCTGCGCCGAACCGGCGGGGACGACGCGGTTGAGCCGCACCATCGGGGTGCCGCCCACGAGGTCGAGCACTGTATCAGCAATCTTCTTATCTGTACCCATGCCGTCCCTCTTATATCACGTACCTGGTGCCGGTCGGTTGGAGGGCGCGGTCCCGCTGCGCCAGGTCGCCGACGGTTGTCTTATCGAGCACGCCGACGATTGCGTCTCGAACATCTCTCCACATCTCGCTTTGCGCGCAGCCACCGTTACGAGCGCAAGCGCCCCCATCATCAAGGCAATGAGCCGGCATGATAGAGCCCTCAAGCGCTTCGATCACCTCGGTCACCCGCAGCGAAGCCGGCTCGCGAATAAGTGCGTGGCCGCCCTGCGGACCGCGCACGCTGCGGATGAAGCCGGCTCGTCGGAGGGTCGTCAAAAGCTGCTCAAGGTACGACTCCGGGATCTTCTGTCGGGAAGCGATCTCGCTACTCTGCACCGGCTTTGCCTCACCGAAGTGATGCGCCAGCTCGATCAGCGCGCGCAGTCCGTAGTCGCCTTTAGTAGAGATTCTCATTGCTCTAAGTCCACTTTTTCTATCAACAATATAGCATACCGGTAGGGGGTATGTCAGATCGCATGGTGCGGAGTGACCCGCTCCTGCATTGACTCGATGAGGATGCGCGCAACCTCCGGGCGCGAGAATTCAATCGGCGGTGCGACGCCTCCCTTCAGCATCTCGCGAACCTGCGTCCCGGAGAGCGTGACTCGCGCATCCCCGTCATGCGGGCAGGTCTTAACGCTCGCCATCTCGTCGCAGCGGCGGCAGAAGAATGTGTTATCGAACATCAAAGGTGTAATCCCCAGCTCCCCGGGAGTGAACTCTTCGAAGATGCGTTGGGCATCGAACGTGCCGTAGTAGGAGCCCACGCCTGCGTGGTCGCGCCCGACTATGAAGTGCGTGCAGCCGTAGTTCTTGCGGACGAGCGCGTGGAAGACGGCCTCACGAGGCCCGGCGTAGCGCATGGCGGCGGGGTTCACTGAAAGCAGCACGCGGTCCTGGGGGTAGTAGTTCTCGAGCAGGACTTCGTAGCAGCGCATGCGCACGTCGGCCGGGATATCGTCTGACTTTGTCTCGCCGACCAGCGGGTGGAGCAGGAGGCCATCTACGATCTCCAGCGCGCACTTCTGGATGTACTCATGCGCGCGATGCACCGGGTTTCGCGTCTGGAAGCCGACAACCGTCTGCCAACCGCGTTCAGCGAAGGACATCCGCGTTTGCGACGGCGTGAGGCGGTATTGTGTGAAGTCGCCATGCGCCGGCAGTTCAAGAACCCGAACCGGGCCGCCGAGAAGCACATCGCCCTGTGCGTAGACCGCCGCTACGCCCGGGTGCGCTTCGTCCTCGGTGCGATAGACCTCGCGCGCCTCGAGCCGCTTGTCGTAGCCGAACTTCTGCGCGACCTGCATGATCGCCAACATCCTTCCGTTCTCTCCAGCGAGCGCCATCTCGGAGTCCTCAGCGATCGCATCCGCTTCCGCGATCGATACGGCGAGCGTGATCGGCATCGGCCACGGCAGCCCCGATGCGAGGTGCATCTCGCTCACAACGGAGCGATAGTCCGCTTCCGTCATAAAGCCGTCAAGCGGGCTATAGCCGCCGACGGCAAGCAGCTCGAGGTCGGAAAGTGAGCGCGCGGAGAGGCGTACAACGGGCATCAAAGAAGCGCGGTCGCGCAGCTCGTCGGCCTCGGTGCCCCCCACAACCAGGTCAACAAGCGCGCCGCCGTGGGCTTCGTACGTTTTTGTCGCGGTCGATTCTTTCAGCGCTAGGTCCTTCTGGTAAGAGAGACGCCCCGGAGAGGGCGCCTCTATCCTGGCTCCTGGCTCCTTACTCCTGCTCCTAGTGGTGCAGCCCGCACTCCTTGTACTCGGGGTTCTCCCACCACCAACGGCCCGCGCGGATGTCCTCGCCGGGCTTAATGGCGCGGGTGCAGGGCGCGCAGCCGATGCTCGGGTAGCCTTGGTCATGAAGCCGGTTGTACGGCACCTTGTTCGCCTTGATGTAAGCCCAGATATCATCGTTGCTCCAATCGATGAGCGGGTTGACCTTGATCATCGAGTTGCCCTCGTCCCACTCGATCGCCGGGGTGTCTGTGCGTGTGACCGACTGCTCCTTGCGCAGGCCCGTCATCCAGGCGGAGGCGTCGGACAGCGCGCGCTTTAGCGGCTCGACCTTGCGGATCCCGCAACACTCGCGGCGATTGTCGACGCTCTCACGGAAGGAGTAGAAGCCCTTCTCGCGCACGAGCGATTCGACCTTCTGGCGGTCGGGAAACATGACTTCGATCGGAATGTCGCTGTACTTAAAGCGGACGTTCTCCATGACTTCGTAAGTCTCGTCGTTCAGACGGCCGGTATCGAGCGTGAACACGCGGATCTGCGGCGCGTTCTTCGCGATGATGTCTTGAAGCGCCACGTCCTCGGCGCCGAAGCTGTTCGCGAACTTGATCGCCGGGCCGAACGTCTCGCCTGCCCAACGGACGATCTCTTCCGCAGACTTCTGGCCGAGCTCAGCGTTCAGCCGCTCAGCGTCCTCTGGCGTGTAAGTCTTAATCGCTTCACGTGCCATTCAATCCTCCTGGTAGCTCTGCTTGCAATCGCTCCGCCCCACCCCAAGAGGGAAGGGTGGGGGACACCCCCACACCCCCGGCCTGCGGCGCTGTTATGGATGCGACAAACGAGGCCGCTGTTACCGACGACATATGCAGCGACCCTAGACCGCGCACTCGCCTTCGCCACGGATGACCTGGAATAGCTCTTCCTTGCCCCAGTCCATGTACGCTTCGATGTCCTGGTGGACAGGGCCCACGTCCTTGAACTCGTCCAGCAGCGGGTCGAACGTCTTCGGTCCGACTCGGTCCACGAAGGCGACGAAGTCCTCACCGTCGTTCCGGTTGTCCTGGTAGTACTGGATGATCTTGCGGATCGCGTCCGGCGCGCGCTTGGCGGGCACGCGGGTCACGCGCACTCCATACTTTGCGCCGCCGACGTAGCCGCCGCCACCGAGGAAGATGTCCGCGCAGGGGATCTCTGCGCCGTTCGCCTTGAAAGACGAGCCCTGGAGACCGATGGCCGCAAGGTGGTGCTGGCCGCAGCCGTTAGGGCAGCCGCTGGACTTGATATGGATCTGCTGGACGAGCGGGTCGTCGATGCCCCACTCCTTCACCGCCTCGGTGATCGCGCGACCAACGCCCTGCGAAGACGTAATGCCCATCTTGCACGAGTCCGTGCCCGGACAGGCGACGGTGTCCGCGATCAGGCCAGCTTCCGATTCGCCTAGGCCAATCGTCTTAAGCTCGGCGTGCAGCGCCGGGAGCGACTCCTCGTGAACCCAGCGAAGCACGAGGTTCTGGTTCTGCTGCGTGCGGGCTGTCACGGCGACGAAGCCGGGTTGGCGCTGCTTGGCGACGTTCGTCTGCACCCAGCGGTCAAAGCCCTGGCCGGGTCGAACGCCGTTCGGTGCAGCGCCGGGCGTCGGCCCCTCGGATGCGAGTTGCATGAGGGCGGGCATGTCGAGTGGCTCCCAGCCCCACGGTTGGTCGAGCTCTTCCTGCACCAGCTTCTTAAACTCGTCGATGCCGATCTTGTGCAAGAGGAACTTCACGCGCGCTTTGTTCATATTCTTGCGCAGGAAATTCTCGAGGCCGCCCTCTTTGTCGAACACCTTCAGACAGGCCTCTGCCACGCGGATGTACTCTCCGTTGTCCGCCTCGGCGAAGTCCCAGACGACATCGGCTTTGCGCGGCATTGTCGAGAGACCGCCTCCGACCACAACCTCAAAGCCGCGTATTTCCTTGCCGTTCTCCTTCTTGATCTTGGCGATAAAGCCCATGTCGTGGAACGGCGTGCCCGCGCAATCGGTGGGGCCGCATGAGAACGCGGTCTTCCACTTGCGAGGCAGGTTCTGGCAGATCGGGTTGCGCAGCATGTTGCGCGCGTACGCCGCGAGGTACGGCGTCACGTAGAAGAGCTCGTGGCCGTCGCCGGAGACGCCAGCGTAGGGGCAGCCGGTGACGTTGCGGACGGTGTGACCGCAGGCCTCACGCGTAGTGAGACCGGAGTCGGCGAGAATCTTGAGCACCTCGGCCGTCTTGTCGAGATTCACAAAGTGGAACTGGAAGTTCTCCCGCGTCGTAATGTGGCCGCGGCGGTAGCCCGAGTAATCCTCGGCAACGACCGCCATGGCCTCCATCTGCTCGGCGTTTACGCCGCCGTATGGCAGCTTCACGCGGATCATCTGGTTGTCCATCTGGCGCTGTCCGTAGACGCCCATGCGCAGGCGGAAGGGTGTGAACTCGCCCTCGAGGCCCTCTTCGTCCTTGCGAAAGAGACCGGCCTCGGTCTTGAAGTTCTCGATCTCTTCGTCGAGCGTCACGAAAACGTGGCCCGGCTTGAGTTCGTGGGGGACCTTGGGATGGGCGCCGACCGGTGCTTCTTCGATTACCATGAGATCGCCTCGATTCCGTCCGGGAGACAGAATAGTCGACTTTGTCTATCCGGTAAGTCGGAATTATACCGCGCCTGTCTCGGCGCGTCAACGCTCGCCCATTGTACACCGATAGGACTGCGCCGTGTAGGGGCGGCTAGGGCTAGCCCCTACGTCCCGTTTCCATCAGAAAGAAGCGAAGGACGTTTGCACCGGCTCGACGCCCATCTGGTACAGCAGCGTGTTGAGATCGCCGTGATGCTCGCGCTCGTGCAGGAGCAGCAGCGCAAGAATATCAGCCGGGGCGTACGACAACGCTGCGCCGTCGATGTTCATGTCTCGCGGAGTAGTGAGCTGTTCGTCGCTAAGCGAGTCGAGGTACTCGTGGAAGCGGCCGCGGACGCGCTGGCGGTAAGTTTCGGCGTCGGCCCACTGGTTCACCGGCTCGATCGGGATGTTGCTCGTGCAAGATGGGTCGGCGGCCCAGCGGTCGTGGCCCAGCTAGTGTGCGCCAGCGCATCCCTCAGGGCAGGCCAGCCGGAGCCGGGAACCGGTTTGACGAGTGCGTCGTCGCCGAGCGGGCGGATGGTGGCTTCGGAGTACCGGCGCCAGGACTAATCGGTGAAGGCGAAGAGCTCTTCGATTGCGGAGCGGTCCATGCGGATGGATTGTACGAGATTTTCGAAACGCTCGGCAGGCGCGGATTCAATACCTAACCTAGCCATTTCAGGAATGCGTTCGCGCGCCGAAATCCCTGCCGTTCGTAGAACCTATGCGCGTCGACACGGCCGCTATTGGATGAAAGCTCGATGTGGGTTAGGCCGTGGGCTCGAGCCCAGGTCTCGGCCGCAGCCATCAACAGCCCGCCGATACCCTCTGACCGTCGCTCTTTGTCCACGACCATATCCTGAAGCCAACACTTCGGCCCGAATCCTAAGGATTGGATATCGGCGTAGACGCTGGTCAGACCAACCGCGGTATCTCCATCGAAGGCGAGAAGAACATCAGCGTTGCGTTGTTCTACCGCCCAACGGAACGCAGCCGAGGAGCGCTCTCGTGTATAGTCGGGCGGCAGACCACCCGGTGGCTCGAACAATTGCTCGAGCAGGTAGACCGCACCTTCTTCGTCCTCGAGAGTCGCGGGGCGGATACGGATAGTCATATGCGAAATTCCAAGCCAAGGAGTGACTGAAGCGATGGATGGGTGCCGCTTAGGCAGTCGCCGAGGCCGGTCGCGGCTCGCGAACCTCGTACCAACCCGGCACCAGCCGGAAGCCGATCGCCATTCGGTTCCAGGCGTTGATGGCTGCGATCGCCAGCGTGAGATCCGAGATCTCCTTCTCGTCGAAGTGCACGCGCGTCTCCTCGTATACCTCATCGGGCGCGCCGGTCTGCGAAACAAGGGTGAGTGCTTCGGTCCAGGCGAGGGCGGCCCGCTCGCGCTCGCTATAAAGGTGGGACTCTCGCCACACGTTAAGCATGTAGAGGCGCTCATCGCTTTCGCCGGCGGCGCGGGCTTCTTTCCAGTGCATGTCGAGGCAGAAGGCGCAGCCGTTGAGCAGCGAGGCGCACAACTTGACCAGCTCGAGCAGCGACCGCTCGAGCCCTGAGTGGTCGACGTAGTCCTGAAGTTGCTTGAGCGCCTCGTAAGCGCCCGGGGACGCGCGGTAGTACTTCAGCCGCGGCTCTGAGCGCGGCTCTTCGCTCCCACCGGCCACCGCGGGCACGATGCTTATCTCGTCGCCCGGCTTGAGCGCTGTCTGGACGCCCTGCGCGAAGCGCACATCCTCGCCGTTGATGTATATGTTGACGAAGCGGCGCAACTCGCCGGTCTCGTCGAGCAGGCGGTCCTTCAGCCCGGGGTATTGAGCGTCCAGATCATCTATACACTGTGTGAGCGTCTCGCCGTTGCTTGACACAACGTCCTGGTCGTTCGTCAGCTTGCGCAGCGGCGTGGGTATGCGAACTATCACGCTCAATCGCAGGCTGTCTTGTCCTGGGAGTACGCCCCATTCCGGTTCTCGTTGCATAGCCATCTTCTTATTCTCCTCGCACTCCTCTAACCCTCAACGATATCTTCGTACACGGGATCGATGCGGACTCCCTGCTGCTCGACCCACTCGAGGCCGTGGTCAACCTCATCGCGCTCGCCTTCGAGCTCGAGGATGACCCAGCCGCGGTCGGCCTGGACGTCGGCGCGCCGAATGTTGGTCACGATTTCGAACTGGCGGCCGAGCTTCCAGATGATCGGCTCCTTGATCAAGGACTCTACGAACGTAAACTTCACGCGTCGTTTCTCCATCATCAGGCTCCTCGCGCCGCCGGGAGAACGCCGTCGCGCTCCTCCAGCGCCTCCTCGAAGGCATCGAGGGTGGCGCGGATGGCGAGCGGCGGCTGAATCGCGGGCAGCACGGCTTCCTGCGTTTTCAGTCCGGCCCCTGTGATAAACGCAACGACAACTTCATCGGCGCGCACGTAGCCGTCATCAACGAGTCTACGCAGGCCCGAGATTACGACCCCACCGGCGGTCTCGGCAAAGATACCTTCTGTCTCGGCCAGCAGCTGAATTCCCTCGACAACTTCATCGTCGGTGACGGTCGCCGCCGCGCCGTTGGTATCGGCCATCGTCTTGAGGGCATAGTAGCCGTCCGCGGGGTTTCCGATAGCCAGCGATTTCGCGATGGTGTTCGGCTTCTGTGGCTTGATCAAGAAGCTGCGGCGATTCCACGCTTCGGCGATGGGCGAGCAGCCCTCCGCCTGAGCGCCGCTCATGCGGGTCGCCTGCCAAT
>WNFX01005898.1_pt1 | contig 19404 bp, 19 predicted proteins | sample 5400111 | NCBI WGS metagenome assembly WNFX01 (sample SAMN13153363, study PRJNA577476) | soil metagenome | isolation source: 40 cm soil or saprolite under grassland replicate 1 | place: USA:California | collected 2016-06-15 | reverse complement strand
GCTCGAGATGCCGCCTGGAGTGGGCGTGTCGGGGCTCGAGTCCGATGGCGGCGATCAGTTCTTCTGCGGAGGCGGAAGCAGCGGGAAGGTGAGAACCGTCCGCCCGCCCAGGCGAGGCTCCGCGACGGGCAGCAGCTCCGAGATCCCCGTCGACTCCACGAGCAAATAGTCGGCGGCAAGGAATCGTTCCACGCATACTAGTCTGGGTCGCCCGGACGGGCACCCGTTGCGCATCGCGCAACGGGAACCCCGCCACGCCGGGCGATGACATACCGAGGCTCGGCAAAAAAATGGGCCGGCAAGCCGGCCCGGAGCATTGGGGGATTGAACCATCAAGAACAAAGGGCCCGGTCTGCTCGAACCCCGGGGGGCTGGGGGGCTGAGAAATCCGGAGCTGTCGCCGACCGGGCCCTGAGAGGTTTCGGTATCGCAAGCTACCGCGGCGCGGCCTGGGCCGAATTAGGGCCGTATTATGAATTTTCCTAACGGTTTCGTGAATCCCAGGCTCGTTTCAGCGAGAAGCGTCCGGAAACGGCACGATTTCGGCGGCCTGGCTCGACGCCTCGGCGTCGAGCGAGCAACCCCTTGCGATAGGCGGAAAGCGGCGCGATCATCCGGTATCGACCCTCTTGTCTCCAGGAGGCGCCATGAGCTTCGGCGATATCGAACCGAGCGAGCCCCGCCGGGGCGAGGCTTTGAGCGGACCGCCGCACCTCGTCCCGCACGTGATCTTCGAACGCGGCGAGCTCGACCACATCCTTGGGCTCTATGGGCGCAAGGTTGCCGAAGGCGAATGGCGGGATTACGCCATCGATTTCCTCAAGGACCGCGCCGTGTTCTCGGTATTCCGCCGCGCGTCCGAGGTTCCGATTTACCGCATCGAGAAGAACCCGCGGCTCTCGCGCCGCCAAGGGGTCTATAGCGTGATCTCGGCGACCGGCCTGATCCTCAAGCGCGGGCACGAGCTCGAGCGGGTATTGCGGGTGCTCGATCCCTTGCTTCACCTGGTAGCCGGCTGATCGATTTGCCCGCCCGCTACGCCGGGTCGGCCGTTGCGCCCGGCCCGAGCGGCCGCTGCATCAGCACGGTGTCGAGCCAGCGGCCGTGCTTGAAGCCGACCGCTTCGAGCGTGCCGATCAGGCGGAACCCGGCGGCACGATGCAGCGCGATCGAGGGTGTTTGCGCAGAATCGCCGATCACCGCGATCATCTGCCGGAAGCCGCGCCGTTCGGCTTCGGCGATGAGCGCGTCGAGGAGCGCGCGGCCGATGCCACGGCGGAGCGCCTCGGCGGCGACATAGACGGAATTTTCCACGCTCCAGCGATAGGCGGGCCGCGCCCGATACGGCCCCGCATAGGCATAACCCAGCACCGCGCCGTCGGCCTGCGCGACCAAGTAGGGATAGCCGGCTTCGACGATGGCCCGCCAGCGTCGCGCCATCTCCGCCTCATCGGGCGGCTCGAGCTCGAACGAGGCGGTTCCGCACCGGACCGCATGGGCATAAATGCCCGCGATTGCCGCAACGTCGGCCGCAGCGGCCGGCCGAATCAAGAGCTCGGGCATCGCGAGTCCCCGGGAAGCTCCCAAAACGACGGCGCCCCGGCGATGGCCGGGGCGCCTTCACGCGCGAGTCTTGGTCCCTCAGCGCCGATCGCCCGCCAGGCGCAGCAACATCAGGAACAGGTTGATGAAGTCGAGATAGAGCGAAAGCGCTCCCATGACCACTTTGCGGCCCGCGACGGTGCCGTCGTCCATGGGCTCGTACATCTCCTTGATCTTCTGGGTATCCCAGGCGGTCAGCCCGGCGAACACGATCACGCCGATCACCGAGATGATCCAATCCAGCTGGCTGCTGCCCAGGAAGATGTTCACCACGCTCGCGATGATGATCCCGAACAGGCCCATGATCAGGAACGAGCCGACCGCGGTGAGATCGCGTCCCGTGGTGTAGCCCCAAAGGCTCAAGGCCCCGAACGCCGCCGCCGAGATGAAGAACACCCGGGTAATCGAGGCGTGGGTGTAGACCAGGAAGATCACCGAGAGCGACAGCCCCAGTGACGCCGCGTAGAGGAAGAACAGCGTCCGGGCCGTGCTCGCCGACAGGTTATTGATCCGGAAGCTGATGAAGAACACCAGGCCGAGCGGCGCCAGCATCAGGACCCAGGTCAACGCCGTGCCGTAGATCGCCTGTCCGAACGGGGTCAGGGTCAAGGCCCCGGCCGCAGTGGTGGTCACGGCGAACTGGAACGTCAGCCAGGCGACGACCCCGGTCAACGCGACGCCGGCCGCCATATAGTTGTAGACGCGGATCATGTGCGCCCGCAGGCCGGCATCGATCGCGAGCGCCCGGTCGGCGCCGAAGCGCCGCGTAGCTGCGTAATTCCGGTCGAAGTCCGACATCGAAGTATCCTTTCTATCGCCCCGCCACGGGGATGCACCCGATCCGGCAAGGGCAAGACGCCGCGGCCGCGAGCCGCCGGCACCCGATGCGCCAAATCTAGTGCTAGATCATGGCGGGCGCTAGATGGGCCATTCTCGGTGCCGGGTCCAGTGCCAAACTGACACGTCCGCCCGCCCCGCGACTTTACAGGTTGCGCAGCACCGGCCCCGGCTTGTGGCTGAGCGCCGTGAAGGTCCCGACGAGCCCGAGCGCCACGGTGAGCGCCAGGGCGGCAAGCGCGACCAGGATCGCGGGCCCGGGCAGCCACACGAAGGCGATCTCCATGACCTTGGTCACGACCAGAAAGGCGGCGATCGAGCCCGCCGCCAGGCCGAACAGGGCGGTGGCAAGCCCGAGCAGCAGGTATTCGAGCGCGTAGAAGCCGAGCAGCCGGCCGCGGGTCGCCCCCAGCATGCGCAGCACCACGGCGTCGTAGACCCGGCTGCGATGCCCGGTCGCGAGCGCCCCCGCCAGCACCAGAACCGCCGATACCAGAGTCAAGGCGCTGGCGCCGCGAATGGCCAGGGTGAGGTCGAGCACCAGCTTGGCGATCGCCTGCAGCACCTCCTTGACGCGCACCAAGGTGACGGTGGGAAATGCCTCGGCCGCGGCCTTGAGCAGCCCGATCTCCTGCTCCGCCGTGCCGCCCGCCGGATAGGTCAGCGTGGCGATATCGGCATAGGGAGCCCCGCGGAAGCTTCCCGGCGAGAACACCAGGACGAAATTGATCCCCAGCGTTTCCCAGTCGACCGAGCGCAGGTTCGCGACCGTGGCGGCGATGTTTCGTCCCAGCACGTTGACCACGATCGGATCGCCGAGCTCGAGGCCCAACCCTTCGGCGATCTTGCGCTCGATCGAGACGAGCGGGGGGCCGTCGTAATTCTCGTCCCACCATTGCCCGGCAACGACCCGGGATCCGGGCGGGAGCTCCCGCGCGAAGGTGATACCGCGGTCGCTGTTGAGGACCCACGCGGCGCTCTGGGACGGGCGCAGGTTTTCCGCCGCGACCCCGCGGACGCTGGCGATGCGCCCGCGCAGCATCGGCACGCGCTCGAGCTTGGCGCCGGGCGCGTGCTGCTCGATGAAGCGATCGAACCGGGCGGCGTCATTCGCTTGCACGTCGAGGAAATAGAACGACGGTGCCCGCTCCGGCAATCCCGCCGTGAACTGCCGGCGCAAATTTCCGTCGATCAGGGTCAAGGTCACCAGCAGCGCCAATCCGAGCCCCAAGGACAGCACGACGACGGACGTCACCGCGCCCGGCCGGTGCAAATCGGCAAGGATCAGCCGAAACAGACTGGAGCGCGGCCGCGGCGCGCGTCTCGCGGCTGTCATGAGCGCAAGCGCGATTAAACGCAGCGCGACGAACACGGCGGCGGCGGCGGCGACGAAGATCGCCGCGAGGCGCCGGTCATAGGCGAGCACGATCGCCGCCGCGGCGAGCACCGCGACGGCGGCTGCCGCCCCGAGCATGTAGCGGGCCCGGGGAAAGCGGCGTTGCGGCGCCACTTCGTCGCGGAACAATGCGGATACCGGGACGTCGTGGGCGCGCCCGAGCGGCCACAGCGCAAATGCGAGCGCGGTCAGCACCCCATAGAGCAGCGCGACCGCCAGCTGGTCCGGATAGAGCGCGGGCGCGATCGGCACGGGAATGATCGCCCCGAATGCGGTGGCCAGCAGGAACGGGACCGTCGCGCCGACCGCTAGCCCGATGCCGATGCCGAGCAAGGCCAGCACCAGCACCTGGCCGAGATAGATCGAGAAGATCTCCCGGCCGGTGGCGCCCAGCGCCTTCAGGGTCGCGATCACGTCGCGCTTGCGATCGAGGTAGCTCTTCACCGCGTTGGCGACGCCGACGCCGCCGACCAGCAACGAAGTCAGGCCGACCAAGGTCAGGAATTGCGTGAAGCGCGCGATGTTGCGGCCCAGGCCGGGAGAGGCATTGTCGCGGGTTCGGATCTCCCAGCCCGCATCCGGAAAGGCGTTGCGCGCCTCGCTCACGGCCGCGTCGGTCGCGCGGTCGCCGGCATCGGTGTCGGGCAGGCGCAGCCGGTAAGTCCAACGCACGAGGCTCCCGGGCTGCAGCAATCCGGTCGCGCGCAGCCCGGCTTGGCTCATCAGCAGCCGCGGCCCGAATGCGATCCCGGCGGCGAGCTTGTCGGGTTCGGCCTCCAGGCTCGCCCGGATTTCGACGGTGCTCTCGCCGACGCGAATGCGTGATCCGGGAACGAGATCGAGGCGGGCAAGCAACGCCGGATCCGCGGCCGCGCCGAAGATGCCGTCGCGCGCCGCGAGCAGTTCCGGCAGCGGCCGAAGCGGGTTCGAGCGGACGGCGCCGTAAAGCGGATATCGATCGTCGACCGCCTTGATCTCGATGAGCGCGGCGCGCCCGTCGTCGGCGCGCGCCATGGCCCGCATGATGGCGGCGACCGATACGTGGCCTTTGCTCTCCAGGAATGCGCGCTCCTGCGGATCGGCTTCGCGATGGATCAGCGAGAACACCGCGTCCCCGCCTAGGATGACCCGGCCCTCGCGCGCCAGCCCATCGGCCAGGCTTCGCGCCAGGGATCCCACGCCGGCGATCGCCGCGACGCCGAGCGCAATGCAGGCGATGAACACATAGAAGCCGCGCAGGCCGCCGCGCAGCTCGCGCAACGCGAGCCGCCATGCCAGCGCCGTCCCGCGCAGCCGGCCGGAGGCAAGCGAGAGAGCGCGGCTCATGCGCGCAGCCGCGCCAGCGCGTCGGCCGCGACGATCCGCCCCGAGCGCAAATGCACGACGCGCCCGCAGCGCTCGGCCAGCGCTTGATCGTGGGTCACCAAAACGAGGGTCGAGCCGCGCTCCTTCTGCCCCTTGAACAACAAATCGATGATCTGCGCGCCGGTCGCTTCGTCGAGATTGCCGGTCGGTTCGTCGGCGACGAGGATGGCCGGGTTGGGCGCCAGCGCGCGGGCGAGCGCAACGCGCTGCTGCTCGCCCCCGGAAAGCTCGGCCGGGTAATGGGAGGCGCGATCCCGCAGGCCGACGGCGTCGAGCTCGCGTGCCGCGATATCGAACGCGTCGGCGACGCCGGCGAGTTCCAGCGCCACCGCGACGTTCTCGACCGCCGTCATGGTCGGAATCAGGTGAAAGGACTGGAACACGATGCCGATGTGACGGCCGCGGTATCGCGCGAGCGCGTCCTCGCCAAGCGTGCCGAGATCGCGGCCGTTGACGAGAATACGCCCCGTATCCGGTCGCTCCAGCCCGGCCATGACCATGAGCAGCGTCGATTTGCCCGACCCCGAAGGGCCGACGAGGCCGACCGCTTCGCCCGTTGCTATATCCAGGTCGAGGTCTTTGAGGATATGAACGCGCGCCGCGCCCCGGCCGAGCGAGAGGTTGACGCCGGCAAGCGCGATCGCCGGCATCGCCCCCGTCGAGGTGTCGTCCATGTGGTCTTTCCGTGCGCGAGTTGAGCGGCTCGAAGAACCCGTCCGATCCCGCACATATGGGAAACGGCCCGGGGCGGTCCAGACATTTGCTGGGGCATCCCTCTTCACGATCGCTTGGGCCGCGGCCATTCTCGGCGCAGCGTTCATCGCCGCGCCGCCGCTCGGCGCCTCCGAGCGCCCGGTCAAGATCGTCGCCTTGGGCGACTCGCTCACCGCCGGCCTCGGCCTTGCACCCGAACAGACGTTTCCGGCCAAGCTCGCGCAAGCCTTACGGCAAAAGGGCATTGCCGTGGAAATGGTCAATGCCGGCGTGTCCGGCGATACGGCGTCCGATGGCGCGTCCCGGCTGGACTGGTCGGTACCGGACGGCACCGATGCGGTGATCCTGGAGCTCGGCGCCAATGACGCGCTGCGCGGCATCGATCCGAAGCTCACGCGCGCCGCGCTCGAAAAAATCCTGCGGCGGCTCAACGAACGCCACATCGCCGTGCTGCTTGCCGGCATGCGCGCGCCCCGCAACCTGGGCACGGCCTATGTGGAGGCGTTCGACGCCGGATTTCCCGAGCTTGCTGCAACGTACGGCGTCGTCTTTTATCCGTTCTTCCTCGACGGCGTGGCGACGGAGCGCGGGCTCAATCAGCCCGACGGGCTGCATCCGACCGCGGCCGGGGTCGACGTGATCGTCGCCAGGATGCTGCCCAAGGTCGAGGAGCTGGTCGCCCGGGTACGCACGGCGCGCGGCTCTTGAAGCCTTGCCTCGCGTCCGCAAATCTTCGCACATTGCGCCGCCCCCGGTCGCCCGACCCGCCTCCTGGGTTCGGAGGAGAACATGCCCCGCCTTTTCACCGCACTGGAGATTCCCCGCGAGATCGCGTTCTCGCTCTCCATGCTGCGGGGCGGCTTGCCGGGCGCGCGCTGGATCGACCCGGAGAACTACCACCTGACGCTGCGCTTCATCGGCGACGTCGATGACGTGCTCGCCCACGAGATCGCTTCGCTGCTCGATCAGGTCGATCGGCCGGCGTTCGAGCTGCGCTTCGACCGCCTGGCTTCGTTCGGCGGCCGCCGGCCGCGCGCGGTGATCGCCGCCGCGGCGCCGGTCGCGCCCTTGGTCGAGCTCCAGGCCGAGCTCGAGCGGCTGATGCAGCGCATGGGGCTCGAGCCGGAAGGCCGCAAGTTCACGCCGCACGTCACCTTGGCGCGGCTGCGCGATTCCTCGAGTCACCAGGTGGCGGATTATCTCTCGGCGCGCGGACCGGTTCCGGTCTCGCCGTTCCCGGTGTCGCGGTTCGTGCTGTTCTCGTCGAAAAACTCGGTCGGCGGCGGCCCCTACGTGGTCGAGGCCGCCTATCCGCTCGCGGCCTAAGATCGTCTCACGGCCGCAGCAGCAGCTTGCCCATCACCTTGCGGTCGGACAGCGCCTTGATGGCCTCCGCGGTCTTCTCCAGCGGATAGACCGCATGGATATGCGCGGAGCGCTTGCCCTCGGCGCACCAGCGGGCGATGTCGGCCATGTTGGCGCGGTGGGCCTGCGGATCGCGCTCGGCCCACGCGCCCCAGAACACCCCGACGATCGCCGAGCTGCGGAGCAGCACGAGATTGGTCGGGATCTTCGGGATCTCGCCGGCCGCGAAACCGATGACCAGGAACCGCCCGCCCCAGGCGAGCGCGCGAACCGCCGGCTCCGCATAGGGCCCGCCGACCGGATCGTAAACGACGTCGACGCCCTTGCCGTCGGTGACGCGGCGCAGCGCGTCCTTCAAATCCTCCTGAACGTAGTTGATGGCTTACGACGCCGGCGAATTCCGCCGCCGGCGAGAACGGGAACGGCGGCTTGTGCTGGTATTTGCCGGCGATGATCAGCGTATCGAAGAAATTGAGCGCCGCGGCCTTGACCGCGACCAAAACCTCGCCGGGACCGGCGACCGGATCGGGTAAATCCTTGAGCTCGAGGTCGTCGGGGCCGCCGAAGCGGGTACACAGGATGGCTTTCATCGGGTGCGCGCCTTATTGGCCTGCAGGATTGCGGCGCGATTTATCGCAGCATCTCGGCCGGCGATCCAGGGTGCGCCCCTCGCGGCGCGAAGGCGGCGCGCGCGAGCGTGTTGACGCGGAAATGCAAGAATGCGTCCCATTTGCCGGGGTGCCGCCGTGATTCGGCCAAGTTTCGCAGGATGTTCGGACGGCGCGGACCTCATCTATTCCTCTTGGGAACTGCGAGGGCTGATGATCACCTTGGCTCTGAACCGGATCGCGCTGCCGCTCGCCGCCATGCTGGTACTGAGCTCGGTGGCCGGCGCCCAGCAGACGGCCGCCCCGAACCCGGCCACTGCCCCTGCCAAGCCCAAGCCCGCGAAGCCTGCCGCCAGGCACGCCACGCCCAAAGGAGCGCCGGAGGCTGCCGCCGTTGCGGGCGCGCAGCCGGCGCTGCTCGGTCAATACGGCCAATGGGGGGCCTATGCGGCCCAGAGCGGCAACAGCAAGGTTTGCTTCGCGCTCGCCAAGCCCGCCAGCGCGCAGACCAAGCCGCCCAACAAGCCGCGTGATCCGGTGTTTTTCTTCGTCGCATCCCGGCCCGCCGAGAACGTCAGGAACGAGGTCTCGGTCATCATCGGCTATGCGTTCAAGCCCGCGACCGACGCGACCGTCGAGATCGGCCCCGCCAAGTTCGCCCTGTACACCCAGAGCGACGGCGCCTGGATCAAGAATGCGGCCGAGGAGGCGCGGCTGGTCGATACCATGCGCAAGGGCACCGACCTCGTCGTGAGCGGCGCCTCCAGCCGCGGCACGGAATCGGTCGACCGCTATTCGCTCAAGGGATTGTCCCAGGCCCTCGACCGCACCGCGCAGGAGTGCAGGTAGGGCACGCCTCGCCGTCGTTCCGGGTTCCCTCGCGTTGCTCGGGCCCCGGGACGAGGAGGCAAGGATGTTGCTTCGCGCGCCTGGGCGCGCCATTTGTGCTAAGACGCGCGCCAACGCCCGTGCGCACCCAGATTCATGCGATGACACTTACCCGGCTTGCACCCGATCCTGCCGCGCGCCGAGCGGCGGACGTTCTCTTGGAGAAGACGCCGCTCGAGCGTTATGTGCCGCCCGCCAAGCCGTCGCTGATCGGGCTCTCGCGTCCGGCGCTCGCGCAAGCGCTCGGCTCGGTCGGGGTGCCCGAGCGCCAGCTCGACATGCGGGTCTCCCAGATCTGGCATTGGCTCTACGTCCGCGGCGCGCAGCATTTCGAGGTGATGTCCAGCGTCTCCAAAGATCTGCGCGCGGAGCTTGCCGTGAATTTCACGCTGGCGCGGCCGCAGATCGCCGCCGAGCAGATCTCGGTCGACGGTACGCGCAAGTGGCTGTTGCGGCTTCCCGGCGAGCACGCGGGCGAAAATCCCCACGAGGTCGAGTGCGTCTACATCCCGGAGGCGGACCGCGGCACCTTGTGCCTATCGACCCAGGTCGGCTGCACGCTGAATTGCTCGTTCTGCCACACCGGAACGCAACGCCTCGTGCGCAATCTCACCGCGGGCGAGATCGTCGGCCAGGTGCTGCTGGCGCGCGACCGGCTCGGCGATTGGCCCGGCGCCAAGATTTCCGAAGGCGCGTCGGTGCCGAGCGACGGCGGCCGGCTCGTTTCCAATGTGGTGATGATGGGAATGGGCGAGCCGCTGTACAATTTCGAGGCGGTGCGCGATGCGCTGCTGATCGTCGCCGACGGCGACGGGATCTCGATCTCCAAGCGCAGGATCACGCTGTCGACCTCCGGCGTGGTGCCGAACATCGCGCGATGCGGCACCGAGATCGGCGTGATGCTCGCGGTCTCGCTGCATGCGGTGCGCGACGAGCTGCGCGACGTGCTGGTGCCGCTCAATCGCAAATATCCGATCCGGGATCTGCTCGCCGCCTGCCGCGCCTATCCGGGCCTGTCGAACGCCAGGCGCATCACGTTCGAATACGTCATGCTCGAGGACGTGAACGATTCGCTTGCCGATGCCAAGGCGCTGGTCCGGCTGCTGGCCGGAATCCCGGCGAAGATCAACCTGATCCCGTTCAACCCGTGGCCCGGCAGCCGCTACGAATGCTCCGACTGGGATCGCATCGAGCGCTTCTCCGAGGTCGTGTTCAATGCCGGCTACGCTTCTCCGGTGCGCACGCCGCGCGGGCGCGACATCCTGGCGGCCTGCGGGCAGCTCAAGAGCGCGACCGAGAAGCTTTCGGCGCGCGAGCGGCTCGCGCTTCGCGCCATGGCGATGACGGACTGACGTGGCGCTGATTGCACGCATGTTCGTGGTCCTGTTCGCGTTCTTTGCCGCGAGCATCGTCGCGGGGCTCGTGCTCACGCTCGGCCTGCTGCCGCCGGAATTCGATGAGCTGGCGCCGATGCCCGGCGCGCATGCCGGGTTCGACCTCGCGGTGGCGTTTTCCGCCGTGCTGATCTCCGGCTATGCGCTGATCCCTGCCATGCTGTTCATCGCCATTGCCGAGGGGTTTCGGCTGCGCTCGTTCCTCTTCTATGCGGGGTTCGGGGCGGCGATGGCTTTGTTGACCGCTCACGGATGGAACTTCTCCGTGGAGGGCTCGCCGGCCTACCCGTTGGTCGGGCGCGAGCAGGAGGTTTTCGCCGCGGCCGGCATCGCGGCCGGGTTGGTCTATTGGGCGCTGGCCGGCCGCAAGGCCGGGGCTTGGCGCGCGGACCGGGCGCATTCCAAGGCGCTGGTGCGATAGCCCGTAGCCCGGATGGAGCGCAGCGCAATCCGGGAGGGCCGGCGCCGCATTACGCTTGGCCCCATGCGGGCTACGGCCCTTTCCATCCCGCACCGCCTCCGCTAGGGAAACCTGCATGAACCGCACCGGCCTCGTGATCGCGCTCGTTGTCGGCGCAATGACCGGCCTCGTGTTCGGATTTTTTCCGCGGCTCGATCTGAAAATTTCGGGACTGTTGTTCGATCCTCAGACTCGGCAATTCACGCTCCTGTATCAGGTCCTGCTCGGCCAGTTGTCTTGGCCGGCGCATCTGCGCGACGCGAGCATGTGGATCGTTGCGGCGCTGGCGGTACCGGCCGGCATGGCGCTCGCGGCCAAATGCGTGCTGCCGACCGCGCGCCTGCGGATGGGTGGCCGTGCCATCGTGTTGCTGCTCGCAAGCCTCGCGCTTGCCCCCGGACTGCTGGTCAATGTCGCCCTGAAGGAGCATTGGAATCGCCCGCGGCCGATCGCCGTGCGCGAGTTCAACGGCCCCGACCGTTTCGTGCCGTGGTGGGATCCGCGCGGCGAGTGCCGGCACAATTGCTCCTTCATCGCCGGCGAGGCATCGGGCGCGTTCTGGACGCTCGCCCCGGCGGCGCTGGCGCCGGCGCCCGTGCGGATCTTCGCCTATGCGGCGGCGATCGCCTTCGGGACCGCCGTCGGCGTCCTGCGCATGGCGTTCGGGGCGCATTTCTTCACCGACGTGGTGTTCGCGGGCGTGTTCACGTTCCTGATCGTCTGGATCGTTCATGGCGCGCTGTATCGCTGGCGAAGAACGGCGATCTCCGACGCCGCGTTCGAGCGCGCGATCGAGCGCGTCTTCATGCCGCCCCACGCGGCGCTGCTGCGGTTCGTAGCGCGGGTTTCCACCCGCGCGCGGCGCGCCGGCCCGCGTCCCGGCGACACCTGATACCCAACTTGCGCGGCAAGGCGTTGCGCCTATAGTCCGCGCGGCTCAAGCCAAGTTTTTTCGTCACGGACCTCGTCATGAAGCGCGGCAGCGTCAACAAGGTGGTGCTCGCCTATTCGGGCGGGCTCGACACGTCCATCATTCTCAAGTGGCTGCAGACCGCCTACGGCTGCGAGGTCGTGACGTTCACGGCCGACCTCGGCCAGGGCGAGGAGCTCGAGCCGGCGCGGCAGAAGGCGCTGCTGCTCGGCATCAAGCCGCACAACATCTTCATCGAGGACCTGCGCGAGGAATTCGTGCGCGACTACGTGTTCCCGATGTTCCGCGCCAACGCCCTCTATGAGGGCCAATACCTGCTCGGCACCTCGATCGCGCGGCCGCTCATCGCCAAGAAACAGATCGAGATCGCGGAAAAAATCGGCGCCGACGCGGTGGCGCACGGCGCCACCGGCAAGGGCAACGACCAGGTCCGGTTCGAGCTCGGCTATTACGCGCTCAACCCCGACGTCAAGGTGATCGCGCCGTGGCGCGAATGGGACCTGACTTCGCGGACCAAGCTGATCGAGTTCGCCGAGCAGCATCAGATCCCCATACCCAAGGACAGGCGCGGCGAGGCGCCGTTCTCGGTCGACGCCAATCTGTTGCACACCTCCTCGGAGGGCAAGGTGCTGGAGGACCCTTCGGCCGAGGCGCCGGACTACGTCTATTCGCGGACCCGGGATCCGGAGCAGGCGCCGGACCGGCCCGCCTATGTGACGATCGCGTTCGAGCGCGGCGATGCGACCGCGGTCGACGACGAGAAACTCTCGCCGGCTAATCTGCTGGCGCATCTCAACGAGCTCGGGCGCGAGCACGGCATCGGCCGGCTCGATCTCGTCGAGAACCGCTACGTCGGCATGAAGTCGCGCGGCATGTACGAGACGCCGGGCGGCGCGATCCTGCTCGCGGCCCATCGCGGCATCGAGCAGATCACGCTCGATCGCGGCGCGGCGCACCTCAAGGACGAGCTGATGCCGCGCTATGCCGAGCTGATCTACAACGGCTTCTGGTTCGCGCCCGAGCGCGAGATGCTGCAGGCCGCGATCGATCTGAGCCAGCAATTCGTCAGCGGCCGGGTGCGGCTCAAGCTTTACAAGGGCCAGGCTTCGGTGGTCGGCCGCGAGAGCCCCTATTCGCTCTACGATCAGGATCTCGTGACGTTCGAGGACGGCGCCGCCGCCTACGATCAGCACGATGCGGAGGGGTTCATCCGCCTCAATGCGCTGCGCCTGCGCACCTTGGCGCAGCGCCGGCGCAAGCTGGGACGCTGAAACCCTTTTCCCTCCCCGCAAGGCGGGGAGGGTGGCGAGGACCACAGGTCCGAGCCGGGTGGGACACCTTTGGATCGCCACAGCCCGACGCTCACTTCGTTCGCGTCGGCCTTCCTCTTCGTGAAGGAATAGTGGCGAAGCCGGGTGGGCGCACATACCTTGGGGCGGCTACCTCGGACACGCGAGGGCTCCCCATGGGCTGGTCGGTGAACATCGGCACGATCGCCGGAACGGCAGTGCGCATTCACGTCACGTTCCTGCTGTTCCTGGTCTGGATCTTCGTCGCCAGCTACATGTCGGGCGGCGCGCAGGCGGCGTGGAGCGGCACCGCGTTCATGGTGCTGCTGTTCGTGTGCGTGCTGGCACACGAGTTCGGCCACATCCTCACCGCAAGGGCCTTCGGCGTGGCGACGCCGGACGTCACCTTGTTGCCGATCGGCGGCGTGGCGCGGCTCGAACGGATCCCGGAAAAGCCGCGGGAAGAATTCTTGATCGCCATCGCCGGCCCGCTCGTCAACGTGGCGATCGCGTTGGCGCTCGTGGCGTTCGCGGGCGCCAGCCTCGATGCCCGTCACCTCGCCGCGGTCGAGAGCGCGCGGATCGCCATGGTCGATCGGTTGGCGGCCGTGAACCTGTTCCTCGCCGCATTCAACATGATCCCGGCGTTCCCGATGGACGGCGGCCGGGTGCTGCGCGCGCTGCTCTCGATCCGGCTCGGCTTCACGCGCGCGACCGACGTTGCGGCGACCATCGGCCAATGGGTGGCGTTCGGGCTCGGGTTCCTGGGGCTGTTCTACAACCCGATGCTGATCTTCATCGCGATCTTCGTGTATCTGGCCGCGGCATCCGAGGCGCGGCTGGTCTCGCTGCGCGCCATGTCGCGCGGAGTGCCGGTCGGCTCGGCGATGATGACGCAGTTTGCAACGCTGGCCCCCGAGGCCCATATCGACGAGGCAGTCGAGACCCTGCTGCGCACCAGCCAGAGCGAGTTTCCGGTGGTCGATTCCGCCGGCCGGCTGGTCGGGCTGCTGGGTCGCGACGGCATGATCCGCGCGCTCAAGCAGCTCGGGCCCGATGCCCGCGTCGCCGAGGCGATGAGCCCCGAGGTGCCGACCATCAGCTACCGGCAGACGCTCGACGAGGCCTTCCGCATCCTCCAGGCCAAGTCGGCGCCGGCGGTCGGCGTCGTCGACGGGCTCGGCAAGCTCGTCGGCCTCATCACGTCGGAGACGCTGGGCGAGATGCTGCTGGTCGGCGAGGCGATGCCGAAGGGCTTCCGTTTCGGCCCGTGGGGCCGCCGCGCCGCGTGAGCACCATGTCCCGGACGAGCGAGCGCAAAGCGCGAGCGACGATCCGGGACCCAGGAGTCAAAGTCGCGAAGCGTGCTTATTGCTGTTGTAGCGGGCTAGGGCCGCTTCGCGGACTCGCTCCTGGACCCCGGATCACGCGATGGCGTTTCGCGCCACGCGGTCCGGGGAATGCGGGCCGCCATTGCCAGCCTGACCGCCACGTTGCTATCTAGCCCGGCTGCACCGCGGGTCCCAGAAGGGCCCGCGGTCGGTTTTTTGGAGCTTTCATGTCGCTGCGCAACGTCGCCATCATCGCCCACGTCGATCACGGCAAGACCACGCTGGTCGATCGCCTGCTGCAGCAAGCCGGCGCGTTCCGGGAGAACCAGCGCGTGGCCGAGCGGGCGATGGATTCCAACGAGCTCGAGCGCGAGCGCGGCATCACCATCCTGGCCAAGGTCACGTCGATCCTCTGGCGCGGCACGCGGATCAATATCGTGGATACGCCCGGCCATGCCGATTTCGGCGGCGAGGTCGAGCGTATTCTCAACATGGTCGAGGGCGTGATCGTTCTGGTCGATGCTGCCGAAGGCCCAATGCCGCAGACCAAGTTCGTGGTCTCGAAGGCCCTCAAGGTCGGGCTCAAGCCGATCGTGGCCATCAACAAGGTCGATCGGCCGGATGCGCGGCCGACCGCGGTGGTCAACGATGTGTTCGACCTGTTTGCCGCGCTCGATGCCAGCGAGGAGCAGCTCGATTTTCCGATTCTCTACGGGTCCGCCAAGGAGGGCTGGATGGCGGCGCATCCGGCCGGACCCAAGCGGGACATGCAGCCCCTGTTCGATCTCGTGCTGCGCCACGTGGCGCCGCCGGCGATCGAGGAGGGGCCGCTGCGTCTGCTCGGGACGATTCTGGAGGCCAACCCGTATCTCGGCCGCATCGTCACCGGGCGCATTCGCTCGGGCTCGATCAGGCCCAATCAGATCGTCAAGGTGCTGGATCGCTCCGGCAATCTGGTCGAGGAGGGCCGCATCTCGAAGGTGCTGGCATTCCGCGGCCTCGAGCGCACCGGCATCGACGAGGCGTCCGCCGGCGACATCGTCGCGGTCGCCGGCCTGCCGAAGGCGACGGTGTCGCACACCTTGTGCGCGCCGGAAGTGGTCTATCCGCTGCCGGCGCAGCCGATCGACCCGCCGACGCTCGCCATGGCGTTCCGCGTCAACGATTCGCCGCTTGCCGGCACCGAAGGCGACAAGGTGACGAGCCGCATGATCCGCGAGCGGCTGCTGCGCGAGGCCGAGGGCAATGTGGCGCTCCGCATCGAGGAAGCAGCCGACAAGGATTCGTTCGAGGTGGCGGGACGCGGCGAGCTCCAGCTCGCGATCCTGATCGAGACCATGCGGCGCGAGGGCTTCGAGCTCGGCGTATCGCGGCCGAAGGTGCTGTTCGAGCGCGGTCCGGACGGCGAGCTCGAGGAGCCGATCGAGGAGGTCACGATCGACGTCGATGAGGAATTCTCCGGAATCGTGGTGCAAAAATTGTCCGAGCGGCGAGCCGAGCTCATGGAGATGCGGCCTTCCGGGGGCGGTCGGCTCCGCCTCCTGTTCCATGCGCCGACCCGCGGGCTGATCGGCTACCAGGGCGAGCTGCTCTCGGACACTCGCGGCACGGCGGTGCTCAACCGCGTGTTCCACGCCTATGCGCCTTACAAGGGCGAGGTCGAAGGCCGCCGCACCGGCGTGCTCATCTCGAACGGTGACGGCCAGGCCGTCGCCTATGCGCTGTGGAACCTGGAAGATCGCGGTCCGATGATGATCGAGCCGGGCACCCGGGTCTATCGCGGCATGATCGTCGGCGAGCACACCCGCGGCAACGATCTCGTCGTCAACGTGCTCAGGGGCAAGAAACTCACCAACATCCGGGCCGCCGGCAAGGATGAGAACGTGCTGCTCACGCCGCCCTTGCGCATGACGCTCGAAAACGCGCTGGCCTATATCGCCGACGACGAGCTCGTGGAGGTCACGCCGCAATCGATCCGGCTGCGCAAGAAACTGCTCGATGAGAACGAGAGGCGCAAGTCGGAACGGAGCCAGAAATCAGAGGCCGCAAAAGAGTTTTCGGAAGCTTCCGAATTCTGAGTCCTGCCCTCCGGCTACTGGGTCCTGGCAGGGTGCGCGGCCAGGAACTTGGTGACGATCGGCGCCCAGATCGGGATCGCCTTGGGCGAATCGATGAAATAATGGCCGTCGTCTTCGAACGGCGGCAGCAGATGATATTCGACGTTGCCGCCCGCGGCGCGGAACGCCTCGTACATGCGCTTCGACAACTCGGGGCCGAAGAACGAATCGTTCTCGATATAGATCCACAGCATCGGGATCCGGGCGGTGCGGCCGAACTCGGCCACGGACTCGACCAGCCGGTCGGGCGCGCAATTGTTGTTGGGCTTGCCGTCCTTGTGCCCCCCTCGGCCCCCCGAGAAAACCACGATGGCGCGCACGCCGGGAGGATTGAGGCTCGCAAGCGCCATTGCGCCGAAGCCGCCCGCCGACTGGCCGACCACCACGACGCCGTCGCCCCGGATGAACGGCTGGGAGGTCATGTAGCCGAGCGCGGCCTCGTTGGCGGCCGCGACCGCGAGCCCGGCGCTGCGGAAATCGGGGTCCGCGCATGGCCCGACGTCCTCGAAGAACGGGCCGCCGGTATCGCCGTGCCCCGGACGCTGCGGCGCCGCGACCGCAAAGCCGTGCTTGGCGAACCACAGCGCGGCGTCGTTGAACTCCAGCAGCGGAAAATACAGGCGCTGCACGCCGTCCTGCGTGGTCCCATGGTTCATCACCACCAGCGGAAACGGTCCCTCGCCGGGGGGCCGGAACACGGTCGTCTGCATCGGCACCGCCGGATCCTGGGAGGGCAGGAGCCAGAGCTGGCGGCGTGATTCGCCGGCCTCGATATCCACCGGTCCCGGCATCAGCACGACCGGCCCGGCGACGACGCCGGCCGCCACGGTAAGCCCGACCAGCACGCCGAGGACGATTCCCCGCATCCACGTCTTCATCGACCCACCTCAGCCGCGCGTTCCCGCACCCCTTTCGCCGCGCCCGGACAGTGGTGCATCCGTGCAACGGTCGTTGACATCGTTAACTCTTGGTTAACACAGTACTTGAATGAACCCCGCCCGCTTTGCTTCAATCCCGTCATGAGTACCGCCCTCATCGAGATTCGCCGGGCGAAGGCTGCCGATGCCGTGGCAGTCGCGGAAACCCATGATGAGGCTTGGCGCACCGCATATCGCGGCATCATCCCGGGGGCGGAGCTTGAGAAGCTGATCAGCCGGCGCGGGCCGGCCTGGTGGGAAGCCGCCATCCGCAAGGGCAGCCGCGTCGCGCTCCTGATGTTTTCGGAGCGCATTGCCGGTTATGCCAATTATGGCCGCAACCGCGCGCGCAGCCTCACCTACGACGGCGAGATCTATGAGCTCTATTTGCGGCCGGAATTCCAGGGCCTGGGATTCGGCCGCCGGCTGTTTACCGCGACGCGGCGCGACCTCGCCCAGAGCGGCCTGCGCAGCCTGGTGATCTGGGCGCTGTCCGACAACGATCCCGCCGTCGAGTTCTATCGCGCGCTGGGCGGCCGCGCGGTTGCGCGCTCCTCCGAGCGCTTCGGCGAAAAGACGCTCGACAAGGTGGCGTTCGCCTGGCAGGCCTGAGCCGGGTCTCACGAGATATCCCCCAATTTCGGTGCGGCCAGACCGGCGCGCGCGCACGCCGCCCGGACCGTGTTGGCCAGCAGACAGGCGATCGTCATCGGGCCCACCCCTCCCGGCACCGGCGTGATCGCGCCCGCGACCTGGCGAGCTTCCGCGAAGGCGACATCGCCGACGAGCCGCTGCATGCCGCTGGTCCCGGCGATGCGGTTCTGGCCCACGTCGATGACGATCGCCCCCGGCTTGATCCAGTCTCCCCGCACCATTTCTGCACGCCCTGCCGCAACATACAGCAGGTCTGCGCGGCGGCACACTACCGGAATTTGTCGGGTCCGCGAGTGCGCGATCGTCACCGTCGCATTCTCGGCGAGCAGCAGCTGGGCGAGCGGCTTGCCGACGATATTGGAGCGGCCGACCACCACGGCCTCGCGGCCCGCAAGCGAGGGCAAGACCGTCTTGGTCAGCAGGATGCAGCCGAGCGGCGTGCAAGGGAGCAGCGCCGGCAGTCCGGTGGCGAGCCGCCCGGCATTGAGCGGGTGAAACCCGTCGACGTCTTTTCCGGGATCGATGGCGGCGATCACGGCCCGGCCATCGATCTGCGGCGGCAGCGGCAGCTGCACCAGAACGCCGTGCACGGCCGGGTCGGCATTGAGCCGCTCGACCAGCGCCAGGAGTTCGCGCTGGGCGACGCCGGTCGCCAGCCGGTGATCGAATGAGCGCATTCCGGCCGCGATCGTGTGCCGGCTCTTGCTGCGCACGTAGGCGGCGCTCGCCGGATCTTCGCCGACGAGCACGACCGCAAGGCCGGGGATCAGCCCGCATTCCGCCCCGAGCCGGCGCACTTCGACGGCGACCTTCGCCCGCAAGTCCGCGGCGATCGCCCTGCCGTCGATGATGTGCGCCCCCATCGGCTTCATCCTGGCCTCAGGCCGCCCCGCACCCAAGTCAAAGCCCGCGAACAATCCGGTCGAGCCGGGCGGCGAGCGCCGTCCCCTCGCCGTCGATCCGGATCCGCTTCAGCCGCGCGCCCGCGCCCGCCTCGAGGCGGACGTCACGGGCGGCCAAGCCGAGCTTCTTGGCCAGCAGCCGGAGCAGCGCCGCATTGGCCTCGCCTTCGCTCGCCGCCGCGCGCACCCGTGCCCGGAGCACATTGCGGCCGTCCGCGAGCATGCCGACGCCGTCGATCGCGTCGCGGCCGCCCTTCGGGGTGAGGCGAACGGTCACGACGAGGCCGTCCGCGACCGCGATCCAGGGGGCGCCTTCCATCGGCCGCTTCAGAACACGTAAGGGTAGATGTAGCGAATGATGACTTCCTGGATGAAATAGATGATCAGGATCAGGATGACGGGCGAAATATCGATGCCGCCCAGGTGCGGCAGCACGGCGCGGATCGGGCGCAGCGCCGGCTCGGTGATGCGGTAGAGGAACTCGGCGATCATCGCCACCGCCTGGTTGCGGGTGTTCACGACCCCGAATGCGATGAGCCACGACAGGATGGCGGCGGCGATCAGCAGCCAGATATAGATCTGCAGCACGAGCAGAATGACATCGAGGAGCGCGCGCATTTTTGGGGTCCGGCCG
>WNFX01005007.1_pt1 | contig 19405 bp, 18 predicted proteins | sample 5400111 | NCBI WGS metagenome assembly WNFX01 (sample SAMN13153363, study PRJNA577476) | soil metagenome | isolation source: 40 cm soil or saprolite under grassland replicate 1 | place: USA:California | collected 2016-06-15 | reverse complement strand
TCGGCGATGTTGCGGCCGCCGAGCTGCGAGGTCAGCGCCTCGGGCCGCAGCCGGGCGCCGTGGCGCACCGAGCAGACGCGGGTGACGAGGAAGCGCTGCACCAGGCGGCGGGTGCGCTCGTTGTCGCTGCGCAGCGAGCGTTCCACCGCGGCGACGGCGTTGTCGTAGTTGACCGACAGTTGCACGGTCCGCCCGTTGCGGCCCGAGCGCAGGGTCACCCGCCGCCGAACCGGTTCACCGTGCAGCACGATGTCGCGCTCGTGCTCGGTCAGTGACCGGTACGGGACGTCGAGCCGGACCCCGAGCTCGCGCGCGGCATACATCGACAGCCGCCGCCCGCCGGAATTCCACGGCAGCACCGCACCCTCCTCGATCGTCTTGCCCGGATCGGGAACCAGGGTGGCGACGTCGACCTCGGACCGCACGCCCAGGCCCTGGCAGGCTGGGCACGCGCCATAGGAGTTGAAGGAGAAGGATTCGGCGCTGGGGTCCTCGATGCGCGCGCCGCACACCGGGCAGACGATCTCCATGCCCTGTGTGGCGATCGACGGCCCGACGCGGTGGCCGTTCGGGCAGAGATGGGAGCCCAGCCGCGACATCATCAGGCGCAGCACGTTGAGCACCTCCGACATGGTGCCGACCGTGCTGCGCGGCCCCGGTATCGGTGGGCGCTGCCGCAGCGCCAGCGCGGGCGGCAGGTGGTCGATCCGGTCCACGTCCGGCCGCTGGGCCTGGGTCAGCCGCCGGCGGCTGTAGGTGCTCAGGCTCTCCAGGAACTGCTGCATGCCCTCGGCGTACAGCGTGCCGATGGCCAGCGACGTCTTGCCCGATCCCGACACGCCGACCACCGCGACCGTCCGCCACAGCGGCACGTCGACGTCGATATCCCGCAGGTTGTTGTGCCGGGCCCCGCGCACGCCGATGACCGTGGGCAGGGTTGGCGGCACCGAAACATCGCCAGTCGCCACACAAGTCAGCCTAGGGCCATGCGTCAGCCGTCACCACGGCTCCCGCTGCCAGGGCCAGGCATCCGCCGAGCATCATGTTGTCCGGACGGGTCGACACGCGCGTCCACTCGGCCGTCCCCACCTCCCCAAACCGCGACCTCATGGCCGTGATCAGCCTTCGTCACGCGGAGGCGACGGCTGCGCGTGCCTGGTCGACGTCCAGCAGCCTGCCGTTCAGACCGCCGTTCTGGTGCAGGTCGCCGCCGGGGCCCTCGATCCGCCCCGCGTCCTTGATGCCGCCGACCTTCACCGGATCGAACCCGGCGGCGGTGATGAGCCGCTCGGTCGTGTCGGCGGCGCGGTCGTCGTCGGTGGCGTAGAACAGCACCGCGCGACGAGGGCTGCGATTCGCGTCATTCGCGAGCGAGCCGGCGCCAAGCGACCCGAACGCCTTCACGAACTGTGCACCGGTGGGAAGCAGGCCGGCGACCACCGACCCGGCGGAGGTCCCCTCGGGGAGGGTGCGGTGGACCTGGCCCTTGTCGAATCCGATGGGATTCGAGGGATCCACGACGACCTTGCCCTCGAGCAGGTCTGCGATCTGGGGCATCAGCGCTCTGGACTGGTCCAACCAGATCGCCAGCACGACCACGTCGGCGTCGGCGATCGCCTCGCGGACCGGCGCGGCGGTCGCCCGGTCGCCGAGCTCCCCGGCCAGGGCGTGGGCGTGCGACTGGTCCCGTGCGGCCAGCACGACGCGCTCGCCGCCGCGGACCAGATCTCGCGCCAGCCCGCTTCCGATCTGGCCGACACCGATAATTGCGGTTGTCATGGCGTTCCTTCTTCCGATCCGTTTACTCGCCGAGGTCGATCTCGCTGTGATGCGCGACGGGGAGTCGCCGTGATCTTCTCCTTCAGGGCAGGCGCACCGACTCCGCCGGTATCGGTGCCGCCCAGTGCTGACGACCGCTCATCCGGCCGGCACCAGGGCCAGCGCTCGCCGGCCCCGGTGGGTCCTGGTCAGGGGTGGAGCGGTGAGCTGGGTCCGAGGTCGAGGCGTATTGATTGCAGGATCATGAACGTGGTGGTGGTGGTGAACACCTCCACGTCGGCGGCGGCCAGCACGCCGGTGTACTTGGCGATCACCGGCTTGGCGGCGTGGTCGGTCAGCTCGTCAAGGTAGCCCCTCACCGCAGCCCAGGCGTTCTCCCCGTACTTCACGAAGTACGGGGTCGGGTCGACGGTGCCAAGCGCCTCCCTCGCACCGGCTTCGATATCGGCGATGTACTGCTGGTGCACGACGATGTCGTCGCGGGTGGCGAGCCGGCCGAGGTGCCCGCAGATGAAGTGGGTCCACGGGTAGGACAGGGCGGTGGCCGGGGCCTGGATGTAGCCGGGCACGTCCTCGCTGAGGTTGAGGTTGTAGATGGGCACCCACCCGGCGTTGACGACGTCGATCATCATCAGGGCGTCGTGATCGGGGAAGTGGATGAAGATGTTGTCCGGCGAGTGGTTGGGGCCGTGCCAGGCGAGCTCGACGCGCTCACCGGCAACCTTGAGGGTGTAGCGGTCCTGGAAGGTCACCTCCGGCGCCGGGCGGGCCGGGTCGTTGTCCCGCAGCAGCAGCCGCCGGGTCTCCTCGTGCCCGACGCGGACGACGTTGCGGTCGAACAGTGAGGACGCGCCGGCGTGGTCGTCGTGGTGGTGGGAGTAGACGAGGTGCGTCACCTTGTTGCTGACGCCCTCGGCCGCGGCGATCTCGTCCACGGCCCGCTGCAGGTTGTGGCCGATGGTCGGGGGTGCGTCGAACAGCACGACGCCGTCGCGGGTGGTCAGGAACGCCGCCTGGTAGGTGCCGTCGGTGACCCAGTAGAGGTTCCGCTCGACGCGTCCGACGTGGTAGCCCTGCTCGTTCAGGGCGGGGCCGAGCGCGGACCGGGGAATCGGCGCGTAGTCGGGCAAGGCTAGGGCGCTGCTCGCGCCGGAGGCTGGTGATGTCACGGTAGCTCCCTTGCATCTCGGGCACGTCCCCTGGCGGCCGTGCGAGTCTTCGCGTTGGACTACAGGCTTGCCCCCGGCCAGGTGAGAGGTCGTCACCGGATCCTGGTGATTCACGCGCCGTTGACAGTACGCGCGCTGGCCTGAGCGGGCGCTTGGTCGACAGGGGTGCTAGCGGAGCTCGCAGGCCATCACGGCCGCGTCATCGTGGTCATCGACGATCTCCACGAGCTGAATTCGCCGGAGGCGCTCGGTCGGCAGGGCGGCGTGGATGCAGATGTCACCGTCGAAGCTGACCTCGATCTTGCCGGCGCGGCAGGTGCAACCGCCGTCAGCCTCTTTAAGCGCCGTACGCCGGCAGTATCGCTCCGCTGACTGGCGCTGCGGCGTCGCTGACAAGGAATGCGATCACGCCGGCGATCGCCTCCGGCGCGACCGCGTGCGCCATCGCCTCCTCCGGGAACGTGGCCCGGTTTGTGGGGGTGTCGAGCAGTTGGGGCGCGACCGCGTTCACCCGGATCCCGTGCGGGCGGAACTCTACGTCGAGGATGCGTGTCAGGTGGACGAGAGCGGCCTTGCTCGCGCTGTAGGCGGCCATGCCGCCGGCTGGCTCGATCCCCGGGCGGGCGGCGACGTGCACGATGGCACCGGAGCCCTGCTGCTGCATGTGCGGCGCTACCGCCTGGCTCAGCCACAGCGCGGGTCCCAGGTTGACGTCGATCATGAGCCGCAGCGTTTCGGGAGTCGTGGTGAGCGCGTCTCCCGGGCGGAACGCACCGATGGTGTTCACCAGCACGTCAGGGGGCCCAACCTCGCCGGCGATCCGGTCGATGAGGCTGTTCGCTGCGGCGGGGTCGGTGGTGTCGGCCACCTCGCGGCGGACACCGTCGGGGAGTTCACGCAGCGCATGCTCGTTCCGGTCGACCGCCACCACCGTGAGGCCGCTGGCGGCGAGGGTCGCCGTCGTCGCGTGACCAAGCGCACCGCCCGCACCGGCCACGATCGCCACGTGAGCGCTCATGACGCATCCCCCTTCAATCTTGGGCACGTCCCTATACAGCCGTGCGAGCCTTCGCGACGGACCCAGGCTCGCCACCAGGCAGGTGAGAGGTCGTCACCGGATCATGGTGATTCGCGAGACCGGGGACCGCAGAACGGGATCGATCACGCGGACGGCTCATGCCTTCGCATCACGGTCAGGCGCAAGCGGGAGAGCCCACGACCGCCGGGCACGTGTTGGCGGCGCGTGGACATTCGCGCGCCGTCGACCGAGCACGTACGCTGGCCTGGTGCCAAGAGGGTAGGGCGCCAGGACCGTGTCGCCGACGATAGGGCGTCAGGCGTAGACACCAGGGCAGGCCTGTGAAGGTGGCTCCAACAATCCCCCGGCTGATCGACCGGGGCGATCTTCTCGCCGCTCTCGATCGCGCGGCGGCGGGGAAGGTGACGATCCTCTCGGCTCCCGCCGGTAGTGGGAAGACGTCGCTGCTGCGCGCCTGGGCCGACCGTCCGGGCCAGCCCCACCGGCTCGCGGTCATGCAGGTGCAACGCGACCAGCACGACGCCCAGCAGTTCTGGCTTGCCCTGCTCAGCGCGGTCCGTCATGCCTCCGACACCGCCAGCCGGGCGGAACCGCCAGCAGCGACCCCCGGCTTCAACGGGCGGGCGATGGTCGACCGAGTGCTATCAGAGCTCGCCGGCCAACACGGCCGCCTCATCCTGGTCATCGACGATCTCCACGAGCTGCACTCGCCGGAGGCTCTCGCCCAGCTCACGCGCCTGCTGACGAACCTTCCCCCCCACGTGCACGCAATCCTGGCCACGCGGCGCGATCTCCCGCTGCGCCTTCATCAGCTGCGCCTGGCGGGCGAGCTGGCTGAGATCCGCGCGGCGGATCTGCGCTTCACTGAGCGCGAAACGCGCGAGCTTCTCGGTGCCTTGGGTATCGCGCTGTCCGATGCTGGAGCGGCGCTGCTGCACCAGCGGACGGAAGGGTGGGCCGCGGGCCTGCGGCTCGCGGCGATCTCACTGGCCGCTCACCCCGATCCCGAGCGTTTCGTGGCGGAGTTCTCCGGCAGCAACCGCACGGTCGCCGAGTACCTGCTCGCCGAGATGCTGGAACGCCAGCCCGATGAGGTCCAGCAGCTGCGGCTGCGCACCTGCGTGCTGGATCGCGTCAACGGTGAACTGGCAGATCTGCTGACCGGCCGCCCTGGCTCGGAACGGATCCTGCTGGAACTCGAAGACGCCAACGCCTTTGTGGTCTCGCTCGACCCCCAGCGCACGTGGTTTCGCTACCACCACCTACTCGGGGATTTCCTCCGGCTGGAGCTGCGCCGGACGCGGCCCGAAGAAGTACCCGGGCTGCACCGGCGGGCCGCTGCATGGCTCACCCAGCATGGCCAGGTCGCCGACGCCATCCGGCACACCCAAGCGGCGGGCGACTGGTCCGACGCGGCCCGGCTGCTCGCCGACCATTCGTTCAGCCTGACGCTCGACGGGCAAGCGCAGACCATCCAGGCGCTGTTGCGGGCCTTCCCGCAGGGCGCGGATCTCCCGGAGCTGGCCCTGGTGCGCGCCGCGGATGACCTGCTCCACGGACACCTGGACGAGGCGGCCGCCCACCTGGCAGTCGCCGAGACGCACGTCGAGACGACGCCACCAGACCGCCAGCGCCGCCTCCGGGTGGCGATCGCGTCGCTGAAGCTGTGGCTGGCGCGGCGGCGCGGCCACCTGGCCGGGGTCATCGAGCAGGCCAGGTTCCTCGCCTCCCCGGTAACCGGGCAGTCCGACGAGGACATCGCGCTGGGCAGCGACCTGCGCGCGGTGGCGCTGCTGAACCTGGGGACCCTGGAGGCGTGGTCCCTAGGGCTGCAAGACGCTGAACGCCACCTCCAGGAGGGCGCCGCCCTGGCCCGCAGGATCGGCCGGCCCTACCTTGAGGTCGCCTGCCTGGCGCAGCTGGGTTTCGCGTCGAAGATCCGCCCGATCGCCACCACCCGGCAGCACTGCCAAGAGGCGATAACGCTCGCCGAGCGGCACGGCTGGGGCGCAGAGCCCATCGTCGCGCCCGCGCTGGTAACGCTCGCCGCCGCGACGATCTGGACGGGTGAGTTTGACGAAGGCGAGCGATGGCTGCAGCGCACCGCACAGGCCCTGCAAACCGACACCGGGCCGGGCATCAGGCAGCTGCTGCACCTGGCGACCGGGATGCTCCACGCCGGCCGCGGCCACCACCACCAGGCGCTCGAGGAGCTCAGCGCGGCCGAACGGCTGCAATCGCAGTTGGCGGGCTCCCACGCGCTGGCCAGCCAGATGACCGGCTGGATGCTTGCCACCCAAGCCCGTCTCGGGATGCCCGGCCAAGCCCGCGCCGCGCTCGCGGCGCTCACCGACGAGCAAGCGAACTCGGGCGAAATCCGCAATACCCGCGCAGTGATCTGCCTCACCGAGGGCAATCCGGCCGAAGCTCTCGGCGCGCTGCAGGATGTTCTGGACGGCACGGCACCGGTCATCGCGCCGCGCAGGTGCGTCGGGTACGGCACGGTCGTTGAGGCTCACCTGCTGGCCGGGCTCGCCCACCGTGCGCTCGGTGCTCGCCCACCGTGCGCTCGGTGACCAGCGCGCAGCCAACCGGGCTGCCGCACGCGCCCTCGCCCTCGCCGAGCCGGACCGGCTGGTCCTGCCGTTCACGATGACCGGCGCAGGGGAGCTGCTGGAGGCCCTGCCGCGACACGAGACAGCGCACGCCGCACTGCTCACCGACATCCTCGACGTCGTCCACGGCGCATCCTTGGCGGCCAACGACCAGTCCCCCACGCCGCAAACCGAAGAGCTCAGCCCAAGCGAGCTGCGGGTGCTGCGATACCTGCCGACCAACCTCTCCAGGCCGGAGATCGCCAGCGAACTGTCCGTCTCGGTGAACACCGTCAACACCCACGTCCGCAACATCTACGCCAAGCTGCAGGCCCGGGATCGCTCCTCGGCAGTGCAGCGCGCACGAGAACTGCGGCTACTCTCGACCGGCCGCACGCGCTAGCCCGGCGATCACCAGATCCAGGTGATCCGGGGTCACCTGCCCGCCCGTGATCATGGCCTCATGGACCCAGCACCCGCCCTGTATGCGATCCGGATCCACGGCCACCTCGGCGCCACAGTGCTGTCCGCGTTCCCAGCGATGGTGCCGCAGCACCGCGGCGCCGACACCGTGCTCACCGGCCTCCTGGATCGGTCGGCACTGTACGGCGTCCTGGCCGAGATCGAGGCGCTCGGCCTCGACCTCGTCGAGGTCCGCCAGCTGACACGGAAAAGCAAATCACCGGAACCAGGTGACACCTGCTCACCGTGATGGTGACTAGCTTCGGGCGCATCCGATCCCTACTGCGAAAGGCGTCGCTCCAATGACCAGTGCCCCAGTCCGCGACCCGCTCGCGGACCATCTCATCACTCCGCAGAACGCAGCGCTCCTGCTCATCGACTACCAGCCCTCACAGCTGGCCGGAGTCCGCTCGATGGATCACAAGCTCTCGGGGGGACTTCCATGACGACGACCTCACGTCCGGCCGCGCAGCGCGCGCCTGGGCAGGCACGGCGTGGCGTCCACCCTGGGATGGCGCTGGCGGTGATCGCGGGCGCGCAGCTCATGGTGGTGCTGGACGCGACCATCGTGAACATCGCCCTACCGCACATCCAGAGCGCGCTGGACTTCTCCACGACCGGCCTGTCGTGGGTGCTGAACGCCTACACGCTGACCTTCGGCGGGCTGCTGCTGCTGGGCGGCCGCGCCGGTGACATCCTCGGCCGGCGCCGCGTGTTCATCACCGGCATCCTGCTGTTCAGCCTGGCCTCGCTGCTCGGTGGGCTGGCGACATCGTCCGGGTGGCTGCTGGCGGCCAGAGCGCTGCAGGGGGTCGGCGGCGCGATCGCCTCGCCGACCGCGCTGGCGCTGATCACCACCAACTTCCCCGAGGGCCGCGAGCGCAACCGCGCCTTCGGCGTGTATGCGGCGGTCTCCGGCTCCGGGGCCGCCGTCGGGCTGCTGGCCGGCGGGATGCTGACCTCGTGGCTGTCGTGGCGCTGGGTGCTGTTCGTCAACGTGCCGATCGGCATCCTGATCGCGCTGGCGGCGCCGCTGTACATCGCCGAGTCGGAGCGGCGCCCTGGCCGCTTCGACATCAGCGGGGCGCTGACCTCGACGGCGGGGATGGTGGCACTGGTCTACGGGTTCATCCGCGCGGCGCAGGAGGGCTGGAGCGACCCGGTGACGGTCGGCTCGTTCGTCGCCGCGGTGGTGCTGCTGTCGGTGTTCCTGTTGATCGAGACCAGGACCAGGCAGCCGATCACGCCGCTGCACATGTTCCGCAACCGCAACCGGGCCGGCTCCTACGCGATCATGCTCGGCGTGGTCGCGGCGCTGTTCGGGATGTTGTTCTTCCTGACCCTGTTCGTGCAGGAGGTGCTGGGCTACAGCCCGATCAAGGCCGGCTTGGCGTTCCTGCCGGTCAGCGGGGTGATCATCGTCGCCTCGCAGGTGGTCGCGCGGTTGCTCCCCAGGGTGGGGCCCAAGCGGTTCATGGTGGCGGGGTCGCTGCTGGCCACCGTCGGGCTGGCGTGGCTGTCGCGGATCTCGGTGAGCAGCGGCTATCTCGACGGGCTGCTCGGCCCGATGTTGCTGTTCGGGCTGGGCCTGGGGTTCCTGTTCGTGCCGCTGACGCTCATGGCGGTCTCGGGCGTGTCGCGCGAGGAGACGGGTGCGGCCTCCGGCCTGCTGAACGCGATGCAGCAGGTGGGCGGATCGCTGGGGTTGTCGATCCTGGTCACGGTGTTCGGGACGGCCAGCCGCAACGAGGCCAAGGACCAGGTGGCGCGGTTCCTCGCCACGGCGACACCCGCCACGCGGGCCCAGTTCCAGCGGACCGGCCAACTGCCCCCGCAAGATGCCGCCCGGATACTGGCGCACGGGATCTCGACCGCCTTCGAGTTCGCCGCGCTGTTCGCCCTGGCCGCCCTGATCGTCAGCGTGGTCGTCATCCGCGCCCGGCCGTCGGAGCCGCCCGAGGGGACCGTCACCCAGCCGAGGGTCGACACCGCCACCCCCTGATCGCCGTCGCGCCCAGGGGGATCGCGCCGATGCCGCCTGCTCGACTCGAGCAGGCCGGCATCCCCGCCCGGCGTCATGCCGCGGATGCTTCCGGTCCACAAGGAGGTCACCCGATCGCCATGCGCTAGCCAGGTCCGATCCGGCACACCCGCCGCCCGCGACATGGTCAGCCGCACCCTCGGCCATCTCCTCGGGCCAGCGGGCCAGCCACCTCCGGTGACCACGGCGAACAGCGGAGCATGGAGGCTTTCTGGCTCTGGATACGCGCCTGCACCGATCCGTATGGCAGCAGGAACCAGCTCATCCCCCACCTCCACCGTCTCGCCAGCACACGCCTGGAGGAACCTTCGCTGTCTGGTGTCGGCGCCACGGCCTGGCTGGCCCAGCTGGGCCCGCACACCGGGTATGCCGCGGGCGTCCTCGGCCCGCTTATCCTGGCCGGAATCGGCCTGGGCATGGTGATCGCGCCGGCGATCAACACCGGCACGTTCGGCGTGGCCCCGCAGGACGCGGGAGTCGCATCCGCGACTGTCACCGTCGGCCAGATGCTCGGCGGCTCGGTCGGTACCTCGCTGCTGAACACCATCTTCGCCGCCGCCGTCGCCTCCTATATCACCGCGAATCTCACCGCGGCCCGGATCATCGGCCGCCAGGCGCTGACCGGGCTGGCGCTGGCACACGGCTACGACACCGCGTTCTGGTGGATCGCCGGCATCTTCGCCGGGGGCGCGGTCGTCGGCGGCGCCCTGCTCCGCCCCGGGCCGCTGGACCAGAAGCGCACGCCGCCCCCGGCACATGGCGGGATAACAACGGCGCAAGCCGAGGCCAGCCGGGAACGGGCCCAGTGACCGGGGATTCCAGCCGCACGGTGTGGCTGCAGCAGGCGCGGTCCTACCTGCGCCAGGCCGACCCGGTGCTGGCGCGGCTGATCGACGAGCGGCCGGACTTCGACCCGCGGGCGTGGATGATCCAGCTGCCGCCGATGAACCTGTACGGCGCGCTGCTGTTCCAGGTCACCGGGCAGCAGCTGTCGGTCGCGGCAACCCGCCGGACCCTGGCCCGCATCGAGGATCTGTTCGGCGGCCATCTGCCCGCACCCACCGAATTGCTGGCCGTCGATCCCGGCAAGCTCCGGGAGGCCGGGCTGTCGTGGCGGAAGATCGGCACACTCCGCGACCTCGCCGAGCGGCTAACCGATGGCCGCCTGGACCAGGACGCCCTGAGCAAGCTGCCCGACGATGAGCTCATCGCGGAACTCACCACAATTCCGGGGATAGGACCGTGGACCGTGCAGGGCGCCCTCCTCATCGCCCTCGGCCGAGAAGACGTCGTCCTGCCGGGCGACCTGGCCCTGCGTAAGGCCATCCTGGCCGCCTATCACCTCGACCGCCTTCCCACCCAGCAAGAGGTCCTCGACATCGCCGACAAATGGCGGCCCTACCGCAGCCTGGCCACCAGCTACCTGTTCTCCGCCGCCTACGAGTCGGCCGAGGCACCCCCAGTCGCCTCGCCGGCACTGTCGCACCGGTGACGGATCGGGCCGTACCGATGTCGATGTTCGACTACGACGCCAGGCCGGTCACTCCGTTGCCGGTCCTGGTCGGCACGACGGCCTCCCGGGGCGCGTACGCGATCCGTGATTTCCTGAGCCGCAATGGTTACCCGTTCGAGTGGGTCGACGCCGGCCAGCCCGATGCGGTGCGGGCGGTCCTGGGAGTCGCCGAGGTGGAGCCATCGGCGCTGCCGCTGTGCATCCTGCCGGACGGGTCGCGGCTGGCATCTGCGACGGTGGAACAGGTCGCCGCGGGTCTCGGCATGGTCGCGGCCCCGGCGCTGTCGGAATACGACCTGACGATCGTCGGAGCGGGGCCGGCCGGCCTGGCCGCAGCCGTCAACGCGGCCTCCGAGGGCCTGCGCACCGTCGTGGTCGAGGCGGTGGCGCCGGGCGGCCAGGCCGGTACCACGTCGATGATCGAGAACTATCTCGGTTTTCCCAACGGCATCAGCGGCAGCGAACTAGCGACGCGCGCGGTGGTGCAGGCGCGCCGGTTCGGCGCCGAATTGCTGCTGGCCAGGCCCCTGGTCGACGTGTCGGAGGATGGGCCGGGCTACGTCGCCGAGCTGTCTGACGGCACACTGATCCGCGGGCGGGCGGTGCTGTTCGCCAGCGGAGTCGAGTGGCGCCGCCTGGAGGTGCCCGGGATCGATGACCTGCTCGGCGCGGGGGTCTACTACGGGGCCGGGCCGAGCGAGGCGCTGGCGTGCACGGGTTCCCGGGTCGTCGTGGTGGGGGGCGGCAACTCGGCGGGCCAGGCGGTCGTCCGGTTCTCCCGGTACGCGCGGCAGGTCACGTTGCTGGTCCGCGGCCGCGACCTCGGCGCGTCGATGTCGCAGTACCTCATCGATCACCTGTCGGCCATCCCCAATGTTGAGGTGCGGGTGCGCACGCAGGTGGTGGGCCTGACGGGTCAGCAGCATCGCGTCGCGGTGGCACCCGCGGCCGCGGCGGTCGCGTCCACGATGGACGCGGCGGCCTGTGGGCAGTCGCGGTGGCGGATGAACCAGCGGCCATGCACGACCACGCCCAGGTAGATTGGCGTGAAGATCGCCAAGACCGCAAGCATCCGACGCCAGCTTGGAGTTCGGCATGCCTCGATCACCGGAGTAGTCCTGGTGAGGGCACTCGCTGGCGGCCTACTCACTCGACGGGAGAGCCGGGGCAACGGACCGCCCGAAACAACGGCACCGCGCCAAGGCTCCACCCTACCGGGGCACAGGAACAGATCAGGCACAGATCGGAAACGGCTGCGTTGCGCTGAGCTGTCGTCCCGCCCTTGCTGCGCCCCTCATGCGCCCCTGCTGTGCCCCTCGCGCCCCTTCTCTGTGCTCTGCCGAGGACTCCTCTGGCGACCACAGACAGATTCAGGAGTGAACCCGACCGCGTCGCGGCCCACCAGGATGGCCCGGTTCACAGAGCCGCGCAGGCGGGATCGAGCAGCGCGTCTACCTCCACCAGCTCCCGCAGACCGCACCCGGGTGGCGGGGCTGATCGAGCGCGTGTTCGGCCCCAGCGGCGCCGGACGACCCGGCGGCGTCCGCATCGCGTCCGCTGGAGGGAAATCGGAGGGAAATCCGGCCCGCCGGGGTTGCGCGTCCGACCCGGGCCGGGAACCATGTCTCCGCTGGTCATGGCTAGTGGTGGCAGGACCAGGATTCGAACCTGGGTAGGCGCTAGCCGGCGATTTTACAGGCCGCAAACCCCGCTCCCCGCGGGTCCCCTCACATCCCCACTGAACCCCGCCCATCGGCCGTGACCAGCACGAACAGCCTGCTGACAGCCCCTACCGTCCCTGGCATCCCCACCTGTTGCGCCCCGTCCCGCGCGTCCTGGCGTCACGCGGAGGGAAAGGGGAGGGAAAGTGGAGGGACCGTGCGCCGGAATTCTCTCTCGACGTGCAGCCGCACCGGCACCGCACCGGGCAATGGGCCGGTGGTCTGGGCAGCCTGGCTCGCTGGAGCCGAAGCCTCCCACAATCACGCGCTCCAAGGCAGAGCATCCAGCATGCTCAGGAGAGCGGCCCAGCCGGCCGACCCCAGCGCGCCTTGGCCCGCTCCAGAAACGACGGCTCGACACCGTCCCCCGAGCCCTCCACCATCGCCTCGAAGCCCGGCATGAACCCGGTCTTGCGATGATGCCTGCCGCGCACCAGGCTCACGACCTGCTGCCAGTCGGCGGTGAGCCCGGCTTGCTCATAGCATCGCCTGGAACGGGCGAGGCTGCGGATGGCGGCGTCGTAGTACTTGCTCTTGCCAGCGTTGACCACGCCCATGCCCACAGCACGCCACAGCCGCGCCGCAACGCCAGGCTGGGTCTGCTCCAGCCGCGTTGCCGCCGGCTCCAGCACATAGTGGCTCACCGCCTCCAGCGCATCGTCCGAGCTGCCACGCACCACCTCGGCGAGACGCTCGATCTCCCCGGTCTCGCACAGCAACCCGATCAGCGAGGACGGGTCGGCCGCCATCGCCGCCCGGATGGCCCGCTCATGCCACTCCGCGCGTTCGGGACTGGGCACCAGTTGCATCAGGTCGTCATAGGAGTACTTGCTGGGCTGCTGGCGGTACCTGGCCCAGACCACCTCCAGCGCCTCGCGGTCACGGCCAAGCTCTTTGAGCAGGCCAGGCTTGAGCGCGGCCAGCTCATGGCCGCTGAAGGAGCTGTGCGGGGCCGTACCGTCCAGTTCGATCCCACGCTCGACCCACGACAGCGCCTGCCCGGGCGCACCGCGTGCCGCGAGCATGACCGCGACGGCGTGACAGTCGGCTGCCGTCAGCCCGGTCTCCTGCGCAAGCCCCAGGTAGGCCTCGAGGTCTCCCTGTTGGCGGTACAGCGTGCGCAGCACCTCGGCCAGGCGCCGACGCGCCGGGTCGCGCTCGAGCGACTCGTCGCTCTCGGTCTTCAGCCCCGCTGTGGAGACCTTGTCCAAGCGCGTCCGGACCTGGCTTGCCAGCGCCGCCAGCCCAACTGCATCGAGCACCTTGGCAACATCCCTCTCCAGCCGATAGCAGAAGCCGAAAGGGTCGTCGTCCACCCACTCCAGCAGCCGGGTTGCCGTCTCGTCGGCCGCCGCGCCCGCTGCCTGCCGGGCCTGGACCCAGCCACAGCACAGGCTGGTGACAAACATCCCGAGGCTGTCGCTTGAGTCGTCGACCTCGTCCGCCTTCTCGTAACAACCCGCCAGGAAGGCCTCGTAGAGCGCCACCGCCCGACCCGGGGCGACCTCGACGAGATCGGCGATCTCGCGCTCGACGGCCTCAAGATCACCGACGAACGAAAAGCAGGCACGATCGAAGACGAAACGGCCCGGAGCAAGGGCGGCCTCGATCCGCTGCTCGACGGGATCGGCCGCCTGGCCTGCCGCGCCGCTCACCGGCCCGGCCGCCTCGCGCCCCGACCCCCGCTCGCCCGACGCCCGCCTTCGGCCTCGGCGCGCACCGCCCGAAACCCCGAGTCGTCGCCAAGATGAAAGTAGATGTGCCCACGCAACGACCCGTCCTCCTCCAGCACCGCCCACCCACGGCCACTGGCGGGATCACACTCGTCGTTGCCCTCCCAGGTGAACTCCACACACGGCCGCCCGTCGCGCTGGCCGGCATGGCAGTCCATCCACCCCTCCACGGCGATGAACCGAAAGCTGCCGCTGCGGTCCGCGCCGAACTCGATGAAGCCCGGCCCCAACAAGTCGATCGCCTCAGCGTCCCACAGGTCCATCTCCACGATCCACCACGCACCGGTCACGCCCATGCTGCTGCTCATCCCAAGCGCTCCGTCTCGATACCGGCGACCAGCCATGTTGGCCGCACCTGACGCGGAGCCTACCCGCCGCCACGCCTCCCTGCTCGAGACCGAGCAGGTCGCCGTCTACATTGGCCAGCTCCCGCCAGTACCGGTCCCATGATGAGCGTGCACGCTGGCGTCGGGTTAGGATCCTCTGCCATGCCGATCCGACGGATGAACCGTGAGGAGTTCTTCGGCCAGCTGGCCAAGCTGGACGAGCAGCGCCTGAAGAAGGCCTTGTGGAACCTGTATTGGCGCGGCTCGGCGGCCATGCGCGAGCGCATCGAAGCCGAGATCGACCCCGACCAGCATGGTCACAGCCGGCACCCCTCGAAGGAACCCGCTGATCCAGAGCAGCTACTGGCCGAGGTGCGAGACTTCGTCGCGCTGGCGCGCTCGGGCGCGTACATGGCCGGTGACCGGCGCGTGTCGCCACGAGAGCGCTCGCGCTGGCGGTTGACATTCAAGCGGCTGGTCGGCGACGCCCAAGATGGCCTGCGCGCCCAAGACGCCACTGCCGCGGCGACCGCACTGGAGCAGCTCATCGACCTGGCCTGCGAGACGCGCCACTACGACTACTTCCATTCCGAGGACCCCATGGAAGCGGCGGGGTTCGTGGCGTCGGACGCGGTGGCGCTGCTGTGGGCCAGGCTGCAAGCCCAGCATGGGTTCGCCGGCTTCGCGCGACGCGCGGCGCCCCAGCTCATCCGCTGGGAGTCCCGCCACGGCTGGACGCGCAGCGGCTGGGGCCGGGTCAGCCAGAAGGAGACCTCGCTGGCCAGCGTGCTGGCGCGGATGCTGCGGGCTCCCGACGCCTGGGCCGGGTTCGCCGACCGCTACCTGGACGCCCTCGACCGCCTCGCCCGCGCTGCCCCGGCCAGGCCCGCCCGCTTCTGGGACTCCACCGGCTACGAGCGTGACCGTCGGACCGTGGACCTGACCCAGTGGCACGGCCTGCTGCTGGAGCGGCTGATCGGCTCCGAGACCGAGGACCGCCTCGACCGGCTGGCCCACCACCCCGCGCTCGGCGGCCCAGAGCTTGAGTTCCTGCAGGCCCAACTGGCCTACCAGCGCGGCGATGTCAGCAGCGCCCGCGGCCTGGTGCAGGCGGCCCTGCAGCGGCTCCCCGGTCACCAAGACTTCTTGGACTTCGCGTCCGAGATCGGCGCGCCCCTGCCGCCTCGCGCCCAGCAGATCATCGAGGAACGCTCGCCGTCCGCCGGGTCCCTGCCGCCCCGGGCGTCCAATCGCCTCGCATCGCCGTGAGCTGATTGACTGGTATGATGACCACATGTCCACTCAGATGACCGCCACCGAGGTGAAGGCCAAGATCCTCTCCCTGCTCGACGCTGTCGCGGCCGGGGAGGAGATCGAGATCACCAAGCACGGCCGCACCGTCGCCCGCCTGGTGCCCGCCAAAGGCCCCAACACCCTGAAAGGCAAGCTGACCGGGGTCGCGATGAGCAACGCCGACGACGAGGAGCTGTTCAGCACCGGGGCGACCTGGGATCTGCCGTGACCACCGTCCTGCTCGATACCCACGTCGTGCAGTGGTGGTCGGCCGAGCCCGAGCGGCTCAGCGCCACCGCCGCCAAGACCCTGGCCGGCGCGGACCGGCTCGCGGTCGCCGCGATCTCCTGGTTCGAGCTGGCATGGCTGGCCGCGCACGAGCGGATCGTCCTGAACATCCCCCTCCGGTCGTGGCTGGAGCGGCTCGCAGACGGCGTGCAGACCTTCGGGGTGACGCCCGCGGTCGCGGCGACCGCGGTGTCGCTGCCGTCGTCGTTTCCCGGCGATCCCGCCGACCGCCTGATCTATGCGACCGCTGTGGAGCACGGCTGCCTGCTGGTCACCAAGGACCGCCGGCTACGCAGCCACCGCCACCCCCGACCCGTGACCGTCTGGTAGCGCCCGGCGAGCTGTAGGTGCCGGAATCGTCGTCCTCCAGGTTGACATGCGGCTTCGCATCCGGGCCGGACAGCAGCGACGATGTCCGGCCATGACGATCCGACTCCTGAAGGGCACGGAAAATCCCGATCAGGTTCATGCAGCAAGTTCGTATTCGTGGATCAGCCCTGTGGGACGCAGAAATCCTGATTCATCAGGCTGCGACCGGGTGATACTCGTGGAGGAGGCCGCCGAGCACATCGCGACGCCTGACCCCTGCAGCGCCGACGGACATCGAATGCGGCTCCCCGGGCTGGGGAACGCGCAACGCGAGGCCGCGGTGTGGTCGCTGCCGGTTGTAGTGCCGGACGTAGGTGCGCAGCAACCACACCAGATGCCGCCGACCACGTACGAGTGTCCAGTCCAGACACTCCCTCCGGACGGTCTGCACCCACCGCTCGGCATAGGCGTTCGCCTTCGGCGCCTGGATCGGCGTGCGGATGACCTCCGCGCCTTCGGTCCGGAATATCTCGTCGAAGGCGCCGGTGAACTTGGCATCATTGTCGCGGAGCAGGAATCGGGGCGACAACTGCCGATCCTCAAGGTCCATCGCGACGTTCCTGGCCTGCTGAGTGACCCAGCTCGCGTCAGGACGGGCCGTGACGCCGACGACTACGACCCGCCTGGTGGCGACCTGGATGAAGAACAGTACGTACAGCGTCTTGAGCCAGATTGTCTCCACCGTGAAGAAGTCGCACGCCACGATCCCCTCAGCCTGGGCTTTGAGGAACTGCGTCCACGTCGGTCCGCAACGCCCCGGCGCCGGGCCCAGCCCGCCTCATCGCAGCAGCGTCCTGACCGTGGTGGCGCTGATTCGGATGCCGAGCTTGCGCAGCTCCCCGCAGATCCTGACGCAGCCCCAGCGGGGGTTCTCCCTGGCCATGCGCAGCACCAGCGCGACCACCTCAGGATCGAGCGGTGGCCGGCCAGGCGTGCGTGCCCTCCAGTAGGTCCACTTGCGCCGCACCAGCTCGCGATGCCAGCGCAGCGGCGTCTGCGGTGTCACCAGGAACAACGACGCCCACCGCCGCCTGGGAAGTATGCGGCTTGCCGCCGCCAGGAGGACCCGGTCGAGTGGGGTGAACCTGGGGCGTCCGGCGGTGCGACGCAGCACCCGGAGCTGCTGCTGCAGCACGAGGATCTCCAGGTCTTTGGTCGCCTCGTCAGCGCCTGGGAGGACGAGCTGGCGGGCAAGCACGCGGATGACCAACCAGAGTATGAAGAGCATCGGCGGATGGTACGGAGTCCCTGGTCACGATGCGAATCCGAGTTTCCGCGCCCCACAGGGTGCGGATGCGGCGAAGTTGTGTCGGTGTCACGGGTGTCCCACCAGCGGCGGTGGTGCGCTCCTTTCGGCGTGGTGCTCTCGCTTGAGAGGTACACCCGACCACCGCGCCATCGCAAGAGCTAACAGAGTACTGCTAGCCGGCGAACTGGCGACCGGGCTTGAGTGGGCAACGCCGACCGGCGACGAGGCCGCGGCCCCTTCGACCCCGCCTGCCCCGGTCACGGTCCTGCTGTACTCCTTGGACCAGGCGGTGCTCGCTCGGGTCACCGACGCACTGGCGGAACTGGCCCCTGGTTCCAAGGTGCATCAGAGCCACGATCATGTGGGGACCGATCAACTCAAGCAGTGGGCACGCAACGCCCAGGCCATCGCTATGGCAACGCGGTGCGCCAAGCACGCAGCCACTGGCTTCATCCGCGCACATGCCCGCCCCGACGCGACCATCATCGAGGCGGACGGCAGCGGATCAGCCTCCCTACTCCGCGCAGCGATGCGCGCACTCCGCCCACAAGCGCAGGACGACCTGTCAACCCAAGCCTGGAGTGACTGAGAACCCCGGCCAGCGGCGTTCTCAATCGACCCAGCAACCTGCCTGCTCAGGACCGCACCCTCTCGCCGCCCACACTGAGACCGGACAGGAGGGAGGCCTGATCTCCTGAGCCGCAGGCCCCGCTGGCGCCGAGGATGACATGGATGACTTCAGTGTCGCTGGCTGCGGTACAGTTCGCCGATGAAACGCGACCGTGCGACCCAGCTGATCGAGGACCTGCTGGGCCGTGTCGTGGCGGGCGGGTGGCCACTGGACCTCGTCACCGAGCTTCGCCTCTTCGGATCCTATGCCAGGGGAGCGCTGGAGCCGCACGACGTTGACATCGACGTCGAGTACGTCCCGGACGAGCGGTGGAAGGACGAAACGCTCCCGCTGTTGCTGTACGGTCGCGACCCGACGGCGCCGCTGCGTCGTGCGCTGGTGGGCCGCTCCCGCGGGGTGGCGCTCACCTTCGACCTCGGCGCACATGTCGGCGACATCGACATGGCGGTGCTGTGGCGCCGGGGCGAGAGCCTGCAGCGGGCGCTTGACCGCCTGCATGCGATTGCGCCGGACCCGGCCGCGGGGCGTGCGGAGCGCGATTCGATGCTGCCCGCATTCGAGGGTCTGGAGCGGTGGCTAGCCCGGCCGGTGCGGGAGTTGCTGGTCGGGCTGGTGGCAGCGGGGGCGATCACCATCACCCAGGTGGAGTTGGCGGACGGCGAGGTGCGCGACGCCCACGCGCAAACGATCCTTCAGAGGCGCTGGCGGCCCGACAGCCCACAGCGGCGCGCGGCCAGCGCCGCCCTGGCCTACCTGGAGGCCCGCGGCGTGAGCCTGCGGGTGGTGCATCTTCAGGGCCGCGACATCGAGCAGGGCGACACCCCCTACTTCGTGGGATTGGGGTGTCGCCACATCAGGAGCATGCCGTGGTGCCTGGCAGAGTGGAAGGGCGAGGAGTGGCTGGAGGTGCCTCGTCCCACCAAGACCCAGCCGCTGCTGGCGCTTCGCATCACGGTGGCGGACCGGGACGCGCTGCTCGCCAAGGCCCAGGCGCTCTGAAACCGAAGCGCCATGTTGCATTCGGGCGCATCAGGGCGTCATCGTTTGGCGGATCCTCTTGTGACCGGTGGAGACCAATCCCATGACGCGGATCGCAGTGCTCGGCGACCTGTCGGGGCACCTGGCGCCATTTGTGCAGGCGCTGGGCGAGCTCGGTGTTGACGTCGCCGCGGCGCGGGTGCCAGACGATCTGGTGGTG
>WNFX01002280.1_pt1 | contig 19410 bp, 11 predicted proteins | sample 5400111 | NCBI WGS metagenome assembly WNFX01 (sample SAMN13153363, study PRJNA577476) | soil metagenome | isolation source: 40 cm soil or saprolite under grassland replicate 1 | place: USA:California | collected 2016-06-15 | reverse complement strand
TTTCATAGCCCTCGTTAAGGATGCGTTGCACCTCAGAGTCAATCAGTGTTGCCATGGTTGTACTGGTGCTGCTGTTACGGGCAGCAGGAAGACTCATAGCAAAGGTATTCTGCTGTGCAGGTACATCAAGGCCATTGAGCACCAGCCTACCACCGGCATCAGCAGCAAGCGAACGAGGCATTGTAGCGGGGTCAATGCCCTGCATGTTGAGGCTCATAGCACCCGGCTCGTAGTCGGCAAAGACAACACCGACTTGTTCGCTCATGCCCCAACGTGTGACCATCCGGCGAGCCAGGTCTGTCACAACCTGTAGATCGTTCTCGGCACCGGTTGTGACACGTTCTTGTCCAAAGGTGAGTTCTTCGGCAACACGGCCACCCAGGCCAACGGCAATACGTGCCATTAAGGTCTCGCGGCTGAAGTTGTAGCGATCTTCCTCTGCGGTGAACTGGGTCACGCCCAAACTCTGACCACGCGGCAGAATGGTCACGCGGTTAACAGTGTCGGCGAGGGGCAAATGATGGGCGACAAGGGCATGGCCACCTTCATGATAGGCGATAATACGCCGATCAGTTTCGCTCATCACGATGGGTCGTAATGCACCAAGCTGTACTCGCGCCAGTGCCTCCTCAAAACAGTCGTGGGTGATTTTTTCCAAATTTTGACGGGCGGCAGAGAGAGCAGCTTCGTTGACAAGATTGGCCAGGTCGGCCCCACTCATACCTGTTGTCAGGCGCGATAGACGTTCCAGGGATACTGCCTCGTGCAAAGGCGTGGGACGAGTATGCACCTTGAGGATAGCTTCACGTCCGCCACGATCAGGGTACGACACAGTGATGTGGCGGTCAAAGCGACCGGGGCGCAGCAGAGCTTTATCCAGGATATCAACGCGGTTTGTCGCAGCCAGCACTACAACGGCCTTGCGACCATTGAAACCGTCAAGTTCGACCAGCAACTGATTGAGGGTTTGATCACGCTCATCATTACCAGAAATGCGCATCGAACGCTTACGACCCACGGCGTCGATTTCATCGATGAAGACGACACATGGCGCAGACTGGCGAGCCTGGTTGAAGAGGTCGCGTACCCGGCTAGCACCGACACCAACAAACATCTCGACAAACTCTGAGGCGCTCATACTAAAAAAGGGAACACCGGCTTCACCGGCTACGGCTCTCGCCAACAGAGTTTTGCCAGTTCCAGGGGGACCAACCAGCAAAGCACCGCGTGGGATACGTGCACCTAAACGATCAAAACGCTCCGGGCTACGCAAAAACTGTACGATCTCTTCCACTTCTGTACGCACTTCATCTATACCGGCAACATCCGCAAAGGTCACAGGTGGCTCCAGGCTTACACGAGACTGTGCGGAAGCAGTAGTGGCAGTTTTGCCAGGTAGAGTAGATTTTTCAGAGCGGGCTTGAGTAGTCTCTTGAGCACGCTCGAAGCGGCGAGCACGGCTTTTTCCGAATTGCGTAACACGATCATCCATAGGGCGCGATGAACGCATGTTATTCCTGGGAGCCAGTACCAGGGAGAAAACCAGCACCAGAAAAATGATAGGGACAAACCTCCACAGGAGCCCTAGCCAGATAGGTGGGTGCGCTACAGGAAGTGTATTGAGGATGATATGCTTGCTTAAAAGCAATTGCGTCAAGCCTGCATCACCACTTGTAGGCATACGGGTAAAAATTGCCCGGGCAGGGTCGATAGGAGGAGGTGATGTTGTGCTTGGCCAGGAAGGATAACCAGCACCAACATATCGACTCCAGGCAGCAACATCTATTGCAATCTTACTTGGGGATGTTGCTGTCGCTGTAGCAGTCAGTGTAGGGGTGTGTGCCTGCGAAAAAGGGCTTGTCAACAACGCATTGATATCATGTCCTTGAATAGTTACTGCCAACACATTGCCAGCTTTCACCTGCTGCACAAAGGCAGTGTAACTAATAGCAGTTACCCCGCCCGGAGTTGTGTTCGTAGAAGGAGGTTTCAATAGGCTCACAAGACTAAAAAGCAGTACTACAATGACCATGAGAAGAACGCTCGTTAGTAGAGAACGTTTATGCGTGCTGAGAAACTTTAAGACACTTCGTCTGTAGCTTCCCACATCTTTAGGTCGCCGCCAATGCACCTTTAATTTCATCCTGCGATCACCATTGCTGTCCATGTGTTATTCACCTCGCCTGAAAAAGGTTGCACAGGTAGAAGCATCCTGGCAAACCCATATGTGTTTGTGTAGTGGCCTGTTGGAAGCATGCTGAAGAAAAGCTTTATATAGGTTGCCATAAGCTATACCCCTCGTCTTCATTTTCCGTCCTACAGAATTGAGCACATTCTCCCGCTATCTCCACTGGAGGACCGAATAGGAGGTTCGTCTCCATTGACACTGCCTCTGTACCCTACCCTCAGCGAGAGAATCCTTTTTTGTGTACCTGCGATAAATTGCAGGAAAAAGGCCATTATTAGATAAATTAAGAAAACTGGTGATTAACACGTGGATACTAGAAGACAGTGTACTGCTAGCTAGGAAGAAGAACAGCATTTTCAGTACTTTCTTCTCATTATTCCAATGCATCAAATTGTTTCTATGCAACTCACGGTATTACAGAGCAATTTTTTTAGATGCATGTAAGACGCTTGTTGTTTTATGCATGGGTCATCTAAGCAATCTAAAGTCGCTCTAATGAGAGAACGTTTTAACCCTCCCTTTGTGGACTATCTATATTTTTATACGTTGCAAGTTACCACTCAGGTTCATTCTTGTAATAGCTTTGGTGGCGAGGAACGTGTTCTAAGTGCCGGGTGTGTTTAAGTTTAGAAGGATCAGCTTTCCCTTCCTGCTGAGACTTATTGTTTATTCCTTCTAAAGCGCCTGCAAAATCTCAAAATGTAGTAACAAGGAAACTTCTTTGCTTCCTCTGAGAATGGATTGGGAGCTGGTACGGATGCCTGGCGATCCGACACACCCACTCATGGCCAGAGTTACACCACGCTTCCGTCGCCCAATGCAGGATCCCAGACTAATACTACCGGATTTGCACCTGGTGGTGGTGACACCGATCTGGCAGTAACACCAGCTTTGAATTCAGCTGGCAATTATAACGTCTACGTCGCTAGCCTGAATCTGGCCAACGTTGACGTCAGCACCAGCACAAACGAAGGTAATACCTGGACAACCAATACAGGCAGCTGCGACCATACGTCTATCGCTACGCAGACATCAGGGCCAGCAATATAGAAGTCTGTTCCATTTGCTGATACAAGTGGATTAGTTTAGCAATGATGGGAGCCTCGATGCGATTGGGGCTCCCATCATTTTATTCGCCTTAGCTTTTGGATAACCTCGATTGCACCTCTTCAAATTTCAGAATCGGCCCATCACGTTACTTCATAAATTTGAAATTTGGCCGAAAAGATGGATAAATAGATATGCATGTAAAGTTATACCCCGGCAAGTGAGATCATGTTATTGAACACTGATGAGAATATTGCTTGCAATAACACATTTGTATGATACAATAACTTCAGACTGAACCGATCTTACGTCTGTCGATGGAAGAGAGAGCAAGTACTTGGAACGAAATGTAATGTTTGATGCTGACCGAGAAAAGCCGATTGAACCAGAACGCGAAGGCATTCCAGACTCCGATTTAAACAGTCTGGCGCAAAGCGATAGCTTACGCCTCTACCTGCGCGAGATTTCACGCATTCCTTTGCTTTCAGCCAATCGCGAGTCCTACCTCGCAGAACGTGCAGAGCAAGGAGATAAAGACGCCCGCAACCACCTTATTGAGGCAAATCTGCGACTGGTAGTAAGCATTGCAAAAAAATATGTTGGGCAAGGGCTTTCCCTGGAAGATCTTATCGGCGAGGGCAACATCGGTCTCATCCGTGCTGTCACCAAGTTTGACTATAGGAAAGGCTTTCGTTTCTCCACGTATGCAACGTGGTGGATCAAGCAAGCCATCACTCGTGCGATCTTAGAGGGTACGCGAGTAGTACGTCTTCCCGTGTATATTATGGAGGAGGTTATGCGCGTGAAGCGCATGACACGTCAACTCTACCAGGAATTGGGGCGAGAACCTACGCCTGAAATTATCGGACAACGCTTAGGCATGACGGCGGAGCGTGTCAGTGAATTGTTGATTTGGGCTGAGAAAGTTTTCTCATTGGACGCTCCTCTCTCCGAGGAAGAAGAAAATACGCTTGGCGATATCATCGAAGATAATCGTGAGCGTGGGCCGATGGAAATCACCGACCAGCAATTGCTGCGAGAAGAGATCCGGAAAGTGCTTGGGCAGCTGACGACGCGTGAAAGACAAGTGATTGAGCTCCGCTTTGGCCTGGTAGACGATCATGATCATACGCTGGAAGAGGTGGGGAAGAGGCTGAAAGTGACGCGAGAACGAGTACGTCAAATTGAAGAGCGAGCCATCCGTAAGCTGCGTCATCCACAAGCAAGCCGTATTCTTAAAGAATATCTCGATTAGGCCCTGGTGAAGCCTATCTTCACCATGTATTACACCGTTCTGATTATTGGGTGATGAGGTCAGAAATAATTATGAACGAACTGGCAGGCCAGTGCCTGGGTGGATACGAGCTGGAAGAAGAGATTGGACGCGGCTCCATGGGCATGGTGTATCGCGGCAGGCAAATTGCGCTTGGACGAGAAGTTGCCATTAAAGTACTTTCCCGAGCATTGGCCAGAGACGCTTCCTACGTGGCGCGTTTTATCCGAGAAGCGCAGATTATTGCAGGGCTCAATCATCCCCATATTGTACAAATCTTTGATGCCGGGCAGCAAAATGGACTCCTCTACTTTGTCATGGAATATATCCAGGGGCCAACGATCGCCAGCTTACTGCATCTTGACGGCGCAATTCCCCAACATTTGGCTGCCGAATATGCAGCGCAAATAGCCGAGGCCCTCGATTCTGCCTATAGAGAGCGCAATGTTATTCACCGCGACATCAAACCAGAAAATTTGATGTTGGATCGCTGGGGCAAGATCAAGGTGATGGATTTTGGCCTGGCTCGTGCCACAGGTCTTCAAAAAATTACGGTTGCCAAGACGCTGGTTGGCAGTATCTATTATGCATCCCCTGAACAGGTATGGGGACACACTCTGGATAATAGGAGTGATATTTACGCGCTTGGAGTAGTCCTCTATGAGATGGTCAGCGGGCAACGTCCTTTTGTGGGTCGTTCTCTGCCAGAACTTACGCAAGCCATTACCAATGGTCCAGTCCAACCTCCCAGCATTTTCACGCCGGAACTTTCAGCAGAGCTGGAACAAATCATATTAGTGGCAATGGCACGCAACCGCAATGAACGCTATGAACAGGCTATGTTAATGGCTCAATCCCTGCGGGCGCTTAACTTGCAAGCGCCAACATATTTTTCACCAGGTACACCTGGTGCAGCCTCAGGATCACCTCTCAAGACGAACGAGAGTAAGACTTCACGGGAAAGAGTAGTATTACAGCCACCTAAACGGCCACAAATGCAACGCCCACTTTACCTGGATCTAACACACCCTCCCCCTGGTAAACCAATTGCGTCCGAACCTGCACCTCCTGTACCTCCTGCACCTCCTGCACCTCCTGCACCCCTTGCGACTGTTTCTGCAGAACCACCTCTCGTTAATGCGCAAGAGATAGATACAGAAGGTCCTACGGGTCCTCTTGAGCCACCCCTTGCGGGGCGAGAGATTGAGCAATTTGAGCAGAGATCACCCGAGCTAACCAAACGGCAGCCCTTCTGGAGAAAGCTATTTAAGCCGTCTCCACAGTAGGGTTCCCGGCTTTCTTTGGTAGAAGGGAGTATAAAGAATAGAGAGCACCTTCTATCATGAAAGCAGAACCTATGCCAAATGAACACCCAGATACAGAACAAACATCTCTACAGGCGTCGAAAGACATAGCTGAAGCCAGGCTCTATGATCATCGAACACATAGCCAGGAAAAGATACTTGCCGCATTGGCTCTTTTGCTAGGTCCTGAAACCGACTATCATATGCGCGTACGCGCCACACGACGCCTGGCACGGCAGGGACCTCCACTACTTCCTTTGCTGCTAACCACCCTCAACAACTACCCTGAAATTACCTCACCTCCATGGCCGTGGTGGCCACCTCAATATGAGCATTGTAGCCGCCTGCTGGTTCACCTCTGCCAGAAGGCAAAGATTGAGCTTGAGGCTCTTTTGCAGCATCATGTTGTATCTCAGCCAGTCGGGCCGGTGCTGTGGACAAGTATTATCGAAGCTGCCGGATTACTGCCCCATGCGGGCTATGAAACGCTCCTGAGCAAAGGGCTGACTGCGCCGTGGAAGACAACGCGCTACGCGGCAGCTATGGCATTAGCGAATCTCGGAGAAAAGGGATCATTGCTTGACACAACATTGGAGGCATTACGTGCCTGCCAGCATGAGGAAGAGCCTATTTTCATTCGGTTGGCCGCTTCATATGCCTTGTTACGCTGCAGGGATACCAACAGCGTAGAAGTGCTTATGAAGCTGATAGACTCCGATGGCCCAGAAGAAGCTCGTAAAGCCGCCACTTTTATCCTGGCCACAGAGCCGCCCAGGCACATCTGTTCATTACAACGGGAACGACTCATGGGGCTACTCATAACGACGCTAGAGGATCACAATGGGGAAATCGCCCAGCATGCAGCCTGCGCGCTGAGCAGTATTGCATTGCCCTCTACACTTCCATCGCTGTGCCGGTTACTCGCTTCTTCGCAGCCACAGGTACAGGTAGCGGCATTGGTTGCACTGGAAGAGATAGCCAGTCAAGGGACAATGCGGCGAGTGCTTCAAAAGCACAAACTGCTCACCCCTGTGGGGGCTTTATTGCGATCCGATGTCCCTGAAGTACGCCGGCAGGCAAGTTATACACTTGCGGCATGCGGGGGAGAGTATGTGACAGCAGTACTGGGTACAACCCTCCTCAACGAGAACCATCCAGCCCATATTGAAGCCATTGAGGGATTACGTTTACTGCATGGTGTGTTACGTAGACCTACTCGCACAAAGGTAGTGGCCTGGTTACTGCGTGCATTGCGTCAACCACATGAAGAAGTGCAAGTCACCGCTCTTGATTCGCTAGCTTACCTGGCCTGGCAAGCACGTACACGGGGTCAAAAGAAAGCATATGCCGACATTAGCCATGAAATACTAGAAGATGCTGTATCTCTCCAATTACTGCTATGTCCACATGCCTGGGTACGCCAACGCGCTATAGAACTGTTGAGTATACTGATTGACCAGCCGCACACGTTACATGCTCAGCTTATTTACCTCTTGCATTCAGACAGCGATAGCGGGGTACGGGCCTGCGCTGCTTATTTTCTAGGACAAATAGCGGCGCGTTGGGCCATTCCCGATCTCATACAGGCGCTGCTTGATTCTGACAAATATGTGGCTCAAACTGCCCTCAACGCGCTTGGTCAACTAGCCTCTCCTGATGATGCAGTCGTCGTCTATATTCTGAAGGAATTGGCAGGTGGCAGTTCTACAAAAGAACTTCACCTGACACAGTCCGCACAAAGACTGTTAAAAAAGTGGCGGATAGCTAATAGGGAAGTGTGAGCGGCTTACCTGTCCTCCGGGCCTCTTTCCTTGGCCTTTTTTGGATAGGTTGCCCCTTGTGGCTGTCAAGCTTACGCGATATACTATCAAACGAAGAGATAGTGTACCATCAGGAGACAAAAATTTCGTATGGACTCATCACAAGTAAGCTTTGGAGTTGCCTTTATAGCCGGATTAGCATCCTTTTTTTCTCCATGCGTGTTACCCCTGGTACCCATTTATCTAGCCCAACTGGTAGGGCATAGCGTCTATCACGCTACCGGCGGACAGGAAGATGGTCCAGCACGCTTGAACGCCTTCCTCCACTCATTAATGTTTGTGCTCGGTTTTAGCCTCGGTTTTATTGCGTTAGGCGCTAGTGCCAGTACTTTGGGAAGTTTCTTGCGGGCCTACCAATTTCTCCTGCGCCAGATTGGAGGTGTCATCCTCGTCATTATTGGCTTGCATCTCACAGGCATACTGAAGTTATCAATTTTTTATTGGCAGAAGCATTTTGAATTTCGTCCCAGCCGTCCCAGTTACCCGGCCTCGCTGCTGATCGGCATTATCTTCGCTTTCGGTTGGACCCCCTGCGTTGGCCTCATCCTGGGACCTATCCTGGTCCTGGCTGCCAACGCAGCAACACTGAGACAGGGAGTAATGTTGCTGCTGTTCTATTCGCTTGGTTTGGGTATACCATTTCTACTCATGGGCCTTGGACTTGATCGGCTTGGCAAGCTGCTAAAGTGGTTGAAGCCTCACCTGGGAAAGATTGAAATCGTTACGGGCATAGCGATGATTGTCGCCGGACTTCTCATCTTCTTTAACCTGCTACCCTACCTGAACCAGTATTTTAACCTGGGCTTTAATGTCTAAGGGTAGCAAGAAGGTAAAGGCATGTTACAGGCACTCGGCATGTGAGAAAAGGAGTTTGTTTCACTCATAATCTTCGCAATCCGCTCTGATCTCCATCTCTACTTCGGGATCGAGGTCGATCGACTCGCCAACAGGTAAGCGAGCCAGGCGCAATACCGCCTCACGTAAATGCGGGGGAGCTTTCTCAATAGTACAGCGCTCATGGATAAGTTGCATCACGCTCACATCGAAATGAAAGCGACATCCGCAATTGGGACAGGATTTGAGATGCTGTTGCACGACAGCAACCTCCTCAACGCTGAGCTCCCGACCAATATAGAGATGAAGACGAGCGACACTCTCAAAACAGTCCATAACGATTATCCTCCTAGGCTGGCTCGTCCATCATTTAATATATCTGTTTATTCTAACATAATTGGAGGGACTTTCATTCCCGAAACCATTAGGATATACTGCAAGTATACAGGGTAGGGAAACCCTGTTTGAGGCAGACGGAGAACCTGAGAGGTTCTCCCACATCCTTGCGGATACCCTGCTGAATAGAGGAGCATTGCATGTCGGAACAGCCAATATCGGAACAAGAACAAGAACAGCAACAAGAAGCAAGTGAGAATACACCATCGGAAGATTTTGAGGCAGGCGTACTGGCTCAACTGGATAGCCTGTACCGTACTGCCCGCCGCATGACGAGTAGTCAGCAAGAAGCTGAAGATTTAGTGCAAGAGACGATGCTCAAAGCTTTTCGTTTTGCCCACACATATCAACCCGGTACCAATCTACGGGCATGGCTCTTCCGTATTTTGAATACATCGGCTATCAATCGCTATCGTAAGCAAGCTTCTCATCCTACGACGACATCACTGCCGGAAGGTGAAGATTTCTATCTCTATAATCGAATAAAAGATTTAACCGGGCAGGAATTGAATATAGGAGCTGAGGAAGAAGTATTGAGCCACTACCTTGATGAGGATGTCTATAATGCCTTAAACGAACTTCCCCCTAACTTCCGCATGGCCGTCATTCTAGCAGACATTGAAGGATTGTCCTACAAAGAGATTGCTGAGGCATTAAATATTCCTATTGGCACAGTTATGAGCCGCATCTCCAGGGCTCGTCGCCAATTACAGCGTTCACTCTGGCAATACGCGAAAGACAGAGGCTACGTGAAGGCACAAGCTTCATAAACGAATGAGGTCTCCGCCCAACCACGCCGGGAATATTTCTGGAAATTCTAAACTTCCTGATGCTCTAGCCTCGGCCGCTGCGGTTTCTCACTTACTTTAGAGCGCTTGAGGGTGAAAGCAAAAATACTGCCTTCATTAGGAACGCCTGTACTCTCTATCCAGATACGTCCACCCATAGCCTCTATCAATTGCTTGCTAATGTAGAGCCCTAAGCCAGCACCACGTACAGAGCTATTTATATCGCGTTCAAGCCGCACAAAACGTTCAAAAAGACGCTCTTGATCTTCCAGCGGCACCCCTAAGCCATGGTCATGTAAACCCAGCGTAATCTGCTCATCATCCATACCCAGGGAGATTTCAATAGGGCTGCCTGCAGGCGAATATTTGAGTGCATTGCTTACCAGGTTTAAAAGGACCTGGCGCAGGCGGAGATTGTCGGCCACGACATGCACATCAGCCGGAATGTCCACCCGGATAGTACGATGTTCACGCTTGGTCATGTTTTCGAAAATCTCCAACACATGCTGAAGCGATTCAGCCAGTGAAACTGGCCTCAGCTTAATATTTTCTGCATCGATCTGCACGTGGCTGGCATCCATAATATTGCCAACCAGGAGGGTAAGCTCATCGCAGCCACGGTGTGCCTTGGCAATGAAATCAGATCGAACGTCAGGTTCAAGGGTTAAGTTATACGTAGCGAGAAGTTCTATGTAGCCCTGTACGGCTGTAAGCGGTGTACGCAACTCATGGGAGGCCGTGATAATAAACTCATCTTTCAGGCGATCCAGTTCTTTCTGATGCTCATAGGCAGCACGGAGTTCTATCGTGATCCTTGCATTCTCCAGAGCAACGGCACACTGGCTTGCAAACATAGCCAGCACACGTTTCTCTTCATGAGAGAAGAGATGAGGACGCGGATAGGTAAGAACAAGGATACCCAGGTGTTGTTGGGGCCTATTCAAGGGAATCCAGGCAAAGGGAAAGTTGGGCGTCTGCGGTATGCAAGGAGGAAAAGCGGTTGAAGAATCTTGCTGCGCCTGTGGACTAACGGCTTCATAAAACCAGGGAGACCAATCCATCGCTTGAGAAGGTGTTAGATGATCCTGGTGGACCAAACGAGGACCTATACCTTCATGTATTACACAATGTAAGAGAGCATCCTGCTCATGATATAGCCAGATTTCAGCCCCCGCCATAACTGCTTCAGCAGCAATCCTGGTATAGGCAGTGGCTACCTCCTCGATAGTTTCAAAGGCTTTGATGGGCATCGTAGTGGCGCCATACAGGGTATTAAGAATGGCTGCCTGGCGGCTAGCCCTCTCATACAAACGCGCCGTTTCTAATACTGGAGAGAAGCGCGAGAGAACAAGATGGATAGCCTCAAAATCAGGGCCTGCATACAGCTGGTGATCTCCCCGTTCACCCAATACCAGCACACCGATGATCTTACCCTGTGCCCGCACAGCGGCCAGAAGCGGTTCGGTGCTTCTCAGGGAAGATGTAGTAGTGAAATAGCGTGCCAGGCCGGTCGGCAACTCTTCATCTGACCTGATAGCCTCGCTCAGCAAGAGTGGACGCGGAGCCCCGGCAACGCGCTTTATGAGAAGTTCATTGGCCTCTAACCGGTCAGGACTTGTATGAGCCGCCGGTCTCAGGGCACCTAGCAGGCGTTGTACCAGGGGTCGACGCGGCGCGTCATTGGGATCGTCTTCTTTAAAGCTAGGATAGAGCCGGTAGTAGCCACTATCTTCATCCAAAACGAATAAGCAAACTTCCTGCGTCTCAAAAACATTGACTGCGGCCAGCGTAATCAGCCGCGAGGCTTCATTGAGGTCAAATGCCTCATCGGCCATGATATCAGGATTGTCAATGAGGCGACGATAGTGCAAAATTTCACTGAAGAAGAATCGTTCGGTCACCGCATGTGCTAACCACCAGACACATGGGCCCAGCACTGCCATAACAGCAACGACACCAACAACATAAGCTGCAACATTTCCGGGCAGAAGTACACTACTCACAGTAATAACAAGATAGCCCAGGACAGCCAGACCTACACCGCCCACGATCCATGCCACAGCACGACGAATATACATATCAAAGACAAGAACTTGATAGCGTAGAATGGTATAGCCCAGTGCCAGGGGCAGCAAGCATAGTGTAAGTGTACTTAATTGAGAATCAACAATATATTGTGATGGTAAACCCAAAGCTTGAGGTATAACCGTTAGCAACAGTAGAGGAGCAACAGCCAGAATGACACCGCCCACAAAAATACGTTGTTGCTGGCGCTCGCGTAAAGAAGAAGATTGACGATAGGAAAAAATTATGGTTATCAAGATGCCGATCAGTGCTATTATGCTATAGAGGTCATCAACAATTTGCAACCCTCCTGAAATCTGCGCAGACAGAAAATAGTAAAGAGCATTGAACAATACAGCAATGGCGCCCAGGAGTATTAATACAGCCAAATATGACCTCAATAAGAGGATGTAATAACGCTGCCAACCCGATTGGAGTCTATCCAACCCGTTATTTGTGTCTACACTTGATTGTACACGCCAGGAGAGATGGTTTTTGGGAAAAAGCAGCAATAAGGTTGAAAGCATAAATAAAGCGAGCACAGTAGCAACGGTACCAATTGCTGAGAGTATAGGGAGGGAATCATTCAATGCAGCATCCGTTTCTACCGTAAACGTTACCATCATTGTAAAAGAAAAGCAGAAGAGAAGCAAAGCCACCAGGCGACTACGTGCATATAGCCAGACTAATGCTCCAACAGCGAGGAACATCAATGCAACAAAGGCGGAGAAACCAAAACGCATCCATGGTAACCAATGAGGAGTACTGTTCGACATGAAATGAGGGAAGTAGGCTAATGCATCTACAATCAACAGGGAGAAATAGATCATTATTGCTAGCAAGATTATAAGAAGGCGCCGAACTCTGGTACGGGCCCAATGGACATACCTCATACAGATTCCTCTCGAAAATCCTGCCATATAGCTTCGGTTATGCCATTAGAGATCTAACAGGAAGCGCAGGGCAGGGGCAAGGGATCGCTGATCTTCAATCATACGCAAACGGTCGTCGGCACGTTCACGATACAGCAAACAAATACCCCAGGTCGCGATTATTCCCTCGTGAAGCGCACGTAAATGCTCTTCTTTATCGACCGGTGCTGATGCTTTTTGAAGAGAACTGTTTACCCTTGCAGCAAGCACGACAGGCATCGTCTTCTTTTGTCGAACCAGGTCTGTCTTGATACTCCTAGTGATGTTTTCTGCCTTCGTAGGGGGGACAGCAGAGGTTTCACTTTGTAATAGATAATACAAGTCATGAGCGTCGTTGTCAAGTTGATGAGCAATCCCCAACAGTTCACCCAGTTCTGAAAAATGCTCGCACATAACATCATCAGCTCCTGCACATAATGCACCAAGCCGGCAGGCAAGGCGCATAAGTGCTCCGCCCTTACTTGCTGCAATCTCGATACATTCTTCAAGAGTGAGTTCCTGGGCTGATCTCTGTTCTGCCAGCAAATCTCTATGTTGACCAGCAGCAGCATTTAAAGCAGATGCCTGGAGTGTGTCGAGTAAGGACAATATCCGCCCGGGAGGAACAGCTTGTTGCGACAAAGAGGAGATGGCTTGTTGAGCCAGCATCATTAGGGCGGTTGCAACATTCAAAGCACGTGCTTCACCAAGAACCTGGATGCTTGGCGTTTGATCTTCATCTTCGACATCGTCAAGTAAATCGAGCGCACATACAAAGCATTCGACAGCAATGGCCACGCTACTTACACAAAAAAGATCGATGTCTGGATCGATATGCTGTGCTACTAACATTGTCAACAATGCCCATGAGCCAGCTGGGCGAACAGCAACTGCATCTGCACGAGGTTTAGCAAGAAGCTTGCCTTCTTCCTCCAACGCACGCACGACGTCAGCACGCAACACCGGATGCTGTGTTGCCAAAAGAAAAATGAGCCGCTCACGAAGTACTTCTTGTTGAGCGGCAAACAGATTGACTGGAGGCTGAGTATCGTTGCTCATTGCATAAGCCTCCACGTATAATCTGAAGTTGTATTACTACTAAATTAAAGTCCAGTCAATATAGTCGTAGGAAGATATACCTCAACCTTACAACCACCATCGAGCAGGCGAAAATCTCAACGAATGACCCAATGACAGGTGCGGTACCAGCCGCATCACGACCTGGGTAACCCTTGGTGAAAAGCCCTCGCGCATGATTACGCCCTCGGGGTCACTGGCCAATTCCTTACGCAGTGCTTCATCATTAGAAACACGATGAACAAACTCTTGAATCTGTCGCTCTTCCATGGAGGGGTTTTCCTTTCTTTTGTACCCTGTACCTTTTTGCAGTAGAGTGCATCTACCACGCTGCCGCTTAATTACACAAGAAAACTAACGAAGGCCTTCTCGCCACTATTAATGGGAAACTACGAGAAATTTGCTCAGAGGTTGGAGTAATAAAAGAACATTACGATGACTGATCACAAAAATGCACAAAACGTATGTGTAAGTACATCCATTTTACACAAGAATCAAGAAAATTGCAAGAGGAGTGAGGTCAGGAAAAACGAAACGGCCACAAAAAATGGAAGGAAAGCATGCAGTGAGATGCATGCTCTCCTTCTCCTAACTGAGGAAAGAATTATTCGCCGCCAGCCGCTCCTTCGACATCGACGCGGACCGTTTCACCTACGCTTCTCTCAATGGCACTGAGTTCATCAGCCGAGCCCTGTATAATTGGTCCTTTGAACCAGAAGCGCGCGCTGACAAGCCACCAGATCGTGACAAGCACGAGCACCCCCACCACTATCACAGGTGTGTAGTTGAAGTTAGTCAGTGTAATAGGAGTGGCCGTTGGCAACATAAACAGCACCGAGACGAAAGCAACCCAAATCACAGCGATCCAGCCAATTGGCCCGCTCCAGACTCCCAGTCGCCATGGACCAGGCTTGAAGTCAGGTGCAAACTGGCGGAGGAAAATTGGTATCGCGTACGCGATATACAGGCCGATGACGGCAATAGAAGTGACCGCCACGTAGGCCACAAAGTCCACCACCGTAGGGACAGCCAGGATAAAGGAACATACTACAGCCAGGATGATGGCGTTACGCGGTGTGCGACCCCTGTTCAGACTATGCCATAGATTATGTCCAGGCACAGCGCCGTCACGTGAGAAGGCATAGATCATTCGTGAGTTCGACGTGACCGAGGACATACTGCAGAAAAACTGCGCAACAAATATCACGGCGAACAAGAGGGTTCCCAGGATAAAACTGAGACGGCTTTCCAGGATGTACAGCACCGGATTGACAAAGCTATAAGACGCAGCCAGATCGGGAGCAGCCGCTAACAGGCCCATCAGTAGTGCATAGCCGGCGATGGCGGACACGACCACCGACATCACCACGCCCCACGGCGCTCGCGTTTCTGCTCCAATCGTCTCCTCGGTCATATGTGCTGAAGCATCATAGCCCGTGTAGGTGTACTGTGCCAGCAACAGGCTTAAGAGGAAGGCATACAGAATAGGGAAGCCGGTCAGGTTGAAGGCCGGATTAACCGAGAAAAGTGTGCTACCACTATTAAGCCCGTGAACAGCAGAGCCCGTCACCTGTACGGCGGGTGCCACTCCTCCAGCGCCAGGATTGAACTGCTGCGCGGCAATCGTCGCACCTACTACACCAACAACAATCAGGACCACACCCACAATGTGCCACCAGACGCTGATATCATTCAGGAAAGCCACAAGGCGCACGCCAAATATATTGAGCATGGCAACCGCAGCCAGGATGATAGCGTAGATCAGCAGGGTCGTCCATTGTGTCGCAGGGTTAATACCGGCCACGCTGCCAGGGGTTGCTGGAATGGCAGGAATCCAGGCATGCAGCAACACGTCAAGGGTAACGGCAGCACCATAAGCGATACCTGCGGTGATCGCGATCTGGCCGATCAGGTTAAACCACCCAGTATACCAGCCCCAGGCAGGCCCTCCACGCCCAGCAAAACCAAGTTTGGAAGACCAGTAATAGAGACCACCGGCAGTGGGGAATGCAGAAGCCAGTTCAGCCATGCCCAGCGCGACGATGACCACAAAGACGGTGACGAGCGGCCAGCCAATCGAGGCGGCAGCAAAGCCTGATGTCGACGGGATCAGGTAAAAGAGGGTTACACATCCACTAAGGATCGAGATGATGGTGAAAGAGATCGCGAAGTTGGAGAAACCCCCCATAGCACGAAAAAGTTCCTGCGCGTAGCCCAGACCATGCAGGCGTTTGATATCCTGTGCAATAAGTTCCTCTTTGGCTGTGCGGTTAGATGATGCCAAGAGACACCTCCTAAGGTACTAGTGAAAGACAGCTGGTAGGCAGGATATGCTAAGCATCCTGTGTAATATCTCTATTGTCTCTGATGTTCAGCTTTTAGTCAAGCCTGATTGAGGAGTTTTTTAGGGAAATTCGTAACATTGACTAATGTTGCCATTATCTGTAAAATCTGAGAGGATTAAACAAGAGAGAGGACTCCATATGGCAGAGCTCCTACTAACAAACGACTTCGATGATGAGGATCCTTACCTTCTCCCAAATGCCGATGCATTAGCTGTACTAAGCGGTACACGTGAAGTTGTGGACCAGGGTGAGTACGTGTGGATTGATATTGATCGGGTAAAGCTGCTGGCCCATCAATGGATACAGCCAGGTGGGGAGTACAGAGGAGCCAGCACGACCCTCCCCACCTGGTATGAACAGTATCACTTCCATGATGGAACGGGGCGTACAGTCAATTGGATTTTGGCCCTCGATGCGATGAATTTCTGTTTTTGGGCGGAAAAAGATCAAGCTCGCTGGTCTATCGAATACCAGGGTGAAACCCTCAATGGATACCTGGCTGAAGCTGCTGCTCTCAGGCGAGCGGTAGAAGAAAATATTCCTCTATGGGATGCTGCATATCTCAGTACTATCAGCCATGAGGAATTGGCACACATTTTCCGTGGCGAGCAAAGTATTCCACTTCTTGAGCAACGCCTTCACAATGTACGCGAAGTTGGCCGTGTCTTGCTTGAAAGATACAACGGCCAATTTATCAACGCCATTGAGCAGGCAGAACGAAATACGGTCAAGCTGGTATTACTGCTGGCACAGGACTTTCCTTCATTTAACGATGTCGTTCTCTACCGGAACCACCTGGTTCGTTTCTTTAAACGAGCACAGATATGTGTTGCGGATTTGCACGGATCTTTTGGCGGTAAAAGCTGGGGGGCATTTTCTGATTTCGATCAGCTTACCGCCTTTGCTGATTACAAGTTACCACAGGTACTACGTCACTTCGGCGTACTCGAATATCTCCCATCCTTAGCTGAGCGTATCGACAACCAGCAACTATTGGAAGCAGGTTCTGAAGAAGAAGTAGAGATACGTGCGGCAACTATCTGGGCTTGCGAGCTACTACGGCGCGAGATGATTCGCAAGGATCATCCTGTCACCGCAGCTGAGATTGACCTACGCCTCTGGTTATTGGGTCAAAATTCATCCGATATGCGGCCATACCATCGTACACGAACTATCTACTACTAAAGAGTTTCTCTTAAAGGGACTTGACAGAAACGTCCTATTATGGGGAGTATTGCGGCACAAATCATAGTTTTTTTCGTTATTACTGTTGAGGCCTCTTGGAAGAGCCCTACCGATAAGGAATATTGGAAGTTGTAAGAGACCGGTACGTTACTGCTCATGCATCTTCCCCGTTTCAACATGTGAAACGTTGGGGGTGTTTTTTCGCCTTTGAATGCATCAAGCAAGGTAGCCTTGGGGAGTGAATATGGTTCCAGTGTGGTTTTTATTAATCTTTATTACATGTGCGGCATTAAGCCTGCTACTATGTTATGTGGCCAAAACGCTGTTCCCCAGATTTCGTAGCGGCGAATTTAAACCTGGTCTCCATCGTGCAGATCTACAACCTGGTTTTCATCGCTCGGACCTCCCGGCGAGCGGGCGAGAAATTAAGACGATAGAGCTCCCATTAGTGGGAGGCCCGGCGATTATTCTATCCCTTCTAACGACTGGCATTGCGGCAGGCTTCCTCCTAAAATTCCACCAGGATCAATGGACACTTTTAGTTATTGGTCTTGGTGCTACCTTTGGTTATATGCTTGTTGGCTTTGTAGATGACTGGTTTAAGGTCTTCACTAAAGAAGGTATTTCAGAACGTGATAAAGTAATTGGGCTAGTTTTGATTTCCACTGTAGCAGCGGTCCTGTATTTCTTCCTTTTGGACAGCGGAAAACAACCATACTCTCCGTATATAGACCTCCCGATTATTGGGCCTCTACTCTGTCCTAGCCGTCATGATCAACTTGCTTTCTGCAAAGATTCCGTTCACCTCCCAGACCTTGCTTACTTTCTCTGGTTGATCCTCATTGTACTCATTACAAGTGTAATTGCCAGCGTCACCTCGCTCTCGGTCGATTTTAGCGATGGACTCGACGGGCTGGCAGGGGGCCTGGTTTTTAGCGCGGCCCTTGCCTTTGGTATCATTATTACTGGCAACCTCAAAAACCCTTCAGGAGTCGTTTTAGAGGTATTATCGCTGCTCTGTGCAGGTAGTACGCTCGGCTTCCTACCCTGGAACTGGCCATCATCATGGGCAGCCCGCCGGGCCACAGCCAAAAGACGAGCAAAAATTTATATGGGAGATAGTGGCGCGTTAGGCCTTGGTGGAATCCTGGCTATGGTTGCAATTTTTTCCCGCCAGGAGATTCTACTGCTCATGGTTGGTGGAGCATTTGTTTTAGAAGGTCTCTCGGCCCTTATTTCTGCCAAAGTCATGGCCCGGCGCATCTTCCGCCGCAGACTCCAAATGTTGCGCTTTGCGTCAAGCGACCAGAAGAATATACCTCACACCGAGTTTCCACTACCATTCCTGGCAACGCCTCTGCACCATCATTTTGATCTCATCGGGTGGGATCGGCGCCGCCTGGTTTATGGAGCCTGGGCACTTGGGGCTTGCTTTGCGATACTAGGCGTGATGGTCGGTTTAGCGCCCGAGACCTGGGAGCGTTATTTGGGCCGTATCCTGGTGCTGATTCTCGCCTGGACGGTCTGGTCAAGTGGCTCATGGACGCGTCGCTATTTTGTAGGTAAATATCCTGCTGAGCGTACGCGACGCCGCAGGCTCGCACTCTATTATGGCTACCCCTATCAGTTGATGGGACTGCGCTTGTATCATCGCGTGGAAATCATAGAGGCCAGTGAAGATGTGATCGAAACGCCTGCCGAGGAACTTGCCCTCTGGCAGCGTATGAACATTTTTGACGCACGCGCTATGCTCGGTCTCTATTGTTATCGCGCTGGCTATTTTCCAGCGGCATTGGTGCAATGGACACGTATCCCCGAGGAAAACCGGGCAATTCGTCCAGAGATTGCCCGGCTCTTAGCAGAGGTTGAGAACCGTATTGCTTTAGAAAAACAGGAAACACAACCGATAAGGCGTGATCAGATTCTGCGCCAGCCACCGGTAATCTCTGGCAACCTACCACCAGCCGATTTGCCTAATCCGCACGAGCCTATTCGTAGCGAGGAAACTATGGGAAGTTGGTCTACAGCTCAATCAACTCGTGATTACGACAGTGATGATAGTGATGATGAGGAGCACGAGGTTACATCTCCGCTGCGCAGTGACTCCGTGAGTGTGCCGGCTAGTAATGGCAAAAGCCTGATAAAAATGCCCGCTTACTCTCCAGTTCTTACAACACA
>WNFX01002504.1_pt1 | contig 19417 bp, 22 predicted proteins | sample 5400111 | NCBI WGS metagenome assembly WNFX01 (sample SAMN13153363, study PRJNA577476) | soil metagenome | isolation source: 40 cm soil or saprolite under grassland replicate 1 | place: USA:California | collected 2016-06-15 | reverse complement strand
GACGTGGGCGCGCTGGCGGGCGGAAGCACGACCAACATCGCGTTCGTGCCGCTGGGGACCCCACTGCTGGCCGGGCCGGGCGCGATCGCCGCGGTCATGGTGTTCGCCCGCCAGGCCGACCGGCCCGACGAGCGGCTCGTCCGGTTGGCCGCTTGTCACTCCAATGCCCGAAGCCCTGTAGGGGGGTGCGGCGCAGCAATGCGCCGCACCTACCCGACCGGGAGTGCAACTCCCCCCGGCCACCCGACCACCGCTGGTCGATGGTCGCCAGCGGGACGGCATGAGCATGAAACCGGTGCCAGCCCGGCGCGGTCAAAGTTTGTAGCCGATGCGGCGAAGCAACGCCCCGCGGGCCTGCGCGTCCTCCTCCGACTCGACCCCGAGCGGTGAGCCGCCATCCACCACGCCGAGGATGCCTCGCCCCCGGTCCGTCTCGCCGACGATGAGGTCCACGGGGTTGGCGGTGGCGCAGGAGATGTGGCACACCTCGCTCACCATCTTGAGGTCGTTGAGGACGTTGATGGGGAACCCCTCGCGGAGCAGGATCACGAAGCAGTGCCCCGCACCCACCTCGCGAGCCGCTCCGACAGCAAGCTCGACCAGCTCCTGATCGTTGCCGCTCCGGCGAATCAGGCGGGGACCGGACGACTCGCAGAAGGCCACGCCGAACCGCAACACGGGCGATGACTGCGCCAGTGTCTCGTGCAGGTCTTCCACCGTCTTGATGAAGTGCGCCTGCCCAAGGATCAGGTTGACGTCCTCTGGCATGTCGATCGGGACGACGTGCAGGTCCATACGACTCCTCTGTGCCTGATCGACGTTGAGGATCGGCATGCCGTAGATCGGGCTCGACGTGGCGTGCCGCGCGGCCGGGTTCACCACATCGTTCGCCCCGACCACGAGCGCGACGTCGCACTGCGCGAAGTCGTCGTTGATCTGGTCCATGTCGAAGAGCTGGTCGTACGGAACGTTCGCTTCGGCCAGCAGGACGTTCATATGCCCGGGCATACGTCCCGCCACCGGGTGGATGGCGAACTTCACGTCGATCCCGCGCTTGCCGAGCACATCAGACAACTCATGGACCTTGTGCTGGGCCTGGGCGACCGCCATACCATAGCCTGGCACGATGATCACCGAGCGGGCCGCGTCCAGGAGCTCGGCCGCCTCGTCGGGAGCGGCGCTTCGGACCGGTCGCTCCTCGACGTCGGCCGCGACCGGCATCTGGAGCTGGCCGAACGCACCGAACAGGACGTTCGAGAACGAACGGTTCATAGCCCGGCACATGATGATGGAGAGCAGAAGCCCGCTGGACCCGTCCAGAGCGCCGGCGATGATCAGGACCTCGTTCCCCAGCACGAACCCCATGGCAGCGCCGGACAGGCCCGCGTAGGAGTTCAGCAGCGAGATCACGGTGGGCATGTCGGCCCCGCCGATCGGGATGATCAGCATCGCGCCGAACGCGAGGGCGAGCACCGCGACGATCGGGAACAGCGCGGTGACGCCCGGGTTCACGATCAGGTACGCGACCATGCCGGCCGCGGCGGCAAAGGCGCCGATGTTCACCAGGTTCTGGCCCCTGTAGACGATGGGTCGGTCGGGGAGCAGACCCTGCAGCTTCCCGAAGGCCATGAGCGACCCAGTGAAGGTGAGGAACCCGAGCAGGACCTCAACGCCCAGCGCGCCCTGGGTAAACCTCGGGATGTGCGGGGTCTCCAGGTAGTAGTGGGCGGTGCCGACCAGCGCAGCGGCCAGTCCCCCGAACGCGTGCGACAGCGCGATCCGCTGTGGCATGGCCGTCATCGGCATAAATAGCGCCATGGGAATGCCGATGGCCGAACCGACCAGCAACCCCAGCACGATCAACTCGTAGCTCAGGACCTCGGTCTTCAACAACGTGCCGATGACCGCGAGCAGCATGCCGACCTCGCCGATCAAGACCCCCCGGCGGGCGGTGGTGGGATCGGTCAGCCAGCGCAGGGCGAGGACGAAGCAGGCCCCGCCCAGGAGGTAGGCGATCGTCGTGATGGTCCGGGTCGCGTTGTCATCCCCGGACGCCGCCCACCGGAGCAGCCAGACGAACAGCGCCGCGGCGGCGAGGTAGGCGGCCGCTCCCAGCGTGAACAAACCCTGCACGGCCCGTTCGCTGCGCTGCTTCGAGGCTGCGGCCGCAGGGACGGCCGCCTGGCCGCTGGCCGCGGCGCCGTCCCCGGCGACCTTCGGCGCCTTGCGACGGCGGAACATGCGGAGCATCCGGTCGGTGATCATGAAGCCGCCGACCACGTTGATCGAGGAGGCCGTCACCGCGGTGGCGCCCAGGATCGTGGATAGCGTGGTCTCGTGCGCGCCCGCGACCACCAGTGAGCCGACGAGCGCGACGCCCGAGATGGCATTGGTGAGCGCCATCAGCGGCGTGTGGAGCAGCTTTGGCACGCGGCGGATGACCTCGAAGCCCAGGAAGGTGGCGAGGACGAAGACGTACAGGCCGGTTTCCAGGCTGGTCGACATCAGCCTTCGCCTTCTCGGGAACGGGCCCCGGCTTGCTCGCGGATGGCCTCCGCCACCTTCGGGTGGACGATCTCGCCGCCCCGGCACACCAGCGTCTTGGCGCTGATCTCGTCGTCGGGCGCGAGGCGGAGCCTGCCGCCCTCCTCCAGGTGCAGGAGGAACGTGACGATGTTCTTCGCGTACATCTGGCTGGCGTGGTGGGCCACCGTGGCCGGCAGGTCGGTGGGGCCGAACACCCTGACGCCGGCCTCGACGGCCACGTCGTCGGGCCGGGACAGCTCGCAGTTCCCGCCGTGCTCGGCGGCGAGGTCGACCACCACCGAACCGGGCGCCATGCCACGGACCATGCCTGCCGTGATCAGCAGCGGGGCCCGGCGACCGGGAATCAGCGCGGTGGTGATGACGACGTCGTTGGCGGTGATCACATGGCCCAGCAGCTCCCGCTGGCGCCGGTGGAAGTCCTCGCCCTGAGCCTTCGCGTAGCCGTCGGCGTCCTGAGCGTCGCCCGACGGCAGGGGCAGCTCGACGAACCGCGCGCCGAGGCTTTCCACCTCCTCCCGGGCGGCGGGCCGGACGTCATAGGCCTCCACCACCGCTCCCAGGCGGCGGGCCGTGGCGATGGCCTGCAGGCCTGCCACACCGGTCCCGATCACCAGCACCCGCGCCGGAGCCATGGTGCCGGCCGCGGTGGTCATGAGGGGGAACATCTTCGGGAGCGCGTCGGCGGCCAGCAGCACCGCTTTGTAGCCGGCCACGGTCGCCTGGGAGGACAGCACGTCCATGGCCTGAGCCCGCGTGATGCGGGGAAGCAGCTCCAATGCGAACGCCGTGACCTTCCGTTCCGCCAGGTCACGGCAGGCGCCGGGGTTGAACAACGGGTCCAGCATCCCGATCACGATCTGGCCGTGATGCAGCGCCTCGAGATCGGCCGAGGCGTGCGGCGCGGCACCGGCTGCTCGAACGCGGAGCAGCACGTCGGCCGCGAAGGCTTCGACGCGATCGACGACCGTGGCGCCCTTTTGTCGGTATGCCTCGTCAGGGAAGCCGGCTTCAGCACCGGCCCCGGCCTCGACCAGCACCGTGAGGTCCGCCTTGGCGAGCGAGGGCACCACGGCCGGGGTGACCGCGACGCGCCGCTCCCGCGGGTGCGTCTCCTTCACAACGCCGACCGTGGCGACCGGAAGGCTGTCATCGACGAAGGGCTCGGATGCCTCGCCGCCTCCAGGGGTCGAAGAACCTGCCAACGCCGGCACGCCTCACCACCTCCGGATGCCGGGCTGGCACCGTCGTGCCATCCCGCTGATCGATCCTACAGCCGGGAGCGTCCACCCTACGCGACTCGGATGTCGCGCGATGCGGTCGACGTGCGTTCTCAGTAGGTGAATCTCATCGGCGGGCCCCACCGGCGGGGCTGGCTCGTCCAACTCGGGAGCGTTAGCTGGGGGCAGCCGTGGCCGGTGCGCGGTATGGCAGAATCGAAAATCGGACGGTGAGTGGGCAGGTGGTAGCGCCCGGCGGAGCGTAAGCGGAGCTGGGCTCATGCCGGTGGGATGCGCCTGCGACGGTGCCTGCCGGTGATCAGGCGGCGTCGTGGAGGGTCACTGTCTTACCGGAGAGGTGTTCGAGTTCGCGGATCAGTTGACGGGTTCGGCGTTGGGGTGCAGGCGGTCGTGGAAGTCGACGCCGAGGTCGTCGAAGCGGGCGTGCGGGTCCGAGAGCAGGCAGTAGGCGATGGTGAGGATCGAGTTGCCGACGGCGACCAGGGCGCGTTTGGTGCCGCGTCGTTTCACGATCCGTCGGTAGCGGGAGCCGAGGAAGGTCTTGGTCCTGGAGGCCACCATCGCCGCCTCCCCGATGGTGGCGCCGATCCAGGGGTTGCCTTTGCCGGTGGAGCTGGACTCGGGTCGTGTTCTGCAGCGAGGGAGGGCAGGTCCTCCGCCCGCCGATCCGGGCGCCGAAGGCGAACGCCCATGCGTTCGCCACTACAACCAGCAGCGGCCGCACCGCAGCCTCGCGCTGGCCGTTCCCGAGGCGGCGGAGCGGCAGTCATCGCAGGTCAATCCTCGAGAGGTCAGGCGTCGTGATGTGTTCGGCGGCCTCATCCACGAGTTTCACAAGGTCGCAGCATGATGAATCAGGATTTCCGCGCCCCACAGGTCGGCGGTCGTCACCGACAAGGGCCTGTCCGGCCAGCAGACCAAGGAGTTCTTCGCCGAGCAGCGCCTGTGCCTTGTCCGCCCGGCCCGCAGGGATGAACACGACCCTGGCAGCTTCCCCAACTGGCTGCGCCAGCGCGTGGAGGCGGTCATCTGGACCTTGAAGCACCAGCTCGGCCTGGAGCAGCACGGCGGACGCGTGCCCGCCGGGCTGTGGGCGCGGGTGGTGCAGCGCCTGCTGGCGCTCAACACCGCGATCTGGTTCAACTGGCAGATCGGCGCCCCAACCAAGCGCTCCCTGATCGCCTACGACCACTAACACACCCCTGACCAGCACAAAAATCCGCATCAACGATCTAGAAGGCCCCTTGGGTGCCCGGCTGGAACAGGTCCCGTACGCGCAAATCGCTGCACTCGTCACCAACGCTGTCCTCATCGTCAGCTCAGGCGCGTGAGGTGGGCGGAACGTCCGGTCACTCGTCGGCGCGCTGGAGCGTCACCGCGCGGGTGTCGCCGTGGGCGACCAGGCCGTCCACGATCCGCTGGAGCAGGGCGGTGTCAGGGGGCTCGAGCTGCCCGGACGCGCGCAGCTGCTCTAACCAGCCCGGCAGCCGCCAACACCGCGATGCGATCGCTGCGTAGTCACCGCCGATCAGCTCATCGACCCACCGCAGCCCGGTGGCCGCCTGCCATGGCAACGGGGCGGTTCCGACCAAGCCGAGGAGAGCGTCGACGGCGCGCGGGTAGCCGCGGGCGATCGGCAACCAGCGCGCGATGAGGCCGTCGAGCGCGCGTGGGTCGATCCAGTCGCGGTTCGCGGCCTCCAGGGTAGCGTCAGGGTTCCGGTCCCCTGTGTCCAACCCCGGGTGGGGAATGAGACTGGCGACAGCCCAATCGCCCCAGTGGTTGTCCTGGCGTGGATCGGCACCGGCGTCGATTGCGTCGAGCGTGACCTGCATCACGGCCGGCCAAACCGCCGCGAGGCCTTGGCGGAGGTCAGCGTCGTACGTGCACAGCAGCGACAGATCGTCAAGGAGCTGTCTTAGGGCTGGTGCGTTACCAGCGAACGCCCGGACATGCTCGGCGAGCGGTCCGCCGTTGCCTCTTGCCGCCGAGGCGAGGAGGACGTGGGCGACGCGGCGGTGGTCCTGATGATTGTGCGACCCCCAGTACCCCGCCGTCGCCCAGTGGGCAGCGCCGCGGCGGTGTGCCTCAAGGAGCGCCTCGAGGAGGCGCTGGGCGCGCTCAGCGACGCAGCACCCGCTCCGTGCGGCATCGGCCGAAGCCACCAGCGGGCCTGTCAGCCGGTTCACGAGCAGCCGGTCGGTCGCCACAGTGCGGAGCGTCTCCGCAGGTGGGCCGTCGAGTGGTTGGACGTCCCGGCGCTGCCGCTGCTGGTTCCAGGGACCCAGCTGGCAGTCACGCAAGCCCGCTTCAACCGCGCCCCATGCAAGCTCGTGGCGGCACCGACCACCCGCCGAGCCCTCATCGCAGGGGGCCTGCCAGACGGGCCCCAACCCCACGGCGAGGGCGCGGCGGACCTCATCGAAGAGACTGGTGGCACAGCCGACAACGCCTCGCTCGACAGCAACCCGGTCGACCTGCGCGGTGGCGAATGCGGGCAGGAGCAGTACTGGCAGGCCGACGGCGGCCGAGCGGTCGGCACCCATCGGGTAGATGCTCGACTCGACCGGGAACGCGTCCTGACGCGGGCTCAGGGCCACCTCGACGAGCACGTCTCCAGCCCAGCGGATGTCGTCGGCGGCGAGCCGGGCGCGCCCTTGCGCGTGCGCGACGATGGCGGCGGCGGCGGTGCCCGCCACGGCGTCCTCCGAGTTGAACCCGTGGCTCGGGGGGTCCGCAGCGAACGTCCGGGCCAACGCCAAGTCGTCAGCCAGGGTCTCCACTGGCGCCGAGCGATCCTCGTTGACCGCGTAAGTCATCTGCAGACGGTTTGCTTGCTGGCCGCGAGCAAGCTCGGCGTTGGCGGCTGCGAGTCCCGCGGTGACCTCCGGCGGCGGCACGTATTGGATGCCGGTGCGGCCGCCGTCCAGTTCGATCGGGTGGTAGTTCTCCGCGTGCAGGGCGCCTGCCCACCCGGCGACCGTGGCGAGTTCCTCGCGCTCGTCAGGCCTCAGTTCCCGGGCGTGATGCAGCAGCTCGTCGCCGACCTGGTGCAGGGCAGCAAGGCGCTCCTGCTCACCGGTGAGGATGGCCCTGACGGTGAGTTCATGAGCGACCTCGCGAAAGGTGTAGCTGCGGCGACCGCGGCCGACCGTCTCCTTGTCGTCCGGGCCTTGAACATGCAGGCCAAACTCGGCCGCCGCGCGGCTGAACTCCAGGTTCCAGACCTCCGGTCGGGTGAGCCATCGGTCCAGCTCGGCGCCGACGCGGTCCAGGTGGCGGACTAGGAGGCCGACGACCAGACCCGGCATTGCCAGGTTGTGGCAGTCGCGGAGCAGGACCTCTGCGACCATCTGCAGGGGCAGCCCAAGCGCGTCGACGAGATGGTCGGCGAACCGCTCGACGGCCAGCAGGGCGCTCATGCACGGATACGGGCCAACACTCGAGCCGCGGTACCACGACCAGACGTGCGCGTCGCCGATGCACAGGCGTGTGCCCTCGCCTGGAAGGTCGAGCTCCAAGCCAGCCGGCGCGTTCTCCGTCGGCTCGACTTGGGCGTGCCGTCGACTAAGGCGGCCGACGCGGGTCATGGCGGCGTGGTCGAGCAGGCGGTGGATCATCTGCAACGACTCGACGGGCTTTGTGTTGAGCAGCCGAAAGAACGGACCGAGGTACCATCCGGCCATCGGCACACCGATCGCAGGAGTGTGGGTGTGCCAGCGGACGCCGAAATTCAGGGAGCTGTCGTCGGACCACCATGGATCGTCGGTGCGGGGCTTCTCCACGTAGTACGCTTCGGCCAACGCGAGCAGCAGCTCCGGGTTGCTCGCCGACAGCGCCAGGATGGCATGCCCTGACTCCACGGCCTTCGCTAGATAGCCGTCGTCGACGAGGCTCCGCAGGAATGCCTCCGCCCGGACGTCTAGATCCGGCCCGAGCAACGCGAGCGCCTCGACGGCGAACTCGTCGTATCCCTCCGGATCGGCGTCGAGCAGCGCGTCGCGGACCCGCTCCCGCAGTGGCATCGTCCCTGCCTCGGCGGTGACCAGACCGCGCAGCCAGGCCAGCACCAGTTCCTGGAGCTGCTCGCCGATCCCCCCGCGCGGCCCGTACCGGTGGCCGACGCCAAGCTCATCCCAGTGGGCACAGGTGAGTTCGACCAGCGGGGCGAGGATCACCGGATCTCCCACTCCATGCCGGCTATAGCGGTGCAGCGCCAGGCGTAGCAGCGTGGCAACGCCTTCTCGCTCACCAGCAACGAGCGCGGGCCACGCAGCCGCCAGCGCCTCGCCCGCCGAACCCAGGGTGAGCATCGCCTCAAGGGGCAGCTCCGCCCACCGCGCACCGTACTCAACCGCGAGTGGGTCGAACACCTGCTGTAGTTGCATCCGAGCCCGCTCAGTGTCGGGACCGGCCGCGGCAAGCGTCGCCTGGCAGGCCAGGCGCGCTGCACGCAGCGTCCATCGAGGAGCGCCGCCGGCGGTGAGCACCTCCCAGCCCTCGGTGAGCAGCAGCCGCGCCACCGACAGGTCACGCACGAGGTCGCTGGCGAACTGGTCGCCTGGGTTCCAGGCGCTGGTCGGTCCCGCGGCCAACAGGAGCCCGTCCGAGCGCAATGACGGGAGCGCCGCCGGCTCGGGTGACGCCGCCGCCGGGCTCTCCGACATCAGCAGCCGACGCGCCAGCACGGTAAACGCGCGTTCTCGCTCGTCGGGTGAAGGGCCTCCCTGCGGGGTGATCTCCCAGCGGCGGACCAAGCCATGCCAGATCGCGGCGAACACATCTGCCTCGGACAGCGCGCCGTCGGGCAGCGCGAGGGTCGCATCGGCGCGCAGGAGGAGGTCGACCAGGCCGGGGCGACCCAGCAGCCAGGCGGCGCGCGGCTCTTCGCCGAGCCGGGCAAGGGAAGCAAACCTCGTCGTGAGCTGTTCGACTTCGGCGGGGCTGAGCCGCGGCACCTCGTGCTCAGCCGGCGACTGGTGCGTCCCCGCGGGGTCCACTGCCACGACCGCCTGTCGCAGGGTCTCGGATACGGTGGGCGCCGCATCGGTGCGGGTCACTGCTGCCACGCCGAGGCCGGCGCGCAGCGCGGCGGCCGCCAGGTCGGCCAGCAGCGCGTCGCGGCCTTCCAGCACGGCTTCCGCACCGTCGATCACCAGCAACCGCCCGCGGTCGACGGCCTCCCCGCCGAGGACGTCCATAAGCGCGCCGCCGACCAGCGATTCGAACTCGGCCGTCGTCCCAGGCAGGTCACGCAGGCTCAGGGCCGCCACGGGGATCCCCGTGGCCCGCAGCTCCTCGGCCGCGCGCAGCGTGAGCGCGGACTTCCCGACGTCCGGCTCGCCGAGGACGACGAGGGTTCCCTGGGCGACGGCTGCCCCGGTGAGTGCGGCGGCCAAAGCCGTCCGGGGCTCGACCCGGTCAAGCGCAAGGGCGCCGTTCGCGTCGGCGAGGCGTGAGCCGGTGCAGTCGCGCAGCCGCCCGGCGAGTCGATCAAGGATAGTCCATGCCCGCGCCCGTGCCGGCGAGCGGCCGAGGGGTGTTCCGACGAGGTCCCGGCGCAGGGTCACGTCGGTCTTGACGGCAGCGGACGGCGCGTAGCGCCCGGCGAGTTCGGCCAGGCGGCTAAACAGCGCGTCTGCGGCTGCGGGGGTGCCGTCGCGCGTCACCGCGCGCAGGCGTCCCACCGTCGCGGTGCGGTCGGCCTCGTCGACTCCTTCCAAGCGGAGCTCGCGGAGCCGCAGCGCGGACAGCAGACGCCAGGTCAGCTCATTGGCGGGCACGGCGCTTGTGTCAATGCCGGCATGGACGGCGGCCGCCGTTACGACCGCGTCGAGGTGTGTCAGTCGCTGGCGAGCCTCCCGTGTCGTGCGACCGGGGCGTGCCACCTCGACCCGAAACAGCAACTCGTCGGGTGCTTCGCGGGCGATACCCGCGAGGGCGGCGACCTGCTGCACCGGCGCATTGGGGCTCGCAACTGCCAGCGCGAGCCGCCACCGCCCTGCCTGGACCTCCGGCCAGTGGTTGCTGACGACCCGCAGGTACGAGCCGATGAGGCGCACCGACGCCTCCTCGCTCGGCACCAGTGACGGGTCGCGCCGGACGCCAATCGATACGCGACGCTCGTCGCCATTCGCCGAGCGCCCGCAGACGACCAGGTCGTCGACCGGGCTGAACGCGCTGGCCTGGAACGTGATCTGCACCGGCGCAACATCGTCGCCGAGCTCAGTGGCGGGATCGCCGGTCAGGAGATGCGCGAGGAGCACCGCGCCGTAGCGGTGCTCCAGTACCGTCCCGCCGCCGCCCGTCGAGTACGGGCTGGCCACAGTCGGTGCCTCGTCGGCTGCCTCCGTCGTCACGGGGTCAGGATACCGGCGGATCCGGCGTTCAGCCCCTGGTCGGATCCCTGCAACCTGTTCGTCCAGCGAACGCCCTCCCGGTGAGGTTGCCCAGGTGACCCGCTGCCCCGGGGAATCGTGATGGGCATGACGTTTGCTCAGTGGGCCGGTAGCTATGCGGAAGGCGGCCTCTCTCCGCTCGGCGCTCGCTGGGCGTATGTCCAAGCGGTCGCCGAGCAGGCCTCCAGGTGGCGGGCGCCGTCCCGTTGTCCCCGGCGAGCTAGACATCTTGATCGCCGCCGGGTGGCTGCACGACATCGGCTATGCCCCAGCGCTGGCGACCACGGGGGCTTCGTCGCTGGACGGCGCCCGCCACCTGGAGGCACTGGGTGCCGACCGGCGGCTCTGCTGCCTGGTGGCCCACCACTCCGGCGCCACCTTCGAGGCGGAGGAACGCGGCTTCACGACCGAACTCGCCGCCTTCGAGCAGGAGGACAGCCCGGTCATGGACGCACTGATCTATGCCGACATGACCACCGGGCCCACCGGCCAGCGCGTCGCCTTCGAGGCCGCATCACCGAGATCCTCGAGCGCTACCCGCCCGGCCATCCGGTGTACCAGGCGATCAGCCGCTCGCGCCCCACCCTGGCCGCCGCGGTCGACCGGACCGCGCCAGCCTCATTGGGATAGAGACGGCCACCGTATGGTAATGACGACAGAGTTCTCCTCGGCGTGCCATGAGTGTTCGATACCGGGGCCCCACATGGCGTAGTCGCCTTCCTCCTTGAGCAGGAAAGCCCCGGTCGACAACTCAAGGCGGAAGCGACCTTTGACGAGCAGGATGACGGTTGTCCGCTGTTCGTCGGTCTGCCAGGCGTGGCGTTCCTCGCCGGCTGGGTGGATGCCCCACTTGATCTCGACTGCGTCGGAGGCGCGGACGCCGTCGGCGTCGTCGAGGAAGTGGCCAACGAGCCAGCCGCGGTGATCCTTGCTGTCGATGGGCGCATTACCCACGTACCAGTTGTCCGCCATCACGCCCCCACTTCGATCTCTGGCACAGCAACCCGCGACACGGTATCGAGTTCGGCGAGCCGCCGCAGCCCCTCCAGGAAGGCGAAGAGGCCCTCGTTGCTCCACCTTGGATCGGCGGCCAGGGCTTGCAGGCCGGCGGTGTCGCGTGAGGAGTAGCGGCGGACTCGCGCCATCTCCCAGTTGGCCTCGATCTGGCCGCTGTAGCGCTCCCACCACTCCTCGTCGTCAATCAAGATCAGGCAGGGGAACTCGTAGTTGCCGGTCACCATGTTGATCCCGAAGCCCACGCACTCCACGCGGTAGGCGTCAGTCTGTCGACGCTCGACTAGCCAGCGCATCGGCTCCGAGAGCTGGTCGGTGTGGAACGGGTCAATGCGCCGGAACGAGCGCTCCGACACCTGCTCGAGGTCTTCGCGTCCGAGCAGCTCCTCCTCGAGCTCACGCTCCAGCGAGGCCGACAGGTGGGCCTCCTCGGCGGCCTCGGTGGTGGGGCCGTGGAAGGCTTTGGGGACCACCGCGAGCCTGCCGGTGACGTTAAGCACGCGGGCGGAACGCTCCTGGACCAGCAAGACGTAGTCCGGCTCGCGCTGACCGTGGCGCGTGCTTGGTCGGGCCGCGGCCAGCAGGGCGACCGGGCCACCGACGCACAGGCGATCGCTGAGGGTCAAGGCTGAGGCCACGGTGGGGAGGTAAACGTCGCGCAACGGCAACCCGACCGTCGCCCCTCCCCGACCATCGCCGTGGCCTCGGCCCGCCGTTGCCAGTGCGTCGACCAGCTCGGTCTCGAGCAGGTCCATGGTCAGGGCGTAGTCGGCGAAGTCAGTTAGGGTGACGGTGGCTTGGAGCCGTTGCCGCGAGAGGGCGACGTCCTGGAGCCGGTACAGCGGGTTGTTGACCATGACGGTCGCCGAGGTCTCGGCCGCGGCCAGCCGGCGCAATGCCGCTTCGAGCGCCGGTCCCTCGGGGAGACGGACCGCGGTGCCCACATCGGGAGCGGCGAGCTGGAACCGCTCCTGGTTGGTGCCCAACCTGACGGCCGCGCCGAGCCAGTCCGGCCGGACGAGGATGCTCAGGGCGAGCGGCACCCCATCGACCCGAGCGCTGTAGAACGTCGCGCCGAGCTCGTGCGGCGAAGGGTTCTGGTAGTAGGTGGCCAGCGCCCGCGCGAGCTGGTCCCTGGTGATCTGGGCGCGTCGGTGAGCCTCCGCATAGCGATCGGCGGGGCCTCGTGCCGCGAGCCGCTCGACGCCCCTGACCACCACGCCGTACGCATCCTGGAAGCTGAGGCGGGAGTGGTCGGCAACCCAGGCCACAAACGGGCTGACCTTGAGGTCACGCTGGCGCTCGCTGGCAATCGGTTCAAGGCGATCCACCGAGCGCGATGAAGCTCGGGCGTTCCCGATCCTGGCCGCCTCGTACGCCTCCCACCGCGCCCAGAGCGCGCTGGCGGTGTTGAGCACGGCCTCGGCGCGTCGGGTGAAGTCCTCGGTCGGAGGCAGGCTGCCGCTCTCCACGTGGCTGACATACGAGCGGTCATAGGTCATCAGCGTGGCGAGCTTTTGCTTGGAGAGCCTCCGCTGCTGGCGCCAGCGGCCCAGCTCTTCCGCGTACTGCCTGGCGGCCTCGGCCACCACGTGGGCCGCGTCCTGTTGCTGCATGCCTGTTCCTGGTGTGGGCGTGAGTGAATCGTGAGTGAGTCCGACTCACTCTAGCCGTCGTGATCGCCCCTCAGTTTCCCTTGTGCCATGGATGCATGGCCAGCGAAGTTCACGCCTGATGGTGAGCTGGGTTGCGGTGATGCAGCCTCGGAGCCGCTCGTTCCCCATGCTTCCGTCCCGGGACGTTCGAGGGCTCAGGGATGTTCCAATCGTCCCACGCGTGCGGTTCCGGCGCCCATGGCGTATCCGGGATGGTCGGGGAAGGAAGCCCAGAAGGCCCGCCCCATGCTTTCCCCGATCCTCCTACTCCCCGCTGGTTGTCTCCTGCTCGGCAAGCCATCGGTCGAGCGTGACGCGCCGGTAGAGCACCTTCCGGCCGCTCTTGATGAACGCTGGCCCGATGCCCAATCTGCGCCAGCGGCGCAGCGTCGACACCGAGTTGTGGAGCAGCTCGGCCGTGGCCTCCTCGGTCAGCAGCTCGGCCGTGGTCGGGTCCGGACGCTCCGGGGTAGGTCTCTGTGGCATCGGCTGCCTTTCGTCGATCGCGAGTTGACTCCAGTGATCGCGAATGGTAGCGTATGGCTGTCGGAAATGGAAGTGCCCCGGCGGCGAATCAACGAGTTGCAGCTCGTCGCCACCCCGGGGCTGGCACCAAGGAGATGTCCCTTGGCACCACGCGAGTCTACTTCGCGCGCCTTCACGCGCTCCACCTCGGCTCTCGCCGAGTTCCACGCTCTCGCTGGCCATGCCGGTCCCGCCGACGGCTGCCAGGAGTGCGCCGCGCAGCTCCAGCGCCAGCGGCAGACCGCCGCGGCGCTTCGCACCCACCAGCGCCAAGCCCACCAGCACGTCGATGCGATTTTCGGCAGGGCGGTGAGCGCCTGATGCTGCGCTCGACTGACGCTGACCGCACGGTCACGGAGCTGCTGACCGAGATCCACGACAGCGCGGACGCCTACGCCATGGGCCGCCTGCTGGAGCGCCGCCCTGACCTCGACCGGCCCCCCGAGCCGCGCATCCCCGTCCCCGCCGAGGAGGACCTCCGGGTCAGCCTCGACCGGCTCGCCTACGTCGCCTGGCTGGAGCAGGGCCTGGTGCTGGCCTCCGACGTGCCAGTCGCCGCGGCGCTCCGTGCTGGCGCGACCTGGGCGCAACTCGCCGAAGCGCTGCGCTGCAACACCGACGAGGCGCGGGAGCGCTACGACCACCTGGCCGTGATCGCCAGCAACGCCCCGGTCTACGGGCCGTGGGACAACGACAGCGACGCGGGGGTGAGCGCATGAGCGCCGCTGTCCCCTTGGACATCGTCGACCTGCTCATGGCGATCGAGGAGGCCATCGCCCTCCCGTACGGGGCGACGGTCGGCGATGGCGAGATCCGCCGGGTCGCGCTGGAGGAGCGCGCCATGCACGCGGCGATCACCCTCCAGCGCGTCCTCGATCCGGAGGGCGGCGGGACGCTCGTCTGGGAGGCGAACAACCTGCGCGAACGCCTCGCTGCCCTGCCCGCGCGGCCCTACACCACCTGGGAGCAAGCCCACGGCCAGCCTCGGCCCGGCCGGGAAGGCGGGCCATCGTGACCGCCCCGGGCACCTTCAACGACCCATTCCAGCCGGAGTTCGAGGCGCGGTTTGCCCGCCGCCCCGTCCGCCTGGCCAACCCCTACCCGAACGGCATCCCGGCCCCGGCCGGCACGTGCCCCACCTGCACCTACCAGCCGTGCGTCTGCTCCCGTACGGACGAGGCGCTCGACCTGATCCTCGAGGCCGAGGCCCTCGGCCTGTACGACGCCGGCATCGCAGAGCTCGAGCAATGACCGCCCACGCCACCACCAGCACCAGCGCCCGCGCCGTCCGGCCAGGGCAGAAGGAGGACCGCCCCATGACCGCCGCCACCGACACCGCCCCCCTCATCAACCTGGAGACGCTGGAGGAGCGCCGGGCGCGCATCGACGCCGAGGACACCCGCCTGGAGCCCGGCTACTACGCCGAGCGCTTCGAGGACGCCGAGCGCTGTCTGAACGAGGGCGCCCTGTCCTCCTCGGTCGACGCGATCGTCGACCGGGTCGCCCGCCGGCCGGACGGCACGCTCGACCTGGAGCGCCTGGCCCGCCTGACCGTGGCCGCCGCCCTCCAGGTCGACCACCACATCGGCGACCACGAGGCCAACCCCTGGTGGGAGCGGCTCGCCTGAAGGCGCCTCCCGGGACGGGATAGCGCCCCGTCCCGGGAGGCTTGGCAACACCCCAGCCAGGGAGGTGTCCGCCCGGATGGATTCAACCACCTCGACCTCAGCGCCGCCGCGTGCCCGCGTGCGGCCGAAGGTCTCGCGCGCACGCCCGGCCCGGGCTGAGCGGGCGGCGCCGGTGAGGCGTCTTGCGCTGCGGGTCGCGCTGTTCATCGCGGCGGTGCTGTTCATCGCCTCGATCGTCGACGGCTACGCCGCCGGTCCCGCCAACCGTCTCGTCAACCCCTTCCCCGCCCCACCCACCACCACGACCACGAAGGAGGTGACTCCCCCGTGACCCTGGCCATCGCGCTGGTGCTGTTCGCCGGCTTTGTGGCCGTGTTCCTGGTCGACCGGCGCCGCACGCACCGCCGGCCCGCCGTGCCGATCCGCCGGATCGACCCCGACCCCCCGGCCGACCCGGACCCCGAGCACGCCCCGGACCTCGACCCCGAGCCCACCGTCTGGCCCCCGACCCGCTGACCCCGCCTGCGGGGGCGCCACCCCGGCCCGGTTCCCCGGGCGCGCCCCCGCCTGCCACCCCCGAAAGGAAGGACCTCGCATGTCCCGCCCGAAGACCCGCCAGGTCGGAACCGCGGGCCTGGTCACCCGCTACCGCAACGGCATCTGCATCCGCACCTGCCGACGTTGCCACCAGGCCGACACGCCACCCAGCTGGCGCGCAGCGCTGCGGGAGGCCCGCGCCCACGCCCGCGACCACCAGGCCACCGACGCCCGTGACGTGGGCACCCCTTGGGGCATCCCCGCCCCCGAGCTGCCCCGCCCCGCCGCCCGCCGTGCGCACCCGCTGCGCCGCCTGGCCATCGCCGTGGTGGTCCTGGCGCTGACCGCGCTGCTCCTGCCCGCCCTGCTCGGTCCGTTGACCAGCCACGCCGCCCCGGCGCCGCCCGCCCCGACCTACGACCACGTTCCGACCCCGGCCGGCCCGCCGGCCAGCTCGGACGCCGGAGGTGGGCGCTGATGCTCCGCACCTTCCGTGACCGCCACCCCCAGCAGCTCCTGCTGCCGCCCGGATGGGGCGCGCCGGCCGCCCGCACGCGCCGGCCGGCGCGGCGACCTCGGCTCCTGGTCCTGGTGGCCGTGTTCCTGGTCGTGGCCGCCTGGCTGACCGGCCAGCTCACCTCCACCCGTGGGTGGCTCATGGTCGCCCTGGCCTGGCTGCTGGTGCTGGCGCTCACCGGCCACCGCGACGCCGGCGGGGCGCGTCACCTGCTCCGGATGCTCGGCGAGTACGCCGCGATCGCCGTCCTGGCCGTGCTGCTGGTCACCGGCACCGGCATCGCCAAGCCCACCCTGCCCCGCAACCAGGGGCGCACCACCGCTGGAGCTTCCCAGCTCTGCCCGGATGCCGTCCAGGGGGTCGCGGGGAGCGCCTGCGACTTCCTCGCCCACATCTGGCGCGCCGCCAAGCAAGCCAAGGACCGCGCCGCCACCACCCCGCCCACCAGCACGACCGGAAGGAACAGCCGATGAGCTGGTCTGAACTGCCTACCAACCTGCGCACCGTGCTCGGCGCGGCGCTGCTGCTGGTGATCGGCGTCGCCATCGCGTCGTTCACCCTGTCGTTCATCGCGCTCCGCGAGGTCGCCTCCGCCCCGGTCACCGGCTGGGGCCGCAACGCCTGGATCTTCCCGCTGTGCGTGGACGCCGCCCTGTTGGCCTCCGAGGTGGTCCTGGTCGGCGTGTCGATGATCAAGGGCGTCAACCGCGCGGTCCCGTTCACCTTCATGGTGCTGTTTGGCGCGCTGACGGTGTGGTTCAACGTCGCCCGTGTGCCCGCCGACTGGCGGCTGGTGACCGCGGTCCCCCCGGTGGCGGGGATCTTCATGACGCTGCTTATCGCGTTCCTGGTGAAGGTGCTCGCGCTGGCGCTCGGCAAGCCGATGCAGTACCACGCCCCCACCGCGCAGGCCGGCTATCTCGCCCCCCCGCAGACCACGGTCGTGCAGCTCCCGGACGGCTCCTACGGCGTGCCGGGAAGTCCGTTTCCGGGCTACGGCGCGGGCACCTTCCCTCCGCAGGGTGCGTTTGGGCAGATGCCCAGCTCCGGAGGGGTTAGAAATCCTCAAATCGAGCCCGCCGAAATCAGCGAGGCGACGAAGCGCCGCGCGGTCGAAATGTACCTTTCTGGCCTGACCGCTGATCAGCTTGGCGTGGCGACCGCAAGCTCGATCGTGGTGGCCCTCGCCGAGCAGGGCATGCCGATCGGTGAGAGCTACGCGGGCCGCATCCTGACCGACTACAAGGCCGCCGCGCAGAAGTCCGCCAACGGTGCCCGCACGTCCGTGAGGCGGAAGAAGTGAGCCAGCGCCGGCAGGGTGAGAACCGCCCAAGGCTCACCCGGTTGCAGGAGGGTGATACCAAGCGGCGACGGGTCGAAATGTACCTTTCTCACCTCACCGCGAAACAGCTTGGTGTCGCCACCGGCAGCTCGATCGTCGCGGCTCTCGCGGAGCAGGGCACGCCGATCGGCGCGAGATACGCGGGCCGCATCCTCGAAGAGTGGCGCTTCGACCACAACGTCCCCGCACCGGGGGTGCGTTGGCGGTGACCGCTGTACATGAGCCAGCCGAGCTGGCCGACCAGCGGGGGAGTGTCGCCTGGTCGCGTCCCGTACCCCACAACGGTGGTCGGCCGTCCAACAGCGAGCCCGTCCCGTGGCGGAACGCGCACACCCAGCCCGCCGGGCCGTGGCGCACCGGGCGCGAGTGGATGGCGGCTGGCGCATGCACCGCCCCCGAGGTCGACCCGAACTGGTTCACGGTGGAGGAGACCCTCCCGGGCGCCGTCGAGCAGATCGCCAAGGCGAAGGCGGTGTGCCGCGGCTGCCCGGTCCGGCTGCTGTGCCGCATCCATGGCGACGAGACCCGCGAGTACGGCGTCTACAACGCCGAGACGTACTCCGAGCGGATCCGGCGGCTGCGCCGCTGGGAACGGCTGGGGCTGCCCGCATGAGGCCGCAGCAGCAGCCACCCTCCGCGGCCCAGAAGCTCAACAGCCGAGCATGGCTGCTGGCGATCGTGCTGCTGCTGTTCCACGCCCCCGTGACCGACTTCCTCGGCCGGGTCGCCGAGGCGGCGGATCTGCACGCCACCATCGGCGGCATCGCCAGCCCTCCAGCGCACCACCCGCTGCGGCGGGGGAGCGCCCACCCGCTGCCCGCCAGCGCGGCCAAGGCGGTCGCCCTGGCGCACGCGCAGATCGGCAAGCCGGACGTGTGGGGCGACGAAGGCCCCGGCCGGTTCGACTGCTCCGGGCTGGCCTGGTACGTCTGGTCGCACGCCGGGCTGCGCTGGTCCCGGATGACCGCCCGGGACCAGTACGCCTGGCTCGCCGCCCGCGGCGCCGGCCTCCAGCGTGGCGCGGCGCTCCAGCCGGGCGACCTGGTGTTCTACGACACCGACCGGCCGTTCGGGCACGTCGCCATCGTCACCGGCCCCGGGCGGATGGTCGAGGCGTACGCGCACAACGCACCGATCCGGCAGACCACGATCCGCCGCGACTACATCGCCGCGGCCCGCCCTGGGAACCTCCGATGATTCCCGGCAGCTACCCGCGGGTCAGCGTCCGGCGGAAGCTCCAGATCGCGCCCTGGTTCATCATCGCCGTCGTCGTCCTGTCCGGGCTCGGCATGCTTCCCGGGCAGGACGAGGAGGGCGCCAAGCCACACCGCGGCGAGGGGGCAGCCCGCCAGCCCGGCCCGGCCGCCGCCGCCCGTGCAGACATCCCGGGCGGCTACCTGGCCCTGTACCGGGCCTCGGCGGAGCGGCACTGCCCGGGGCTGTCGTGGGCGATCCTGGCCGGCGTCGGCAAGGTCGAGTCCAACCACGGCCGCGCGCAGCTCCCCGGCGTGCGCTCCGGGCTGAACAGCGCGGGCTGCTGCGCCGGCCCGATGCAGTTCAACCTCACCGATGGGCCGCCGTCCACCTGGGCCACCTACGGGCACGGCAGCCCCTACGACCCCGCCGACGCGATCCCCGCCGCCGCCCGCAAGCTCTGCGCCGGGGGCGCCGCCCGCCCCGGCGGCCTGGTCCCGGCGATCGCCGGCTACTACGGCGGCGCCACCGCCAACCCGACCACCGCCGCCTACGTCGCCCACGTCCGCTGTGCCGCCCGCGCCTACGGCGCCGGGACCGTGCGCGACCTCACCCGCTGTTTCGCCTGAACCAGGAAGGAGGCTGACCGATGAGCGCGCCTGAACCGACCACGGCCGCCAGGACCGTCCGCGAGCTGATCGAGGCACTCAACAAGCTCGCCGGCAAGCTGCCCCGCGGCCTGGACACGCCCGTTGAGGTTGGGCTCATCGTGGACGCCGGCACGTTCGACGCCAGCGCCGCGTTCAGCGTCGAACCGGTCAC
>WNFX01003545.1_pt1 | contig 19418 bp, 17 predicted proteins | sample 5400111 | NCBI WGS metagenome assembly WNFX01 (sample SAMN13153363, study PRJNA577476) | soil metagenome | isolation source: 40 cm soil or saprolite under grassland replicate 1 | place: USA:California | collected 2016-06-15 | reverse complement strand
CCAGCCGGCAACTATCGATCTGGCAGAAGCGGATCGCACCGGCTTGCATGAGCTGCTTGAACATGACGCGGTTGTGACACTGCTCTCCGGTCGCGACGCCGATCGGCGCGATGGCCCGCGCGATGGTGGCGTGACCCAATACGTCGTCCGGGCTGGTCGGCTCCTCGATCCACCAGGGATTGAACCGCGCCAGCTCGCGCATCCAGGCGATCGCCTCGCCCACGTCCCACACCTGGTTGGCGTCGAGCATGAGCTTCCGGTCGGGCCCGATCTCCCGGCGGACGAGCGCCGCGCGCCGGAGGTCGTCGGCCAGGTCGCGCCCCACTTTGATTTTGAAGTGCGACCATCCGCGCTTCAGGCCCTCGCGGCAGAGGCGGCTGATCTTGTCGTCGGGATAGCCGAGCCAGCCGGCCGACGTGGTATAGGCCGGGTAGCCGGTGCGTTGGAGCTCGGCCGCTCGCTCAGCGCGCGTCGGCTCCCGTTTGCTCAGGATCGCGAGTGCCTCCACCGGGGTCAGCGCGTCCGTCATGTAGCGGAAGTCGATGCAGTGCACCAGCTCCTCGGGAGTGAGTCCGCCGAGCAACTGCCACAGCGGCTTGCCCTCCACTTTGGCGTAGAGGTCCCAGACCGCGTTCACCAGGGCGGCTGTTGCGAGGTGGAGTACCCCCTTCTCGGGTCCCACCCACCGCATCTGGGAATCGCTCGCCAGCCGCCGCCAGAAGCGGCCCATGTCGGCCTTGATCTCCTCGAGCGTGAGACCTCGCACGAGTGGCGCGAGCGAGCGGATGGCGGCGACACATAGCTCGTTGCCCCGCCCGGCGGTGAACGTGAGGCCGTGGCCTTCCAGGCCGTCAGGGCGGTCGGTGCGCAGGATGGCGTACGCCGCGGAGTAGTCGGGGTCCGGGCTCATCGCGTCGGAGCCGTCCCGCTCCCGTGACGTTGGGAACCGGATATCCAGGGCGTCTATCTGGGTGATGGTGCTCGGCATGGTCACATCGCCGTGAAGCCGCCGTCGACGGGCAGCGCGACGCCGGTGACGAAGGAGGCCTCGGGGGAGACGAGCCACAGCGCGGCGGCGGCGCACTCCTCGGGCGTGCCCAGGCGTCCCAGCGGCTGCGCGGCGGCGTACGCCGCCCAGGCGGCGTCGGGATCGGGCATGGCGTCCGCGAAGTCGCGCAGCATCGGCGTGTCGATGATTCCCGGGCAGAGGGCGTTCACGCGGATGCCCCCCCCGCCCCCCCCTCGGGCGGGGGCGGCATAGTCGAGCGCCAGGGCTTTGGCCAGCATCACGACGGCGCCCTTCGAAGCGCAGTACACCGGCGAATCGGTCTGCGCCACGAGACCCGTCTTGCTCGCCGTGAAGAGCAGCACGCCGCCTTCGGGCTGCCCGAGCATGATCGGAATGGCGTGCCGGGCGGCGTAGAGCGGTCCCGTCACGTTCACGGCCAGGAGGTGGTCGATCTCCGCGTCGGAGCTGTGCGGCAGCAGCTTGGGCAGGTTGACACCGGCATTGCAGAACAGGATGTCGAGCCGGCCGTACTGCTCGACACACACGTCGATCATCCGCTCGTTGTCGGCGCGGCGGCTCACGTCGGTGTGGACGAAGCACGCCGCGCCGCCCGCCTGCGCGATTGCCCGCACCACGCCGTCCCCCTCGGCATCGTGCAGGTCCGCCAGCACCAGGCGTGCGCCTTCCTGCGCGAAGCGCAGGGCGCTGGCCCGCCCGATGCCGCTGCCGGCGCCGGTGATGACCGCCGCCTTGCCCTCCAGGGGCTTCCTAGCGGTAGGCACGGAGGCGCTGGCGCGCGGTGCCCAGTCCCTCGATACCGAGCTCCACCTCGTCGCCAGCGACGAGGTAGCGCGGCGGAGTCTGGCCCAGTCCCACGCCCCGAGGTGTGCCGGTGGAAATGACGTCGCCGGGCAGGAGCGTCATGAACTGACTGATGTAACTCACGAGCGTCGGCACGTCGAAGATGAGCTCGCGGGTCGAGCTGCACTGCTTGGTCTCGCCGTTCACCTTGAGCCATAGCTCGAGATCGTGTACGTCCCTGACCTCGTCCGGCGTGGCGAGGAACGGTCCGAGCGGCGCGAAGCTGTCACAGCTCTTGCCCTTCACCCACTGCCCCCCCCGCTCGAGTTGGAAGGCCCGTTCCGAGTAATCGTTGTGAAGCAAGTATCCGGCCACGTGCGCCAGTGCCCGCTCCCGCTCGACGTACACTGCCCGGCGGCCGATGACGACCGCCAGCTCCACCTCCCAGTCCACCTTGGCGGCGTTCTTCGGGATGATGACGTCGTCGTTCGGACCGACGATCGCCGTCGTGGCCTTGAAAAACAGGACCGGCTCATCGGGGATCGCCATCCCGGACTCGCGGGCGTGGTCGCGGTAATTGAGGCCGACGCACACGATCTTGCTCGGCCGCGAGATCGGAGGCCCCAGTCGCACGTCCTCCGGGACGACCGGCGCGGCCGCGCTGTCCTGGGCGAGCCAGCGGGCGAGCCGCTCGAGACCGCCCGAGGCGAAGAACGCCTCGTCGTAATCGGCACCCACGCCTGAGGCATCGATGCGCCTGCCGTCGGACAGGATCAGGCCGGGCCGCTCTCGGCCCGGTGGGCCGAATCGGATGAGTTTCATGGCTTACATCTTCAGCGTCACGAAGCCGCCGTCGATGGCGTAGTTCGAGCCCGTGATGAACGCCGCGGCGTCGGAGCAGAGAAACAGCGCGAGCTGGGCAATCTCCTCCGGCTGGCCCATGCGACCGATCGGCTGCGTCCGCGACAGCTGCTCGAACATCTCCCGCTCCCGGCCCGGATAATTCTTCGCCAGGTACCCGTCGACGAAGGGGGTGTGGACCCGTCCCGGAGCGATCGCGTTGCAGCGGATCCCCTGCGCGACGTAGTCGCGGGCGACCGAATACGTCATGGTCAGCACCGCACCCTTGGTCATCGAGTACGCGAACCGGTCCGCGATGCCGACCGTCGAGGCCACCGAGGCGATGTTGAGGATCACGCCGCCGCGTTCTTTCATCGCGGGCACGACGGCTTTCATACAGTTGAAGACGCCTTTCACGTTCACGGCGTACAGCCGATCCAAATCCTCCTCCGACGTCTGCTCCACGTTGCCCACGTGCGCGATTCCCGCGCTGTTGACCAAAATGTCCGGCGGTCCGAGCCGATCGGCGACGGCCCGGAACGCGCGCGCCACGTCGGCCGGCCGGCTCACGTCGCAGGTGACGGCGATGGCGGTTGCGCCGCGCGCCTCGATGCCGCGTACCGTCTCCTCCGCCGCGGGGGCCGCGATGTCCACCACGGCCACGCTGGCGCCGCCCCCTCCCTGCCCGAAGCGGAGGGCGATCGCCCGGCCGATCCCCGAGCCGCCGCCCGTCACGATCGCGACCTTGCCCTCGATCTCGTTCATAGTGCGTATACGCGAATCGCGTTGTCGGCGTAGAAACGACGCCGCTCCGCCGCCGTCCACGCGGCGGTAAAGCGCTCGGTGAACCCGTACCAGTCACCGCAGCTCCCGGCCAGGGTGAGGACGGGCCAGTCGCTCCCGTACAGCACGCGCTCGGTTCCGAAGCACTCGACGACCGACGCCGCATAGGGGGTGAGGTCCTCGTCGCGCCGGCCCTGCGGCTCCGCCTCGGTGAGGAGTCCCGAGAGCTTACAGCACACGTTCTCCTGGGCTGCGAGGCAGGCGATGTCCGATCGCCACGGCTCGAGCCGCCCATGCCGGATCGCGGGCTTGCCACAGTGGTCGAGAACGAAGCGGGTGTCGGCGCAGCGGCGGACCAGGTCCGTGACTTCTCGCAGTTGTTCGTGCGTCACGCAGAGGTCGAACGTGAGGCCCCGGCGTCCGACCGCGCGGACTCCCTCCAGCTTGACCCACTCCAGCTCGCGCGGTGCCTCCTCGGGTCGGCAGTTGCCCTCCACGAATACGAGCTGAGTGATCGCGGTCCCGTCCGTCGCGGCCGCGTAGTCGGACGGAAGGAAGGCCCGATCGAGCGCCGGCACGCTCCTGAGCCATGGGTAGGGAATCCCGCCGGGGTCCCAGAAGTGCACGTGGGAGTCGATTATCCGCACCGCCGCCTCCCCCCCCGATTGCGGATTGCGGATTTCGGATTGCGGATTTGACGTCCGCCATTCCATTCCGCAATCCACAATCCGAAATCCGCAATCATGCCGCCGCCCAGCCGGCGCGCAGCCGGTCCGCCGCCACCGCCAGCACGATGATGGCGCCGATGATGATCTCCTGGATGTAGTTCGGCCAGCCCATCTGCTGGCACCCGTTGCGCAAGAAGGCCATGATCAGCGCTCCGACCACCGAGCCGAACACGCTCCCCTCGCCCCCCTGCAGGCTACCGCCGCCGATCACCACGGCGGCAATGACGTCGAGCTCGGTGCCGATCGCCACGGTGGGATCCCCTTGCCGGAGGCGAGACAGCTGCATCACGCCCGCCAACCCGAACAGGAGCCCAGCGGAGCCATAGATCATGATCTTGAGCCGGTCCGTGGCGATGCCGCAGGCGCGTGCTGCCAGCTCGTTGGACCCGACCGCGAACACCCGCCGCCCGAACACGGTGCGGCGCAGTACGGTCGCCGCGAGCAGTGCCAGCGCCAGCGTGATCCAGACGCCCGGAGGGAGCACCATCCAGGCGGCTCGCGGGAACGTGACCAGCAGGTCGTTGAGCCACGTCGGGGGCACGTTGACCGTCTGCTCGTGCGCCAGCCACTTGGCGACCCCGCGCGCGACGCCGAGCATGCCCAGCGTGGCGATGAACGGCACGACGCGCAGTCCCGTGATGAGCAGGCCGTTCGTGAGCCCCACCAATCCGCCGGCGAGCACCGCGGCCGTCGCTGCGGCCGGGACGGGCCAGTCGGCGCCGATTCCGAGCGCCGCCACTACGCCGCTCAACGCGATCGTGGCGCCCACAGACAGATCGATGCCGCCGCTGATGATGATGATCGTCATCCCGATCGCCCCCAGGGCCACGATCACCGTTTGGGAAAGTACGATGCGGAGATTGGTGGGCGAGAGATATCGCGACGGCGCCTCGGCGAGGAGCGCGAACGCCGCGACCACCACCACGAGGGCCAGGGCGGGACCGAGACGGGCGATCGCGCCCCGTGCGACGCTCCGTGGCAGGAGGCGCCCGAACGAGCGATCGAGCCCGAGCGAGCGAGATCGTGCCGTCACGGTTGCGCCACGGAGAGCGAGCGCACCGCCACCGGTGCTCCCAGACGCGCCGAGCGATACATCGCTTCGACGAGCTCCACCGAGCGCCGGCCGTCGCGCCCGTCGCACAAGGGGGGCGCGCCCGTGCGGACGGCGGACAGAAAGTCCTCCAGCACCCGCCGGTGCCCACGAACATCCGCCACAACCGGGGAGGTCGCGCTCGCATTCGCGTCCCCGTCCTCCTGTAGTGGCGGGCCGGGCACCGGCGTCCGGAGCTGCACGGACACGACGCGGTCTTGCTCCACGATGACGGTGCCCTCGGACCCGGTGATTTCGACGCGTCGCGGAAGGCCCGGGAAGGCGGACGTCGCGGCCGCCACCGTCGCCACGGCGCCGCCCACGAACTCGAGGACGGCCACCGCCGTGTCTTCCACCTCGATGGCGTGCACCGCGGTGCGCGTCGCCGCGTACACGCGCTCCACATCTCCCAGCAGCCACAGCAGAAGATCGAGGGAATGAATCGCCTGATTCGCCAGCGCTCCTCCGCCGTCCAACGCCCACGTCCCGCGCCAGTCCGAGCCGGCGTAGTACTGCGGCGGGCGATGCCACTTCACCCGCGCCGAGGCCAGGAACACGGTGCCCAGCGCCCCTCCCGCCACGAGCTGTTTCAGCCAGACGAGGTCGGGCGCGGCGCGGTCCTGAAAGATCACGCCCAATCTCACGCCCGCCCGGTCGCACTCCTCGATCAGCGTGTCGATGCGCTGGGTCGTGATATCGAGCGGCTTCTCCACCAGGACGTGCAACCCCCGCCGCGCGGCCGCCCGAGCGTGCTCGGCGTGGAGCCCCGAGGGCGTTCCCACGAGCACCAGCTCCATCGGCCGGTGCCCGAGAAAGCGGTCGAGATCGCGATAGGCCGTCGCCCCATAGCGCGCAGCCATCTGGGCCGTCTTCTCCGGGTCGCGCCCCCAGCACGCCACGAGCTCCACGCCCGGCGTTTCCCGCACCGCCCGCGCGTGCGTGCCGCTGATGTTGCCGCCACCGAGGATGCCGATGCGGAGGGTCACACGCGGGCGGGTTCTTCCAGGGTCGCGGGCTCGAGCCGCGGGGCGAGGACATGAATGAGGGTCCAGCCCGAGACGTAGGCCAGCCCACAGATGATGAAGATGGGCGTGTAGTTGTTGCCGTTGGCCTCGAGAATCCGGCCGGTGACGCGCTGGAACGCCCAGCCGCCGATGCCGCCGGCAAATGCGCCGATCCCCACGACCGATCCCACCGCCGCCCGGGGAAACATGTCGCTCGCCAGCGTATACACGTTGGCGGACCAGGCCTGGTGCGCCGCAGCCGCCACGCTCACGATGGCCACGGCCCCCCACAGGCTTCCCGCCAGGGGGGCGAGGGCCGTGGGCACGATCAGCAGCGCCATCGTGAGCATCGCGGTCTTGCGCGCCCGATTGACCGTCCAGCCACGCTTGATCAGCGTGCTCGAAAGCCACCCTCCGCCCACCGAGCCGACATCGGCCACCACGTACACGACGATGAGCGGGAGCGCCACTTGTGCCAGCTTGATCCCGTACCGGGCGTCCAGGAATTTCGGGAGCCAGTACAGGTAGAACCACCAGATCGGATCGGCCAAGAGCTTTCCGGCCGCGACCGCCCAGGTCTGCCTGAAGCTGAGGAGGCGGATCCAGGGCACGCGGGCGTTTTCGGGATCGGGCGGGTCGCTGCGGATGTGTGCCAGCTCCTCGCTCGAGACGCGTGGGTTCGCGTCGGGACTGCGGTACACGGCGAGCCAGAGGAGCAGCCACACGAACCCGAGTGAGCCTGTCGCGATGAAGGCCCACTGCCAACCCCACCTGAGCGCGATCCACGGGACAAGGAGGGGTGTGATAATCGCACCCGTGTTGGTCCCCGCGTTGAAGATGCCGGTCGCGAGCGCCCGCTCCTTCTTGGGGAACCACTCGGCGACAGCCTTGATGGCGCCGGGAAAGTTTGCCGACTCGGCCACGCCCAGCAGGGCGCGCGCCGCGGAGAACAGGGCCGTCGTGCGCGCGAACGCGTGCGCGATGGCCGCCAGGCTCCAGGCGACCACGGCTGCCGCGAACCCGCGTCGCACGCCGATCCGGTCGAACAGCCGCCCCGCCGCGAGGAAGGCGAAGGCGTAGGGCAGGCTGAACCACGACACCACGTCACCGTACGCGGCCTCGGACCACCCGAGCTCGCGCTGCAGCGTGGGCGCCAGAATGCCCAGCACCTGACGATCGACATAGTTGATGGTGGTGACCGCGAACAGCAGCGCGCACACCGTCCATCGGTACCCAATTCGCCGGGGCGCGACCGCCGCGCTCACCCGTCGCTCCGGGAGAGGGCCTCCCACAGACCCTGCAGGTACGTCACGCCGAGCGCTCGATCGTACAGCCCGTATCCAGGGCGCCCCGTCTCGCCGAAGATCATGCGGCCGTGGTCGGGACGCATGGGGCCTGTGAATCCCACCTCCTTCAGGGCGCGGAGGACTTCGAACAGGTCGACGCTGCCGCAGGCGGAGGGATGGGCCGTCTCGTGAAACCGCCGCTCGCCCGTGACGCGGACGTTGCGACAGTGGGCGAAGTGAATGCGCCCCCCCCCCGGCCCCCCCAGCCGCCGCACCATGGCCGGCAGATCGTTCTCGGGGCTCGCGCCGAGCGAGCCGGTGCAGAACGTCACGCCATTCGCCGGGCTGTCCACCAGCGCCACGAGGCGCTCCAAGGCTCGACCATTGGTGATGATCCGCGGCAGTCCGAAGATGGGCCAGGGAGGATCGTCGGGGTGGATCGCGAGCCGGACGCCGGCCCGCTCGGCCACCGGCACGACGCGCTCCAGGAAATAGGCGAGGTTGTCCCACAGCCGCTCCGCGTCCACGTCGCGGTAGGCGGCGAGCAGCCCTTGCAGTTCGGCGGGCCGGTAGGCCGTGGCCCAGCCCGGGAGCTCCCCGGTGCCGCGCGACAAATCGATGGCGGCCAGCGCCCGGTCGTCGTACGCGAGCGCCGTCGACCCGTCGGGCAGCCGCATCGCGAGGTCGGTGCGCGTCCAGTCGAAGACCGGCATGAAGTTGTAACACAGGACGGGAATGCCAAGCTCGCCCATGCTTGCGATGCTGGCGCTATAGTGATCGATGAGCCGATCGCGCCCGGGACGCCCCAGCTTGATGTCCTCGTGCACCGCGATGCTCTCGACGACGGCGAAGCAGAGTCCGGCGTCCTCGATCTGAGCCTTGAGCGTGCCGAGGCGCGCCCGGCTCCAGGCGTCGCCCACCGGCACGTCGTACAACGCGCTGACCACGCCCGTGACGCCGGGGATCTGTCGGATGTGCGCGAGTGGGATCGGGTCGGCGGCGCCGAACCAGCGAAAGGTCGGGATCATGTGCGGAGCAGGGCTTCGACTTCCCGCACGCTCGCGCGGCTGAAGTCACCGGGGACGGTGAGCTTCAACGCGCTCGCCGCCACGGCGAACTCGAGCGCCTGAGGCGGTGGGTCCCCGCCCACGAGCCGCGCGATGAGCGCCGCGGCAAAACTGTCGCCGCCGCCCACCCGGTCCACGACCTCCACGCAGTGTCGCCGGCTCTGTGCGAACGAGCCGGTCGTCGCGTCGTACAGCACGGCGCTCCAGCCGTGTCGTCGGGGTCCGAGGATCTCACGTCGCGTGAGCGCGACGCGCTCGACGCCGAAGCGACCGGCGAGACGCTCCGCCAGGTCGCGCGCGCGCTCCCGCGTCGCCAGCGACCCCTCGTCCGCGTCGATCGCGAGCATGGCGCGCAGGGCGGCGGCATTGCCGACGAGCAGCTGCGCCTGCCGCACCAGGGGCTCGACGATCGGGCGCGGATCGCGGTCGCGCCACAGCGCCTCGCGGTAATTCAGGTCGAAGCTGACGCGCGTGCCTTGGGCGCGCGCGCAGGCAATCGCGCCCGCGAGCGTGGCGGCGGGGCCGTCGCCCAGCGCGGGGGTGATCCCCGAGGTGTGGAACCAGTCCGCGCCTGCGAGTACCCGAGGCCAAGCGACGGCACCCGGCTCGATCCGGGCGAACGCCGAGCCCGCCCGATCGTACACGACGCGCATGGCGCGCAGATCGGCGCCCGGCTCGACGAAGTAGATGCCCAGGCGCTCGCCGCCGCGCACGATCCATTCGGTGCCGACGCCTTCTCGCTCGAGCGCCGCGACGCCGGCGTCCCCGATGGGATTGTCGGGCACGCGCGTGACATAGGCGCAGGGCACGCCGAAATGGCTCAGGGCGACCGCGACGTTCGCTTCCGCGCCGCCGAAGCAGGTCACGAGGTCGCTCGACTCGAACAGGCGTTGCTCACCCGGTGGGCTGAGCCGCAACAGCAGCTCGCCGAACGTAACCGCCCGCGTCACTGCGCGTGGCCCGGGTGGCGCCGGGCCTGGGCGACGCGCTCGACGAATGACCGGGCGCGCGCCGTCAGCTCTGCCGTCGATTCGTCGGTCAAGAGCGCGGCGCTGGCGAGCGCGCTTCCCACGCTCACTGCGGCGGCGCCGGCGCGGATCCACTCGCCGGCGTTCTCGAGCGACACGCCGCCCGAGGGGACGAGTCGCAGGAACGGCAACGGCGCGAGCACGTCGCGGAGGTAACTCGGACCGACCGCGGCGGCGGGGAACAGCTTGATCACCGGCGCGCCCGCACGCCACGCCTCGAGCAGCTCGGTCGGGGTCAGGGCTCCCGGCATGCAGGGGATGCCGCGGTCGCGGCACGTGCGGATCACGGCCGGATCGAGCACGGGGCTCACCACGAAACGCGCGCCGGCGTCGATGACGTAGCGAGCCGCGGACTCGTCGAGCACGGTGCCGGCGCCGATGACGCACCCCGCGAGACCGGTATCGGAGGCGAGGTCGGCGATCGTGTCGATCGCGCCCGGCGTCGTCAGCGTGACCTCGACGGCGCCCACGCCGCCCGCGGCCAGCGCGCGCGCGGCGGGACCCAACCGGACCGCCGCGGACACGCGAACGACCGCGATGACGCCGCTCTGGAGCAGCGGATCGAGACCGGGGAGGGTCGTGGCCGTGAGGGTCATATTCAGGTGCGGCCCGTGGCTGCGTGCTCCGGCGTGCCGGGCAGCGCATCGAGCGCCGCGTCCACGCCGTCACGCTCCAACACCACGAGGCAGCGCGTCGTAGCCTCGGGGAGTCCCGGTAGCGCGGCGAGATCGACGCCCCACACGTCCGCGTCGGCCAGGGCACTGGCGACCAGTTCCTGCGGTGTGGTCGCCGTCCGCCAGTGCCGCTCGATCAGCGGCAGATCGGCATCGCCGGCGGGGTGCGAGCGGACCCAACGCAAGTAGGCCGCTAGACCCAGCGCCAAGCCCTGCGGCGCGATTCCCCCCGCTCCTCGCTTGCGGGCGAATCCTGTGAGCGACGGCACCACGCGGAGCCGCAGCTTCGCCGTCTGATTCGCGGCGATCACGCGCCACTCGTGATCGAGCCACGGGTTGCGAAAGCGATCGATCACGGTTTGCGCGAACGCGACGCCTGCGTCGCCCGGGAGGTCCGTTGCGGGCACGATCTCCTGGAACAAGATGTGTCGCAGGAAGGCGCCCAGCCGCGGGTGCTCGGCGGCCTCGCGCACGGTCCGCACGCCTGCGAGAAGTGCGAGCGGCGCCGTCGCCGTGTGCGCGCCGTTCAAGAGCCGCAGCTTGCGCTCCCGGTAGAAAGCGATGTCCGGCGCGATGATCACCGACTCGGGGAGGACGTCGATCGCGAACGCCGCCCGCAATGCCGCCGGATCGGCCTCGATCGCCCAGAGGGAGTGCGGCTCCGTTACCGTGAGGAGAGCGTCGGCGTATCCGAGACGCCGCTCGAGAGCCGCGCGGATGTCCCGGGCCGGCGTGCCCGTCGTGATCCGGTCCACGAGCGAGGAGCAGAACCGCACCCGGGCCCCGAGCCACAGGCGGAACTCAGGCCCGCGCTCGAGTCCGTCGGCCAAGCGGTCGACCATCGCGGCGAGACGCGGCCCGTTGTCGTCTACCAGCTCGGTGGGGATGACGTACACGGGCGGGCCATCGGGCAGGCGCACGAACCGCGTATGCAGCAGGTCCGTCAGTCTGGCAGGGAAGCTCGCGTCCGCTCGAAATCCCGCCTCCGTCACGTTGCTCACGATCACCTGCAGCTCCCGCCGCGCGACCACGTCGCGCACCGCGGGCCAGGCGGCTTCCGCCACCAGGGCGCGCGAGATCGCGCCGATCAGGCGCGTGCGCTCGACCGGCGCTCCGCGCTCGAGCCCGCGCTCAACCAGCGTGAACAGACCGTCCTGCGTGTTGATGGCGCGTGCATGGCCCTGCGGCGTGCTCTGGATGACGGCGATGCGGCCGGCGAAGGCGCCCGCCGAGTTCGCGGCGTCCACCGACGCCACGCACAGGGCGCGCAGCAACATGCCCGTGCCGAACTGCAGCACCCGCTCAGGGAGACGCTCCCGGCGGTAGGCGCCGATCGGCCAGTGCGCGGCACTCAGGCGAGGGAGTTCGGCTCCGCTAGGCTGCACCGTCCCGGGGCTCCGAGCGAATCGTTGCACGGTCACAACAGCGTAGCACCCGCGCAGCACTGGATCGGCTGTCGGGACTGGTGAACATCGCAACCCCGCCATTCGTGCAGGAAACGTGCTCCCAAGCGGCGCGTCCGTGCAATCTTCCAGGTTGGGCGTCGGCGGGTAGCTTTGGGGCACCCCAAACCTCCCACCGAGTGCCATCATGGTGTCAGCCGCGCTTCGCCGGTTCATCGCCGTGTGCGTCGTCATCCGCCTCGCGGACCCTCTTCCCCTGGCCGCCCAGGGCGTTCAGGCTCCGCCGCTCACGGTCCATGCCATCTGGGGCTCGCACGAGTACGCGAGCGACCTGGTAGAGGTCGCCTGGATGAAGGACGGCAAAGCGTACACGGCCATCGAGGAAGACGCCACGGGCAATACCGATCTGTATCGGGTCGATGCCCTCTCGGGAACGAAGCAGCTGCTGGTCCGCGGCACCGACCTGGTGCCGCCAGGGGGCGGGAAGCCCATCGCGATCGAGCAATACCGCTTCTCGACAGATGGCTCGAAGCTCCTCGTCTTCACCAACTCGGCCCGCGTCTGGCGTCAGAACACCAAGGGGACGTTCTTCGTGTGGGACTTCACCGGGAAGCGCCTCGTGCCCGTGAGCGCCCGGCCCGGCTATCAGCAGTTCGCCAAGTTCTCGCCCGACGGGCGCATGGTCGGCTTCGTCCGCGACAACAACCTCTACGTGACCGACCTCACCACGGGCGCCGAGACGGCGCTGACCACCGACGGAAGCGAGAACGTCATCAACGGCACCTCCGACTGGGTGTACGAAGAGGAGCTCGACCTGCGCGACGCCTTCCGCTGGAGTCCCGACGGGCGGCGTATCGCGTTCTGGCGGCTCGACCAGTCGGCCATTCGACCGTTCTACCTGATCGACCATGACTCGCTCTATCCGGCGCTGGTGCCCGTGCGCTACCCCAAGGCGGGCGCGGCGAACTCCACGGTGAAGATCGGCGTGACGGAGCTGGCGACCGGTCGCACGTCGTGGGTCGACCTCGGCCCGGACAAAGACGTGTACGTCGCGGCGATGGACTTCGCCGATTCGCCAACCGAGGTCTGGCTCACGCGCCTCAACCGTCACCAGAACCGGCTCGACCTGCTGCTGGCGGACGCGACGACCGGTGCGGCGCGTGTGATCATGAGCGACAGCGACTCGGCATGGGTCGACGCCAACCAGCCCCGCTGGATCGCGGGTGGCAGGCAATTCCTGTTCGTCTCCGAGCGGGAGGGCTACGACCAGGTCTATCTCTTCAATCGAGACGGCTCGTTGGTCCGGCGGGTAACGCCGGGTGGGTGGGACGTGTTCGAGCTGCTGGGTGTGGATGAGCCGTCCAAGGTGCTGTATTTCACCGCTGCCATCGACGGGCCGCTCGGTCGGCCGCTGCTCCGCGTCGGTCTCGACGGGAGCAGACTGGCGCGGATTTCCACGGAGCCGGGCACGCACGGCGTTGCGTTCGATCCCACGTTCAAGCTGTACGTCGACACCTATTCGCGGGCCGGTGTGCCCCCCGTGCAAACGCTGCGGCGTGCCGACGGGACGTTGGTCCGGCCCTTGGCGGGCAACCTGGCGCTGGTGCGCAAAGTGGACGCACTGCGGCTTCGCGCACCGGAGTTCCTCAAGGTCCCGATGTCCGACGGCGTGGAGCTCAACGCCTGGATCATCAAACCGCGGGATTTCGACCCGTCCAAGCGCTACCCGTTGCTGATGTTCGTGTACGGGGGGCCGGGCTCTCAGACCGTCACGGACGCGTGGGGTGGCGCGCAGTACCTCTGGCACCAGATGCTGGCGCAGGACGGGTATCTCGTCGCGAGCGTCGACAACCGCGGGACCGGCGGCCGCGGCGCGAGGTTCATGAAGGCGACCTACCTGCACCTCGGCCGGTACGAGTCGGCCGACCAGATCGCCGCGGCGCGCTGGTTCGCCCGGCAGGCCTTCGTTAGTGCCGATCGGATCGGCATTTGGGGGTGGAGCTACGGGGGGTACATGACGTCGCGCACGGTGTTTCTGGGCGGGGGTGTGTTCAAAGCCGCGCTGGCCGTCGCGCCCGTCACGGATTGGCGCTTCTACGACACGATCTACACCGAGCGCTACATGCGCACGCCTCAGGAGAACCCGACCGGCTACGATGAGAGCGCCTCGCTCACCTATGCCGACAGCCTCAGGAGCAGCTTCCTGCTGGTGCACGGCACCGGCGACGATAACGTGCACTTCCAGAACAGCGAGCGCCTGGTGGAGCGCCTCGAGGCCGCGAACAAGCAGTTCGACATGCGGATCTACCCGAACAAGACCCACGCGATCACCGGCGGTAACACGCGGGAAAACCTGTACGGCTTGTTCACGGCGTGGCTGAAGGCCCACTTGTAGGGCCGGAGTTCGCTCGCCTCGGCAGGAGAGCGCTTGCCGTCCTCACGCTGATCAACCTGTTCAACTACCTGGACCGGTGGATCGTCGCCGCGCTCGCCGAGAGCATGAAGCATTCGGAGCTGCAGCTCTCGGACACGCAGCTCGGGTCGCTCATGACCGGCTTCATCATCGTCTACATGATCGCCGCGCCGCTGTTCGGCTCACTGGGCGACGCCCGGTCCCGGACGCGCCTCCTCGGCCTCGGCGTAGCGATCTGGAGCGTGGCGACGGCGCTCGCGGGCCTGGCGACGAGCTACGCGTCGCTGTTCGCCGCCCGAGCCGCCGTGGGCGTGGGTGAGGCGGCGTACGGCACGATCTCGCCGGCGCTCCTGGCCGACTACTTCCCGCGCGCGCGGCGCGGTCGGGTGTTCGCAGTCTTCTTCGCCGCGATCCCCATCGGCTCGGCGCTCGGATATATCGTGGGCGGTCTGGTCGACCGCTACTTCGGGTGGCGGCAGGCGTTCTTCGTCGCCGGCGTGCCCGGACTGGTGCTCGCCGCGCTGGCCCTGCGGCTGTACGATCCGCCCCGGGGCGCCCAAGACTCGGCTGATCGCCCCGCCTTCGGCCGCCGCGCCGTATCCTCGCTCGGCAGCGCCGCCCGCGCCGCCTATGCCGCACTGGTTCGCAACCGCCCGTATGTCCTCACGGTTTTGGGCTACGCCGCCTACACGTTTGCGATCGGCGCGCTGGCCTTCTGGACGCCGGCCTTCCTCGAGCGCACGCGCGGCATTCCGAAAGCGCAGGCGACCGTGCAGTTCGGGGCGGTCGTGGTGGTCACGGGATTCGTCGGGACGTATGCCGGAGGTTGGATCGGCGACTATTTCCTTCGTGTCTCGCGGCAGGCGTACCTCTGGGTCTCAGGGGCGGTCACGCTCGTCGCAGCGCCGCTCACGCTGGTCGCGCTTGCCGCCCCACAGCCCGTCGTCTATTGGACGGCGATCGTGGCGGCCGAGCTGTGCCTGTTCGCTTCCACCGGCCCGATCAATTCGATGATAGTCAACGTGGTGGACCCGCACATGCGGGCCACGGCGGTGGCCCTGAGCATCTTCACCATCCACCTCCTGGGGGACGTCCCCTCTCCGTCCCTCGTCGGAGTGCTCTCCGACGCGCGCTCGCTGGGCGAGGCCGTGCTGATCATTCCATTGGCCGTGCTCATTGGAGGGATCGTTTGGACCTACGCCGCCTGGCGGGGGGGACGCGCTGGCGGCGAGCCGTCGCCGTGAGGCCGCTCTTCCGGGCGCTGTTCGGGCTGATCCTGCGCATCTTCTTCCGCCGCATCGAAGTCTCGGGCGTCGAGCGCGTGCCCCAACGCGGTCCGGTGATCTTCGTCCCGAACCACCCCAGCGGGTTGATCGATCCCGCGTTCCTTCTGTGCCTCGCCCCGCGACGCGTCTCGCTCCTCGCCAAGGCCCCGTTGTTCCGGATGCCGGTGATCGGATTCTTCTGTCGCGCGTTCGAGGCGATCCCGGTCTACCGGCGTCAGGACGCGGGCTCCGACCCTGCGCAGAACCGCGCGACGTTCGACGCGGCGCGGGCCGTGCTCACCCGCGGCGGGGCGATCGCCATCTTCCCGGAAGGCGCCTCGCACTCGGATCCCAAGCTCAGGCCGTTGAAGACGGGCGCGGCCCGGATCGCCTTGGGGGCCGCGGGCGGCCTCGCGGCGTCGTCCCCGATCCGGATCGTGCCGGCGGGCCTGTACTACCGGGCGAAGCGCACGTTCCGCAGCGCCGCGCTGCTGTATTTCGGGGAGCCGTTCGAGGTCGAACCGGTCGCGCTCGGGCCGGGTGAAGAGCCGCCCGCGGGGCCCGTCCGCCAGCTGACGGCCCGGATCGAGCAGGCGCTGGCCGCGGTGACGCTCCAGGCGGAGCAGGCGGAGGCGCACGCGCTGGTCGACCGGGCGCAGCGCATCGTGAGCGCGCAGGACGAGGCGCCGGCGAGTCCGCCGTCCCTCGCGGACGAGTTCGCGCTGCGCCGCCGCCTCCTCGCAGGGTACGACGTCGTGCGAGCCCAGTGGCCCGAGCGATTCGCCGCTCTGACGACCCGGATCGATCGTTACGAAGCGGCGCTCTGCGCGGCGGGGCTCGACCCGCACCAGCTCACGCCCGGCCGCTTCATGCTCGGCCGCGTGACCGGGTACGTCGGCAGGGCGGCGCTCGTACTGGTGCTGCTCCTGCCGGCCGCGCTGGTCGGCGTCGTCGTGCACTATCCGGCTTACCGGGCGGTTGGGTTCGTCGCGACGGGGTTGGCCAAGGGTGCGGAGGATGCGCTCGCGAGCATCAAGGTACTCGCCGCGATGCTGCTCTTTCCGCTCACGTGGATCGGCGTGGCGGCAACGTTCTGGCGGTGGCGGGGCATGGAGGTGGGGGTGCTGGCCTTCGCCGTCGCGCCGCTGGCCGCGTACGCAGCTCTGGTGTTCTTCGAGCGGCTCGACCGCATCATCGGCGGGGCGCGGGCGCTCGGTCTATTCCTGTTCCGGCGATGGGCATTCCTGCGGCTCCTGGCCGAGCGCCACGCGATCCGGGAGGAAATTGTCGCGCTCGGGCGGGCGGTCGAAATGTCGTAGCAGTTGAAACGTGGTAGGGGCGCAGCATGCTGCGCCCCTACCAAGGCAACCCACACTTCTAGTTTCCTACCGCCAGGTCTGCACCTGCTCCACGAACGCCTCCGCGAGACTGCCGCGGTCGGCCGTGCGTTCCAGGGCTCGTCCCAGATTGGTATGGAACGCCGCCACCGTCGAGTCGATCTCGATCGCCCGGGCGAGGGGCCCGAGCGCGTCCTCGAACCGACCCTGACCGATGTACACCCTGGCCAGGTTGTTCATCGACCGGGCGTCACGCTCGTCCAGCACGATCGCCCGCTTGAGCGCCTCGATCGCGCCGGTCGAGTCCCCCAATTCGCCTTTCACCCGTCCGAGCACGCGGTAGATCTCATTCGACGTCGAGTCGATCTTGAGCGCCGCTTCGACGTACGGCAGCGCTTCCTGCGCCTTGCCCTGCTCGATCAGCACCCGGCTCAGGTTCAGGTGGCTCTTCACGTGGGTCGAGTCCTTCTCCAGCGCCTGTGTGAATGCCCGCACCGCGGCGTCGCGGTCGCCCGTCTTCCAGGCCGAGAGGCCGAGCATGTAAAAGCCCCAAACGTTGTCCGGGTGCTCGCTCGTGTAGCTGGTGAACAGCCGGACCGCCTCGTCGTAGCGCTTCTCGGTATACGCGCCCTGGGCGCCGTCGAACGTCACGGTTCCCGCGGGGGCGGGACCGGTGGGTGTCGAAACGCTCGAGACCTCGGGCGACACGGTCACTTCGGCCGCGTTGGCGTCGCTCGACTGAGAGTGCTTGTCTCCGCACGCGCCGGCGACCAACGCGGCGACGACGTACGGGATGATGGTGACTTTCCGCATGAGATCCTCCTCCTGGTTGAGCGCTCGGCGAGCGCCGTTCGAACAGCAGTGGACGCCTGCTGTAAGGCAGGACGGAGGCCAGCGATTGGTCTGCGGTGATCACTCGTCAGATCAAGGAGTTGCGTCTGCGGGAAAAGGCCTTCGTGTCCGGGCGGACACGGGATTACGAGGCCCTCCGTGTTCATCCGGACACGAGTCCGCGGCTGAAGCCGCGACTCGGCATTACCGGTAAACCGGCTTGATGTCCGACTCGGGCGCGCCCGTTTACGGGCACTGCCGAGCCGCGGGTTTACCCGCGCACGAGCGGCGTAGGAACGATCCCTCGTGCGGTCGATCGATGCTGTCGCACGGCATTCGGAGCGCACTTTCGTCCCGATGTGGCACCGCCTGTATTACTTGGTCACGTGGACCACCCGCGATCGTTCCCGCCTCATCGACGCGGGTCTCGCCACGTTTCTATGCCCCTACTTTCGCGGTGTCGCGCGTCAGGAGCGGGCGCATGCACTCGAGATCGGGATGGTGACGACGCACGTGCACGCGTTGGTACGAACGCACCCGACCACTGATCTGACGCGACTGGTCCAACGACTGAAGGGAGGCAGCTCGGCGCTCGCGGGGAAAGGGAACTACTCAACCACGGGTGTGAGGTTGAAGTGGGCAAAAGGCTATTCGATCGCGACCTTGGGCGCACGCGCCTTGATGGCAGCGAGGGAGTACTTGCGAACGCAGCCGGCTCGTCATCCAGCCAAGGCAATCGTGGGGTGGAAGGGCGACGATCCGGAGTACGAGGCGGCGAGCGAAGAGCAATGGAGCGGGCCCGACCGTCGCATCATTCGATGAGTCCGCGGCTGAAGCCGCGCACGAGCGGCGGCGGCCAATGCTCCGTTGACGAGCAGCTGAAGTGCTATTCTGGGCTGAAGTGCTATTCCCGGCTGATGTTATGTCTCCGCATGATCTTCAAAAGGCTCGCATGATCGGCGAGGCCGAGCGCCTGCGCCGTCCGCGTGATGTGCCAGTCGTTGCGCTCCAGGGCCGCGATGATGATCTGGCGCTCGGCCTCCGCTTTGAGGGCATGGAACGTGGTCGGTGCCGCGCCGCCCCCGGTGGCGCTGCCCTGGGGACCCGCCCCTTCCCGGATGTCGGCCGGGATGTCGTCTACCCCGATCGCCTCCCCGTCCGTCGCGATGATCATCCGCTCGACGACATTCCGCAGCTCTCGCACGTTGTTCCGTCTCCAGTCGTATCGCATCAGGCAGTCGAGCGCCGCGGGGTCGACCCTCTTGGGTCGTACGCCGAAGCGGGCGCAGGTCGCCGCCAGGAGATGCTCGACGAGTGCCGGGACGTCCGATAGCCGCTCGCGGAGCGCGGGGACGCCGACCAGGTGGACGTTGAGTCGGGAATAGACGTCCTCGCGGAACCGGCCGGCCCGCACTTCGGTCTCGAGGTCGCGATTCGTAGCGGCCACAACGCGCGCCGCCACGGCGACCGTCCGGTTACCGCCGAGCCGGGTAATCTCTCGCTGTTCGATGACGCGTAGCAGCTTCGCCTGCGCTGCAAGCGGCAGCTCGCCGATCTCGTCGAGAAACAACGTACCGCCTGAGGCGGCTTCGAAGGCACCCTTACGGAGCGCGCCGGCGCCGGTGAACGCGCCTCGCTCGTGGCCGAACAGCTCGTCCTCCACGAGGTTCTCAGGCAGCGCCGCGGCGTTGAGCGCCATGAACGGCCCCGCCGGGTTGGCGCCCAGGCGGTGCAGCTCTCGGGCGACGAGCTCCTTTCCCGACCCGCTCTCGCCCACGATCAGGACCGGGCTCGGGATCTTCGCGACCCGCCCAATCGCGTCCTTGAGCTCCTGCATCGCGGGGCTCGCACCCACGAGG